>OFMJ01001387.1_pt1 | contig 18147 bp, 26 predicted proteins | sample 1541801 | NCBI WGS metagenome assembly OFMJ01 (sample SAMN04209234, study PRJEB22552) | human gut metagenome | biome: gut; material: feces | host: Homo sapiens | place: USA: Oklahoma
CCCTGTCTCCGGCACGCCCGCTTCCCGGAGAACGATCCGGTTGGCCTCCCAGAGATCCAGCTGGTATTTTCCATTCTCTTTTTTGTAGAAAAGCGCCGGGTGGTACTCTTCCCGGAAGGCCGCCGCAAACTCAGCGATCACTTCCTCTCCCACTTCATAGCAGTCCTGGCAGATGCTGGGGCCGATACAGGCCGTCACATCAGCCGGATCCGTGCCGTACTCCTTTTCCATGGCCGACAGGACCGCCTGGCCCATGCGGTTTACGGTCCCTCTCCAGCCCGAATGGGCCAGACCGATGGCCCTTCTTTTCCGGTCCAGAAAATACAGCGGCACGCAGTCGGCAAAAAAGGTCACCAGCGTCACGCCGGGCCGGTCTGTGATCAGTCCGTCCACATCCCGGTAATCCCGTTCCTTTACGATCCCCTTTCCCTCGTCCTCCAGGGTCACGGTCCGCACGTTGGTGGTGTGGGTCTGCCATGTCAGGACCATGCGTGTCTCATCCACGCCCAGGGCCTTTGCCATACGTCTGTAATTTTCCCGTACCGCCTCCGGATCGTCTCCCCGGGTAAAAGAAAAATTCATGGTGGAATAGCACCCTTTGCTCACACCGCCCATACGGGTGGAGAAGGCGTGGGCCACAAGCCCTGTTTCTTCCAGGGCCGGGAAGGAAAGCCATGTGACTCCCTCCCTTGTGACTTCTTTTACAAGGCCGCCGTCTCCCTTTTTTTTCCAGTCATACATGTATATCTCTCCCGTCTAAAACGCATTTATTAAATGTGTGATCTGCTCTCCGTCGATCCCCACCGCGTCAAACCGGCAGGCCGCAGACTCCGGAAATCCGTGCTCATAAAGATAGACAGCCGCCACCCGGCGCACCTGGCCGGCCTTCCGGCTGTCGATGGCCTCCAGCGCATATCCGGCCCTCTTCGTTTTCCGGTATTTGACCTCCACAAAGACCAGATATTCGCCGTCCCTGGCAATGATGTCGATCTCGCCGGTACGGCACCGGTAATTCAGCTCCAGGATATCCATCCCTTTCTGTTCCAGATACCGGGCCGCCAGCTTCTCATACCGGCTTCCTTCCATCCGCTTATTCTGTCCCACAAAGGCTCCTTTCCGAAGCTACACGAAATTTTTAATAAAGGTCCTCCGGTGGATGGGCGACGGCCCCAGCTCCCTTAGGGCCGCAATATGGGCCGCAGTTCCGTAGCCCTTATGCTTTGCGAATCCATACCCGGGATACAGCTTGTCATACTCCGCCATCAGATGGTCCCTGGTGACCTTGGCCAGGATGCTGGCCGCGGCTATGGATACGCTTTTGGCGTCTCCCTTGACAATGGGGATTTGCGGGATCTCAATTCCCGGAATGGTGACCGCATCGTTTAAAAGCAGGTCCGGCGTCTGGGAAAGGCCGTCGATGGCCGCCCGCATGGCCTCATAGGTGGCCTGGAGGATGTTGATCTCATCGATCCTGGCCGGGGAGACCACCGCCACATTCCACGCCAGGGCCTTTTCCTTTATCTCCAGGAACAGCTCCTCCCGCCGCTTTTCCGACAGCTTCTTTGAATCGTTGAGATACAGAATGGTACAATCCCTGGGAAGGATCACCGCCCCGGCGGCCACCGGTCCCGCCAGCGGTCCTCTTCCTGCCTCGTCGATCCCGCAGATCAGGGCGCAGTCCTTATTCTCCTTTTCGTATGCCTTCATAGCCTCCAGCCGTAAAAGCTCCTTCTCCAGCCGTTCTCCTGTCAGTGTTCTTGCCATATATGCCTTCCTTTGCAGATCCGGCAGCAGACAGACTCTCCTCTGCTGCCGGCCTCCTAATTGTTCGTGTTTTCCTGTGATCCGGGATTTTCCGGAAATTCCAGTGTGATCCGCCCCAGCTTTCCGCTGCGGAAATCCTCCAGCAAAAGCCTTGCTGCCCTGGGAACGTCGTAGCCGCCGCCCTTTAAGAGGCAGGACCTGGCAATGGCGACCTGCTCCAGAAGCTCGTGGGGAGACCGGTCCTCCGGGATCCCGTACCGCTCCGCCAGAAGCCCCGGATATGCCTTCAGCAAAAATGCGCAGAGCTCTGCCGCCAGCTCGTCCTTATTAAGGATCTCGTCATTGATGGATCCCAAAAACGCCAGCTTAAGGCCCACGGACTGGTCCTCAAATTTTGGCCACAGAATCCCAGGCGTATCCAGAAGCTCCACCTGCTTATTCAGACGGATCCACTGGTTTCCCTTGGTAACGCCTGGCTTATTTCCTGTTTTAGCCGCTGCCTTTCCGGCAAAGCTGTTGATAAACGTGGATTTTCCCACATTGGGGATCCCTGCCACCATGGCCCGCACCGGCCGGTTTAAGATCCCGCGCCTCCGGTCCCGCTCGATCTTTTCCTTACATGCCTCCTGGATCACACTATGGATCTGCTTTAAGGAAGTCTTCTGACGGGCATCGATCTTCATCACCTGGAAACCCTTGGCTTCAAAATACCGGGTCCAGGCAGCATTTCCGGCCTCACTGGCCAGATCCGCCTTATTGAGCAGCACCATCCGTGCCTTCCCCCGGCCCAGATCGTCGATGTCCGGATTCCGGCTGGATAAAGGCGCCCTGGCATCCACCAGCTCGATGATCAGATCGATCAGCTTAATATCCTCCTGCATGGCCCTTTTGGCCTTTGTCATATGGCCCGGATACCACTGTATATTCATCCTTCTTCTCCTTTCAGACTGACCGGCCCGAACTGGGAAAACGGCTGGATCCTGAACCATACCTTCCCGATCAGCTGGTCCCTTTTTACATTCCCGATGCTGGAAAAACGGCTGTCCTCACTGGACTCCCTGTTGTCTCCCAAGAGAAAATATTCATCCTCGGAAAGCTCCATGGGATATTCCGCCAGCCCGGCGATGGAGGCCACGTCCAGCGCCTCCTCCGCTTCCAGAGGCTCTCCGTTGATATAGACCCGGTTTTCCCTGATCTGCACCGTTTCACCCGGAAGGCCAATGATCCGCTTCATATTAAAAGCCTGATCTCCCTGGGAAAACACGGCGATATCAAACCGCCTGGGGCTCCCCAGGGCATAAGCCAGCCGGTTCACTAAAACCACGTCGCCGGAGTCCAGTACCGGCTTCATGGAGCCGCCGTTTACCTCGATCCGGCCTCCAAAGCCATAGACCAGATAACAGGCGAAGGCGATGACCACCGCGATGTCCACGATCCAGTTGACCACCGAATGGAGCCGGTTCTCATCCTTTTCCTGGTAAAATTCCACAAAAGCACCTCCGGAATATTGAAAAAAGAGGGGGACAATTTTCATTGTTCCCCTCATTCTGCCAGTTACAAATTATTTTACTAACTCTTTAACCTTAGCAGCCTTACCTACTCTTGTTCTTAAGTAGTTCAGTTTTGCACGGCGTACTTTACCTCTTCTTACAACTTCGATATTCTCAACAGACGGAGAATGAAGCGGCCAGGTCTTTTCAACGCCAATGCCGTTGGAATTCTTTCTGACAGTGAAGGTCTCTCTTACTCCGCCGTTCTGTCTCTTGATAACAGTTCCCTCGAACACCTGGATTCTCTCGCGGTTGCCCTCGCGGATCTTAGCAGATACTCTTACAGTGTCACCTACGTTGAAGCTCGGTACAGTTTCCTTTAACTGAGCGGCTTCGATATTCTTGATAATTTCGTTCATGTTCATGAACCTCCTTAAAGTATTCGATGTTCTTACCCGCGGTATGAGTATCAGTACGCGGCAGCGGACCATCTCTTATTTCACGGTTTATGATTATAGCATATGTCTGTCCAAATTGCAAGGACTAAATCGTATCTTCTTCCTGGTTTTCCGCCTTTTTTCTCAAAAGCTCCTCCAGGAAGAGCTTTTCCTTTTTGGAGAGCACCGCCTCCTCCAAAAGCTCCGGTCTCCGTTCCAGAGTCCGGATAATGGACTGCTCCCGCCTCCATTTTTCAATATTGGCATGATGGCCCGAAAGAAGGATCTCCGGCACCTTTCTTCCCATAAATTCCTCGGGACGGCTGTACTGGGGATATTCCAGGAGATTATCGTGGAAGGATTCAAATTCCGCCGAAACGTCGTTATTTAAAACGCCGGGCACCAGCCTGGAAATACAGTCGATCATCATCATAGCCGGCAGCTCGCCGCCAGTGAGCACATAATCCCCTGCAGAAAGATAATCGGTGGCGATCATTTCCAGGACCCGCTCATCCACGCCCTCATAATGGCCGCAGAGAAAAACCAGCTCTTCTTCCTTTGCCAGCTCCTCGGCGATCTTCTGGGTAAAGGTCCGTCCCTGGGGCGTCATATAAACCACCCGGGGCCTGTGGCCGATGCGGTCGCAGAGTGCCGTATAGGCACGGTAAATGGGCTCCGCCTGCATGACCATTCCGGCGCCTCCGCCGTAAGGGTAGTCATCCACCTTTCCGTGGCGCTCCAGGGTATAATCACGGATGTTGATGGCCTCAAAGGACAGAAGCCCGTTGGAGGCGGCCCGTCCCAGGATGCTGGTATTTAACCCGTTCATGACCATTTCCGGAAACAATGTCATTACATGAAAATTCATGGTCTTCCTCCATTACAGATCCAGGAGGCCGTCCAGCATATGGACCAGCATCTCCTGCTTTTCCAGATCCACGTTTAAGATGCAGTCTTTAATGGCCGGCAGGAGAAGCTCCTTTCCGTTCTCCATTTTTACGCAGTACACGTCGTTGGCCCCGGTCTGGAGCACATCCGTAAGAGTACCCAGGACCACCCCTTCATCTGTTACGGCTGTAAGGCCAATGAGGTCAGCAATGAAGTTTTCGTCCGGTGCAAGCTCCACTGCCTGATCCCTGGTGATCAGAAGATCCCTCTGACGCCACATCTCCACGTCATTCTTATTGTCAAACCCCTTGAATTTTAAAATGACCATGTTTTTAAAAAATTTCACATGCTCGATCTCCAGGGGTATTTTTTCTTTTCCTGTGTCCATGAGGACGTGTTTTAATGTCTTGAAACGGCTGTTATCGTCCGTGGTAGGGAATACCTTCACTTCTCCCCGGACACCGTGAGCCGATGTGATCACACCGACACGAAGCAGATTTTCCATTGTTCCATCCTTTCAAAAGCGGAATCGGCGCACAGCGGCCCATGTCCCTGGCGCGCAGTCCGCAGCCGTACAAAAAAGACTGTGATCAAATTTCTCTGACCGCAGTCTTTTATGAACGTTACTGAATCTCAACCATAACCTTCTTTTCCAGTCTGGAAGATGCGGCCTTGACAACGGAGCGGATGGCCTTTGCGATCCTTCCCTGCTTGCCGATGACCTTTCCCATGTCAGAAGGAGCAACCTTGAGCTCGATGACTAATTCGTCGTCGTTCTCAGATTCTGTAACCACAACCTCGTCTGGATTATCAACCAGTGCTTTGGCGATAACTTCAACCAGTTCCTTCATGAAAACACCTCACATTACTGGGTGATGCCGGCTGCCTTTAAGAGCTTGCCAACGGTCTCAGTCGGCTGTGCGCCTGTTGCTAACCACTTCTTAGCTGCTTCCTCGTTGAATTTGATGGTGCTGGGCTCAGTGTTGGGATCGTAGATACCAACCTCTTCGATGAATCTTCCATCTCTCGGGGAGCGGGAATCTGCAACTACGACTCTATAAAAAGGAGCCTTCTTCTGACCCATTCTTCTTAATCTCATCTTTACTGCCATTGTACTTTTACCTCCATGATTATTTAAAAAAGTTTTTATAAGCCATGCATAAAATGCATCTGCTGTCGTTTCTGCGGGCTAAAACGGCATCTTGAATTTGCCCATCATGCCCGAAAGTCCTCCCAGCCCGCCTTTGCGCCTGCCGCCCATCATACCGGGAAGCTGCTTCATCAGCTTTTTGGACTGTTCAAACTGCTTGACGATCCGGTTGACCTCCGCCACCTCCACGCCTGCTCCCCGGGCGATCCTCTGTTTCCTGGAAGGATTTAAGATCGACGGGTTGGCGCGCTCCTCCTTTGTCATAGAAAGGATAATGGCCTCCACACGGTCCATGGATTTTTCGTCTATATCAACATTTCCCTTCAGCTGGGACATTCCGGGCATCATATTCAGGATGCTGCCCATACCGCCCATCTTTTTGATCTGGTTCATCTGATCCAGGAAATCGTTGAAATCAAATTCGGCTTTGCGGAGCTTCTGGCTCATTTCCTTTGCCTTCTCTTCGCTCACCTCAAACTCGGCTTTTTCGATCAGGGAAAGGATATCGCCCATTCCCAGGATCCTGGAAGCCATCCGGTCGGGATAAAACTGTTCCAGGTCGGAAAGCTTTTCTCCCATGCCCACATACAGGATGGGGCGGCCTGTGACAGAGCGGATCGAAAGCGCCGCGCCGCCTCTGGTGTCGCCGTCCAGCTTTGTGAGGATCACGCCGTCCACACCGATCTTATCATTGAAGCTTCCGGCCACATTGACTGCGTCCTGGCCCGTCATGGCATCGACCACAAGAATGGTCTGATCCACATGGACCGCTTCCTTGATCTGGACAAGCTCCTCCATCATGGCCTCATCGATCTGAAGCCGTCCGGCCGTATCCAGGAATACCAGGTTACAGCCTTCCTTTTTTGCGTGCTCCACTGCCGCTTTCGCGATATTCACCGGAGAATTGTTCTCTCCCATGGAGAATACGGGAACACCCACCTTTTCACCGTTGACCTGCAGCTGCTTAATGGCTGCCGGGCGGTAGATATCACAGGCCGCCAGCAGGGGATTCCTTCCTTTGGCCTTGAATTTTCCCGCCAGCTTTGCGGTGGTGGTCGTCTTACCGGCACCCTGGAGACCGATCATCATGATCACAGTGATCTCATTCTGGGGCTTTAAGGCGATCTCAGTGGTCTCGGAGCCCATAAGTTTCACAAGCTCCTCGTTTACGATCTTTATCACCATCTGTCCCGGAGTCAGGCTTGTAAGAACATCCTGTCCCACTGCCCGTTCCTGTACAGAACTGATGAACTGTTTTACGACTTTAAAACTTACATCCGCCTCCAGAAGCGCCATTTTCACTTCCTTCAGTGCGGTCTTTACATCGGCTTCGGTTAAACGCCCTTTGCCTCTTAAGTTTTTAAAGACATTCTGCAATTTATCGGCTAAGCTTTCAAATGCCATTTAACCTCTCCCTTTATGGTCACAGCTGTCCGATCTCCTCAGAGATCGCTTCGATCCTGTCGATCAGGCTCATATCGCCGTTTTTCTTATACGTACCGGCCAGCGTTTTGATCTCTTCTACCATCCGTTTCGTCTGGTTGAACTTTTCCACCATTCTGAGCTTTTCCTCATAACCGGCCAGGATTCGGTCGCACCGTTTGATGAGATCGTGAACTCCCTGGCGGCTGATCCCCTGTTCCTCGGCGATCTCACTCAAAGACATATCGTTAAAGACCACGTCCTCGTATATGTGCCTCTGGTGGTCCGTCAAGAGCTCTCCATAGAAATCATACAGCAGGCCCTGTTCCACAATTTTTTCCATATCAGGTCACCTCGCATATGATACTATAAAACGCGGGGGCTGTCAAGTGTTTTTTCTTTACAAACATACATTCGACTTTCTTTGTCTTGTTTTATCATTATGTAATACTTCCTTTTGCCTGCTTTCTGATGTTTTATCACAGCCCATCTTTACTCGTCATTTTTCTCGAATTTGTCACAAATTTGTCACAAGATTATGAGATTTTAACCATCCGCATTACAGCCTCCTGCTGCTTCTTTTTTTCTTCTGTTAGGTGTGTATAGGTATCTAATGTTACAGAGGTTGAAGCATGCCCAAGAATTTCACTGACTGCTTTTATATCTGCCCCTGCCGAATAGGCAAGGCTTGTGTAAGTGTGTCGGGCCATGTGAGGGCAAAAATCTTCTATCTTCTCGGTTCCTCGTTCTTCAGCTTCTTTGTTCAGACGAACTATGATCCTTTTTATCAGAGACAGGAAAGACGGTTCGTTCCAGACATTTCCAATAGAATTATGAAAGATAAAACCAGCCATATACCTTCGAACACGGCCTGCATCATCCACGCAAGGAAGTTTCACATTTGAAATAGGATTCCGCATTTTTAATTCCATCAGAGCAACTTTGACCACACGGTTCATAGGAATCGTTCTTTCAGACGTTTCACTCTTAGGAGATGCAACTGCCATTGTAAAGCCATAATCGACTTTTCGATACCGATTTACAGTCTTATTAATGGATATCGTATTTTTCTTAAAGTCCACATCATCCCAGGTCAATGCTGCCATTTCTCCAATTCTGACTCCCATATTAAATAGAACGACAAAGGCCGGATATGTATATGAATATTGAGGACTGTTCTTCACATAATCCATAAAAATCCGAATCTGCCGCTCCTTGATCGCTCCTCTCTTTTTTCTGGTCGCTTGCGGGAGTTTTATATTTTTGGCCGGGTTCTTTAGGATTATTTCATCATCTAAGGCACATTCAAAAACTATATTCATGCAGCTTTTCAAGTTAGTTAAGGTAGAATGTGCTTTTCCCTTATCTGCTAATTCATTCATAATCTTCTGGCAGTCCACTTTTGTTATTTTCGCAATCGGTTTCTTTCCAATGCTCTGTCTTATATGGGTATTATAATAAGATTTGTAATTGATGCAAGTGGTTGCCTTTCGACCACTCTTTGCAAACGTCTCCATCCAGAAATCAAAATATTCATTCAGCGTCATTCTGGGATTCCTATTCTTAAGGCTTCCTCCCATATCTATCCGACATAATAGTTCATTCTCCTGCTGCCGAAGTTCTGCCAGGGTAGGCGCAGTAATAGAAGCTCGTTCTCCGTCTATCATTTTTCGGAATATGTAACGCTGATTTTTAGCATCATAATATTCACCTGTACGGAGATTTCGCCCTCGTGCATCTTTTCTTTTTTCTGTCATATCGCACCACCTTTCTATATCAGGACAGGCAGCAGGCCCATAAGGTCCACCGCCGTCTTTACTCTATTTCAACACTATTGCAACAATTACAGCCCCGGACAGGGCCACATTCACCACCAGTGACAGGAATAGCAGCTTTCTAAGCTGTCCTATTTCCCGCCCGGCCTCTGCTATACAGTCCGTTGCAAGGCTCTCGTGTCTTTCTTCTTCTGCCATTATGCCGTCTCCCTTCTGGTTCTGGGCTTTCTAATCGCCATTCTAAGCGTTTTTGGCACCTGTCTGGCATATTCCTGCACCGTTGCCACTGTGACCGTTCTAAGCCCTCTGGAGGTCCTGACAGTCAGCTTTTCCCCGGCATTCACATGATCTACCAGAAACCCTGGCAACTCCCAAGCGTACATCTTACCGCCTTTCCTGTGAGAAGCCCTTATAATCTGCCTACGGCCATACCTGATAGGGACAGAAGTCAGCCCGTGGGCCTTTGCCAGCAAATAGCTTGTATATCCGTCTATCAGGTTCCCGGCCCCGTCCAAAATAATTTCAGACTGTAAACATCCCGTTTCCCTGAAATACTTCTCCTTGCTCTCCATTTTCTCCTGCTTCGGCGGATGTGCCGAAAAGCATGGAAAAATCTTAATATCATCAATCTTCATTCTTCTTTGCCCCTTTCAAAAAGCCTGTTACCTGTTTTATCGCTTTGATCGACTGCACCTCAGCCGCCGTTTCCATCACCTGATAGAGCAAAGGCTTTTCAGCTAATATTCTTGCAATTTCAATCACTTCATGATCTGATTTCTGTTTCTTCCGTCTCTTAGCCCGTTCCTGTCGTATTCCCTGTACCTTGCCATAATGATAAAGCGTCTGAAGGAATTTATAGAGGTTGTCTCCGTCTATCTGCAATGGAGTGCAGCCGTAAGCATCAGCCATTTTCCGGCAGAATCTGTATTCCTCATAATCGACATACTCCCCTAAGCGGATAGCCTCTCTCATGGCTCCATAAAGTTCTATTTTACTATACAATTTATTTACCTCTTTCTTTACAGGGGGCAGCAGGCGTGTTATACTTCCTGCATACCCCGATTTCGTTGAGTTTCTGGGTTACTGCCTGTATCAGAGTTGCCGCTCTGATATGGGCTTTTTCTTTATGCTGTTGCCAGTTCCCGTACCTGTGACCGTCCAAAGAACCGGGCTTTATATGTTGCCCTGTCTCCTCTGCTGCCCCAGATCAGGTCTGTACCAAATAAGGCCTTGCTGCCGTGGATAACCTCATAGCCCAGCTTTTTCCAGCCGTTCCATGTATTGGTTTCTTCCTCAACTCCTGCCGTAGCCTTTGCCGCCTCAATCCTCTTTGCATTGACTTCCTCTGCCTTTGCGGAAAGCCATGCCCGATGTAAGCACTCCCCGAAAGAAAGTTCCCTGCTCTCCCGGTAAATCCTCCACGCTCTAGACATGATTTTACTCAAATTGTACTTCATGTTTTTTAAGCTCCTTTCATCTTATGAGGTACCTTCCCAGCCCTTCAATCATCTTCCTGTCTATTGTTCGCCTCGCCGTGGGCACCTCCTCACAGGTATATGGTTTGAAGTATCGGAGCCTTTCGGGTCTCCCGGCTGTTCTGTGTTCCTCTTGATGATTATATTATACACTATTATTTGACCATAATCTATTGACTTTATACACAATTTATTGACCATATCATACACTACTTTTTGTCCATAATATACACTTGCAAAAGTGCATGTTATGTGCTATACTAAAACTATAATGGAGAAGGTATATCTTTATCACGCCGCCCCATTTACTTAAAAGAAAGAAGGTGTAAAACATGGCTATTTGCTACGATAAATTATTTAAGCTGCTGGAGGAACACGGCATAAGCACTTACTATCTACGCCAAAATAAAATAATGGGACAGCAAACCTATTACAATCTCAAAAATGGAAAGGGAAATCTTGGGACTGAAACACTTGAAAAGCTGTGTAAACTGTTAAACTGCCAGCCGGGGGACCTAATGGAATATATACCTGATAAGGAATAACACCCAGCATAGCGTAACGCCAGCATTAAGCCGCTCCCGCTGCCTTTCCTCTTTATCAGGTGACAGACAAATTAGTACGCAATATACTACTGGATTGACTACGCTTTTGAAAGTGAATACACCAAAGTACCCCCTAAACCCAATAGGAACAAATGGAGGCGATAATATCAGCAACTTACTTCTTGATGAACACCCTTTACAAGTCATGCCTACCCTGGCAACCATTATAGGATTAAATGAATCTATCGTATTGCAACAGGTGCATTACTGGCTTAAAATCAAGGAAAAGAACCAGCAGGACTATATTGACGGTCATTATTGGGTGTATAACAGTTATAAACAATGGCAAGCACAATTCCCTTTCTGGCACCGAAATACCATACAACGCACTTTTTCCAGTTTGGAGAAGAAAGGCATTTTAATTTCCGGTAATTACAATCAAGCCGGATTTGATAAAACAAAGTGGTATTCCATTGATTATCATGCACTGGATAGACTTATCTCGTCATACCAAAATGGTACGTTCGTTACACCAAATAGGTTCAACGGAACACACCAAAATGGTACAACCAATACCATAGAATACACAGAGATTACCCAAAAGACTTCATTCAAGGTGTTAAATGGTGTTACGCTAAAGCGTAGCACACCTACACCTTTTGACTGGTCTATCCTGGAAAAGCAAATTATTGGCGCCTGTAACAGGGCAGCAACCGATGACCCACAGCCCTATATTGAAATTATCGAATACTATTATCTGTCATATATGAATACTTTCCATGAGGAACACCCTCGCTTATCCAAGCAATCTATGGACAGCGTCGTTACCGCCATTCAGTGTGGTACTGACCTAATAGGAGATTATGGGCCAGATGTTGAAATGTATCACGCTATGATTGACAAGCACTTTCAAACACAATATACCGACTGTGATTACAGCATTTGCCACTTTATGACCGAGGGAATCCGCAATAATCGCTTTTATGAAGCCTGTTACTAACAAAGCACCTAATAAGGAATAACACCCCCTAAAACCATCAATTATCCCCCTGCGGGCCTGTCCTGCTGCCGTGGGTTTTCTTCCTGCATGACGAGCCGTAGCCAGGGACACGCCACAAGAGAAGCGCAATCTCACAGTTGAAAATTCAGCCGTCGGTTTCTTTGTATTACCGATAAGTATTAAATTGTCAAGTGTAGGTATCTCTTAAGAGGTATAAGGGCAGAGGCCGTGAGCAGGCTGTACCAAAACCGCCAACTGCTCAAATTTGAGCTTTCTACTTGCGCCCCGCCGCCAGATGTGCTATATTGATAATAGAAAAGGGAAAGCCAGAGACACACGGCCTACCCATAAACAGCAAATGACTTACCTCAAACGAGGCCAGCCGTCACTATTGGTAGTAGTGGCGGCTATTTTTTTCCCCGAAAGACTGTATAACACAATCCTACGAGGGCTACAATGAATATTCCAATCTGAACCAGGTCCTGATATGTAACATACATTGGCTTGCCCTCCTTTCTTTCGTCTGGAGGGTTAGCCCCTCCGATGATAGGAGGGTAGGCCGCCTTTATGCGCTCTGACTTTCCGTATTGCCCAGTATAGCACACTCTTTCCGGCTTCTCAATCACATTATTCTATTTTCCCTGTCTGCTCTGGCAAAATGCCGTTTTCGTCCCTCTATCCTATAAAATATACCCTTGGATAATTTCAATGTCTCCGCTCCCTATTCCTCTGGGGAGTTTTCGGCTTAAACGCCGTCCTGCTGTCCTCTGCCTAGCCTTGCCGCTCTTTCTGCTCTCTGTTCGTCCGTCAATACCTGCTTTACATCCTTTGACCTGATAGAAACAAACCTTTTCGGGAACGTGTACCGCTTCGCCACAATCTCCCCTTGATAGGTTTCTACCCTTCCCAGCCTAAATTGCTCCGGGTTCTGCTGCACCAGCTTGTCCATTTTACGAATCCATACAGGGTCGGCCGTGTAAATCTCCGCTGTACCCTCTGCCGCATTAAAGCCTATGGTTACTTCCTGCTCATATTTTGATTGATGATATTTTCCCATGCTCAAATCTCCTTTTCTCTGGCTTCGTTCCTGCTTCACGTTCCTGCGTGTATCGTGTCAATAAGTTCTTTTTTGTTTGGAATTTCTCGGAGTTCGCTCGGAGTTCATCCCCGCGCCCATATCGTGTAACCTAATTCCTTTTTGTGTGCAATTCTGTCCATTTTCTCCCGCGCGTATCGTGTTCATAAACTCCTAATCCGCTCTGTTTCCGGCTACATAAAGGGCCTACCTGATAAAAATACCCTTGCTGTGACATGCCTATCATGCCGTCGTTGCCACTATCTGCAACTATACTAAGTTTTACTAAGTTCCCGGCCTATTGAATGAGTATGTAAGGTTTTGTAAGGTTCCCATTCCCGGAAAAATCTTAGGTTTTTTCAGGTTCCCCACCCTATTTCCTGCCGCTTTAGGGATATTTAGGGGCAATCCGTGGGGTTCCGTAAGTCCTCCCCTGGCTCTGGTATTTCCACCGTGGTTTCTTCCCGGACAGGATAGAGCAAATTATATTCCTGAAGCATTTTCGCCAGCGTTTCCGCATTGTTGGCATACAGTACCGCTCCCAGCGGCTTATTATCCTGCCTGTCCCGTGTCCGATGAAACATAACAATAGCAGCAAAGGCCCTGCGCTCCCTGTCCCATTCCACTGTGATAAAGTTGACCCGCAGATACTTCCCTTTTGCGTATTTTCTAGGCTCAAGTATAATTTCCCGCATTGCGTCCCGTCCTCCTATCCCTTATAATCGAAATAGGCTAGACCGCCACCCCTGTTGCCGTTGAGTTCGCCTGCTTCCGGCAGGGGGGACTATTTCAATGCCTCCCTTACGAAATATTGAAATGTAGAGGCTATGAGGTATCCGCTATACTGCTTATCAATAAACTGCACGTTTGCCCCGAAACGATGTTCCCACGTCTTTAGAGAAGCTGCAAAGGCAGCAGGCTTCATCTCTGTGCGGTATCTATGCCCGATAATATCAGAATAGCCGCCGGGGGCCTCTATGAGCAGATAGATCTTGCAACCATCATTCCCGGCCTTTAAAAATTCCTTTTCAAACCGCTCCCGTTCCTGCGCCAGATTGCCGGACAATTCCTCTAAGCTGGCCTTTCGCTCTATCACAATATCTCTGTGAAAATATATGTCCTCGCCTGCTGCCTCAGCCGGGATGTAAAAGGAATAGTCGCCATAGTTTAGCGATGTTACCTCATAGGCTATGTTCTGCTTGTCAAAATACTCCAGGATATGGCCGTTTTTCTTCTCCCTGCTGTCCACCAGTACAACCATGCTTTTCAGTAGCTTCTTTATGTCCTCAAGCGAAAATCTGTACTGCCTCACGTCCTCTTCCCCCTCATAGCCTTTTCCTTGCGCTCTAACTCACTAATGACCGCCAGAACCAAATCTTTACACAATGGCAAATTATTATACTTTTGTACAATAGAGCTACCTTCTTCCACAACTGCATCCCAATAATCATCATCTGGGCGTACATGGTAATACTTCTTGAAGAATGTCCAGACATCCCCGAAATACTGAAATTCTGTTGCCATCTCTTTATTTGTCGCTACCACTATTGCATCGTCCTTTCTGTAACAAACCTAATAAGTACAAACCATCTCGTTTGTCCGTGTGTCGCGGACATCACATCTCTTCTTTACGGCACCTTACTACCCCAAGTTCATAGACAGGTGGGAAAGTTGGGGGAGTAAGCGAAAAACCCTTATTTTATGCGGCCTCTGCTTACTCCTCACCCTGGGGTAGTAAATGATCTCTTTACTCCTCATTTTCCCTTTACTCCCCCAAGGTGAGGAATAAACGCAAACCCTTATAAATACTGACTTTTTTATTTACTACCCCAAGGAAAAACCTCTCTAAGAGAAATCATTGGCTATCAAGAATGAATAGAATGCCTTATCTTGTCCGTATCCCACGGACTTCATACCTAAAATGTTCCGTTCCCGCAGTTTCGTTTTTGCCCTTCCCAAAGTGTTCTTGCTTATTCCTGCCGCTTTCGCCGCCTCGTCCAAATCAGCGGTTTTCTGTTTGCCATTTTTCAGGTAATCAATTATAAATTTCTCTGCGTCCTGTCGTTGTGGGGCCTGATAAGCTGCAAAATCACGCTCACGGACAAAATCAGCGTCTTGATGGTCTGTGTACTCCATAAATTCTGCCACCCCATCATTAATTGTAAATAATGCTGTTGACTGCAATTCTCCATAATTACATTTCTCATGCGACATATAGCGAATGTCTTTTTCCTGAGTTTGCCCTACTATCATCACAGACCGGGCTATGTCCCATACATCTGCGCTGTCTGCTATGCGGTTTCTTCCATAAGTCCCTTGCCGTTTGTTGGTATGTACGATAACAAGGAATGTGGTTCCATATTCTTCTCCCAGACCGATTAAAGGGTTAAGACAGTTCCGCATGGCATTCCTCTGTCCCATTTGAATTTCTGGAGGAATAAAGGCTTGCAGAGGGTCAAACACCACAAGGGCTGGCTTTACTTCTCTTATCAGGTCTTTTAAAAGCTGGCTATTAAATTTTATCTGTGAAAATCTTTCGTCTTTAAGGCTCACAGAATATATATTGTCCATATTGGCCCCTGCTTTTCGTAGCCTTGCCTTTAAGGTGTATTCCAAAGAATCCTCCGAACTAAAGAAAATTACCTTTTCCGGCTTATTATCCATAAATTCATCTGGAACCTCATTTTCAAAAAACACCCTACGCCCTGCACTGATAGCGGCTGCCAGCCCACACCAAGCCGTTGTTTTTCCGCTCCCACCATCTCCGGCCCATATGTTGATCTGCCCTCTCGGCATATACCCCGGAACCAGCCATTCAGCCGTTTTCTCCTGTATATCCGACAAAGGAACCAGCAGAGGTTTATTCCCTTTATTATTCATAACTTCCATCCCTCCGCAATCAATATAGCCTCCTGCTCCCGCCTGCTGCCCTGTATGCAAAGCATATCCAGCTTATATGACACCTTCTGCAATTCTTCGATCGTAAACGCCCGTCGATCAGACATAGGCGGGAATATCTTTTCTTCAATAGCTCTCTGATAAATGCTTTCCCAGATCTTGAGCCTGTCCACCTCTGCCACCCACGCCGTTCTAAATCTCCGTTCTTTCTCCTGCTGCTTCTGCCGTTCCTGCTGCCTCTGCTGTATCTGCTCTCTGTTATCTGATGAACCTGATAGAGAGAAGGGAAGGGAAAACGCCTCAATAAGATAACGGCAAGCCTCCCAGTTGTTCAATCCCAGAACGGCAGAGGCAAAGCGGATAATATCACCACCCGTACCCGATGAAAAATCATAAAATGACCGGGGATAGAGTTTACAAGAAGCCGTCCGTTCTTCCTTAAAAGGTGATTTGATAAATCCGGATCTGTTTGGCGTATATCCAAAATGGCGAGCCACATCTGCCATTGACAAGCTTTCATTTACTGCTTTGAAAAATTCGCTCATTATTCTCCACTCATAGCACTCATATACGCGTCAACTTTTTCAAAATTGATTAAATAGTTTCTGCCTATACGAATAACTGCCCCCGAATCCTCGGCAATTTTTCGCATTGTATTTCTTCCAACTCCATACCGGGCACACGCCTGCTCAATTCTTCCGGTCTTGACATCAATCCCAAGTTCACTTCTAATCAATCTGTTTTTCATCACATACCTCCAATTATTTTGAAAATGCATTGTTTATTGCATGTCTTTGTGATACTATATTATCACAGCTTTATACCCATTATAATGTACAGTATTTTTCCATTTTTTCACAACTAAAGGAGATTACTACCCATGAAATTGTATAGTAACGGTTTCTCAAGAGGATTTAAAAGAGCAAGAAGAAATGCCGGATATACACAAAAAACTTTTGCACAGTCATTTTTAGGCGATAATAATGAACAGCTAGTTTCTTTACGTACCGTTCAGAATTGGGAGCAATATCGGGCTATTCCTGAAATTAATATAATCGAAAAATTATGCTTATTTTTTGATTGCGATATGGATTATTTGTTTAATAGAATTAATTGCAAAACGCATAATATCCAATTTATACAAAATGCTACTGGACTTGAAGAAAAAGTTATAGAAAAGCTAATAGAAAGAAACAAACGACCAGATCATTATTTTATAGATTCACTTAATATTTTGTTACAATCCGCCAATTTTGATAACGCCTTATCTCATATTCCTCAATATATGCAAGCTGTTAAAATAGTTGAAATTATAGGGAAACAAAGGAGAGAAAGGCAAATAGAGGCAGTAGCCCATAAAGACCCTAAAACCGGTGCCTATAACTGTCCATATAATGAAAATCTTGAAATAAACTATAATAAAAATCAACAGGACATGATTTTACAAGAATATACGATAGACAAAAATTTTAAATATGTTATTCAGGAATTAACTAATCGTGCAAAAAACAACAACCAAAAATCCCCCAATACCAAACAGTAAAGGATGCCTGCAAATCTTTATTGAATTGTGATAAAACTGTGCAAAACCACTGAGCTGGCAGCAGACCTTTTTCACCGCCCTTTTTCAATGTCGGACAAACCTTGATTTTGCTTTTTGATACGCTATACCAAAAAGACACCCGATACCCCATAAGGTATTGAGTGCCTTCTCTTTAAAAATCACCACTTTTATTTAATTTGTCACAACATTGTCACAAAATCATTTCTCAAATGCCGGGAGCAGGCTTATTTCCTGTATTCCTGGCAAATTGATATCAAGTGTTTTTTCTTGACACACAAAAAAATATCATAACCGCCCAGCCATGCATCCTCCTGTCCGGATCTTTGCATGACTGAACGGTCACAGATTATTTTTTCCCATCTTTCCCCGCAAACCGGTTCATAAAAAACTCGGTGAAAGCGGCCAGCTCCTCCGCCTGCTCCACATACACATACAGCTTCTCATCCTCCAGCCAGTCGTAGGCGTTGATGCCGATATACCCTTTCTTATCCGGATAAATGATGAATGCATCCGTCGGATATTTATTCCGGTAGGCCTTAAGGATCTCTGACCGGCGGTAAAAGACCGGAGTGCCGCAGCCGGAAAGATCCGGTACTGTGGGAACTACTGCGATGGTCTGGCTGTCCTCGTTCCAGCCGACGATCAGATTCCCGATCTTCGTCCG
>OFMJ01001389.1_pt1 | contig 18130 bp, 17 predicted proteins | sample 1541801 | NCBI WGS metagenome assembly OFMJ01 (sample SAMN04209234, study PRJEB22552) | human gut metagenome | biome: gut; material: feces | host: Homo sapiens | place: USA: Oklahoma
CGGGCCTATGACAGTGCCTTTTATTATGGCAATGGGTATCGGTATTTCTGCCGTAAGAAATGACCGTCACGCTTCGGATGACAGCTTTGGGCTGGTTGCCCTGTGTTCCATCGGGCCGATTCTGGCAGTGCTTCTGCTGGGAATGATTTACCGCCCGGGAAGCGGGGATTATGTGCCTGTGGAGATACCGGAAATAGCGGACACGGTAGAGCTGTGGAAAGTTTTTCAGGCAGGCTTTCCGTCTTATTTGAAGGAGATGGCTGTTTCCCTTCTGCCGATTGTGGTTTTCTTTTTCCTCTTCCAGATGATTTTCAGGCTGGTTCCCGGAAAAAGCCTGGTTAAAATAAGCGTGGGGCTCATCTATACCTATGTGGGTCTTGTGCTGTTTCTTACGGGTGTGAATGTGGGCTTTATGCCTGCGGGAAATTATCTGGGCAGAGTGATTGCCGGACTTCCATACCGCTGGATTATTGTGCCTATCGGTATGCTGATTGGGTATTTTATTGTACTGGCAGAGCCTGCCGTATTTGTGCTGACCAAGCAGGTGGAGGAGATAACGGACGGAGCCATTTCGGCAAAGGCCATGAGCATGAGCCTTTCCATCGGTGTTTCCGTGTCTCTGGGGCTTGCCATGATACGGGTGCTGACCGGTATTTCGATTCTGTGGTTCCTTGTTCCGGGATATTTTATAGCGCTGGGCCTGTCCTTTTTCGTACCGAAAATATTTACGGCCATCGCTTTTGACTCCGGCGGAGTCGCCTCCGGGCCTATGACCGCCACCTTTCTGCTTCCCTTTGCCATGGGAGCCTGTTCGGCGGTGGGAGGAGATATTATTGCGGACGCGTTCGGCGTGGTCGCCATGGTTGCCATGACGCCGCTGATTACCATACAGATACTGGGCCTTGTTTTCCGGCTGCGCGCGGGCAAAGCGGAGATCGGGCAGGCAGGGATTGCCGCTGTTGCCGCAGATGCTGCTGACTGGGGTGATTATGACATTATTGACCTGTAGGAGAAACGTATATGAGTAAAGTATATTTAATGGTTACGATTACAGGGCGGGGCCAGGGCGAGCAGTTCGCCGCGCTGAATCGGACGGAGAACCTTCCTGTTATGATGGTGGCTCTGGGCAAGGGGACGGCCGGTAATGAAATACTGGACTGCCTCGGACTGGAGGGAAGTGAAAAAATAGTGCTTTTTTCCATGGTGACAGGAGATGTGTGGAAGCGGGTAAAGAGAGGGATGGAACACAAGCTGGGCATAGATGTTCCGGGAATGGGAATTTCCTTTCTCGTTCCCGTGAGCAGCATCGGAGGGAAAAAGGCGCTTCAGCTTATGCTGGCAGGACAGGAATTTGAAAAAGAGGAGGAGACATCATTGAAGGATACGGAATATGAACTGATTGTGGTGGTTTCCGATTTCGGGTATACGAATCTGGTGACAGATGCCGCCAGGGAAGCTGGGGCAGGCGGCGGAACCGTCATTCATGCCAAGGGAACCGGAATGGAGAGGGCGGAGAAGTTTCTCGGCGTTTCCCTGGCATCGGAAAAGGAAATGACTTTCATTGTAACCAGGACTGAAAAGAAAAAGGAAATCATGAAGGCCATTATGGAAAAAGCAGGGCTGGAAAGCAAGGCAAAATCAATCCTGTTTTCCCTGCCGGTGGTGGATACGGCAGGACTGAGAATTTCCGAAGACTGGGAAGGATAAAAAGATGAATTCAATGGAAATATGTGTTAAAATGGAAACAGAAAGGCATTATTTCCTTTTTTGCGGTAAAGCTGCTGATTGCTCCGGGTTTTAAAGCGGAGGATCAGGAGAAGGAGGAAAAGCATGAATAGAAAAGTACTGGCGGCCATTTTCTCTACAGCGGTCCTGGCCGTTATTGTGATGACGATTATCCTGTATCATTTAAGCGGTTTTTCTCCCTTTGTGTGCATGGGCTGCACGGCGGAAGGGTATGAGCAGAAAGACGGGACAGGATATCTTACCATCGGGCTGGAGGGCAGCCCGGCCAGGGACAGCGCAGTAAGCAGGGTATCGCAGGAAGCGCTGCAGAAAGAACTGTCGGAAGGGGAACTGTCAGATATCATCGGTGTAAATATGGTTCTGGAAATCCCCGCCCATGTGGCAAGGAAAAACAATATTGACAGGAATACCGATGTATTCGGCCTGCTGTATGCGTCGGATGCTTATGATAAGTATCTGACCATAACTGCCGTATTCAGACGCTGAAATCCCGGAGAAACTGCCGTTTCTCCGGGATTTCCTGTTTTTTGCTTCTATTCTATTCGTATTCGGCAATATCATAAATCAGTCTTTCGGAATCCTCCCAGGACAGGCAGGGATCAGTGATGGATTTACCATATACCCCGCCGCCGACCTTCTGGCAGCCCTCCTCGATGTAACTTTCCACCATAACGCCTTTTACAAGAGAATGGATGTCTCTGTTCAGCTTGCGGCTGTGCATGACCTCCTTGACGATACGTATCTGCTGTTCATGCTTTTTGTCGGAATTGCTGTGGTTGGCATCAATGATGCAGGCGGGATTCTTCAGATCCCGTTCGTTATAGAGGGTGAGAAGCGTATTCAGATCCTCATAATGGTAGTTGGGAATATTACGGCCGTGCTTGTTGGTGGCGCCACGCAGCACGGTATGCGCAAGCTCATTGCCTGTGGTGTTGACCTCCCAGCCCCGGTAGATGAAGGAATGGGGATGCTGCGCTGCATATACGGAATTGAGCATCACGGAGAAATCGCCGCTGGTAGGGTTTTTCATACCTGCGGGGACGTCAAAGCCGCTGACGGTAAGGCGGTGCTGTTGATCCTCCACGGAGCGCGCGCCGATAGCCACATAAGAGAGAATATCGGAAAGATAACGCCAGTTTTCAGGATAAAGCATTTCATCTGCAGCGGTAAGGCCGGATTCATCGATGGCGCGAATGTGCATTTTCCGCATGGCGATGAGTCCCTGCAGGAAGTCGGGCTTTTTCTCCGGATCAGGCTGGTGCACGATTCCCTTATAGCCTTCGCCGGTGGTGCGGGGTTTGTTGGTGTAAATCCGGGGAATCAGGATTAGCTTGTCCTTTACTTTTTCATTTACCTTTGCAAGTCTTGCTATGTAATCACAGACAGCGTCTTCATTGTCTGCGGAGCAGGGGCCGATAATCACAAGTAATTTATTGCTTTTTCCGGTAATGACATCCCTTATTTCCTGATCCCGTTCTTCCTTCAGCCTGACCAGCCTTTCCGGCATGGGATATTCTTTCCTGATTTCATCTGGGGTGGGTAATTTCCTTATAAATTCAAAACTCATAATACATAATCTCCTCTGTAAAAATAAAACCGTCCGCCGGCAGTTATTGCTCCGCCGTCAGAACGATATCGCTGCCGGAAATGAAAACGCGTCGTCCGGATAAACGAAAACCATCCGGCCTTCGGGCAGCCTCCTTCACGGACAGGCAGTCTCCGCCGCAGGCGGTATCGGATGCAACTGTCCGCGTACATTATAATATAGAAAAACGTAATGTGCAAGTTTTCCCGGGAAGCTTTCAGGCAGGTCTGCGCAGACGTGTTACTGTTCACACCCCGTTTGGGCTCCTGCCATCGCCGCCCTGTGGCCGCGCCTCTGTGTCCGCCAGCCGGCATCGGGCTGTTCAGCCCGGCAGCAGATATTTGCGCAGAGGGATCAGGCAGCAGAGCGTGGTGTAAAGCTGGCTTAGCAGCATACCGGCCAGATATCCCCTGATTCCATAGACCGGTATGGCCTGGAAAACAAAAAGCAGACGCAGCAGAATGCTGGTCAGGTTGAGGAAAAAGGAATAGCCGGTTTTGCCAAGGCCGTGGAGAATGCTGGTCAGGGTGGTGTTCAGGTACAGAAAAGGGCACATAAAGCTGAGAATCATAATAAAATGGCCGGCCATTTCACTGTTGTACAACATCCTTCCCACCGTGGGGCCGAACGTCAGAAAGCACACAAGGCAGATACAGCCCAGCAGAAGGCAGTATCCCAGGCATTTGCGGACGGCTTTGCGGATGACCTTCTGGTTATTTGTGGCATCGGCCTCGGATATGGCGGGCATGAGCAGTACGGAAACAGAGTTGGTCAGTGTGCCCGGGAAAAAAATAAGCGGCAGGGCCATTCCCGTCAATACGCCGTAAACACTCAGGGAATCACTGACTGAATGGCCGTAAACCTGCAGCTTTGCCGGAATACAGGCGGCTTCAATAGCCTGGAGGACATTCAGGCACAGCCGGTTGGCGCTTAATGGCGCAGCAAAACCAAGAATCTGACGGCTCAGCCTGCCGTAAGCCTGAACGAGCCGGGCCGGGCCGGAGCCTGTGGTTTTCCGGTGCAGCGTGCCGGAGGGCGGCCTTCCGCCGGGGTATGCTTTTTTTACAAAATGAAGGTATGCTGCGGGAAGAGCAAGAAGCATGGAGGAAAGCTCTCCAATGGCGAGACCGGCTGCGGCAACCGCGATGGTAGGCTCCTTTCCCTCCTTTATGCACATGGAAGCGATAAGGAAGACGCTTCCCACCCGGAAGAGCTGTTCGGTAAGCTGGGTTGCCGCAGGGACGCCGGTTTTCCTGACACCGTAAAAATAGCCGTTTATGCAGGAATGGACGGAGGCAAACGGGAAAGACAGCGCTGCAATACGCAGAAGCGGCGCGCATCTGGGTTCAAACAGCAGATAAGAAGCAATAAAATCAGAAAAATTATAAACGCCAATGAGGCAGAAGGTGGATAAAGTGAGCGAGAATGTAAATCCTACTAGCAAAATGCGCAAAGATACTTTATAATCATGGGTAGCTGTTTCACCTGCCACGAACTTGGAAATGGCGTTCTGCAGCCCGGCCGCGGACAGGGAAAAAACGAGAGCCATGACCGGCCCGATCAGCTGATAAATCCCCATATTTTCTTCGCCGAACAGCCGGGAAAGAAAGATGCGGTAAAAGAAACCGATGAGACGGCTGGCAAGGCCTGTGACTGTAAGAATGATCGTTCCGGTGATCAGGGTATTTTTCTTAATGCGCATACTGCTCCAATCTTTGCGCGGACAGTGACTGTAAACAGTGACCGCAATGGCTCTTTTGGTAAATATATGCAGAGGAGCCTGTTGACAGAACGCAGAGGCGGTGTTATATTAACCATAGAAAACGAAGCGGTTTAGTAGGAATTGATGTTTTCCCAAAACCGTCTCCATATAGAAAAAGATGCATTTCATGCAGACAGGAGAGTAGAATAATGAATAAACTGATTTATCTGGATAATGCGGCAACCACGAAAACCGCGCCTGAGGTGGTACAGGCCATGCTTCCCTGGTTCACGGAGAACTACGGGAACCCCAGCAGCATTTATTCCCTGGGCACGGAGAGCAAGAAGGCCGTGAGCGAGGCGAAGGATATCATAGCCGGTTCCCTGGGCGCTGCCAGCAATGAAATTTATTTCACAGCCGGAGGCTCTGAAGCGGACAACTGGGCGCTGAAAGCTGCTGCGGAGGCCTATGCATCCAAAGGAAAGCATATCATCACCTCCAAAATAGAGCATCACGCCATTCTCCATACCTGTGAATATCTGGAGAAGAAGGGCTGTGAAATTACTTATGTAAATGTGGACGAAAATGGTATAGTAAAGCTGGACGAGCTGGAAAAAGCCATCCGGCCGGACACTATCCTGATTTCCGTCATGTTTGCCAATAATGAAATCGGCACAGTCCAGCCCATTAAGGAAATCGGTGAAATCGCGTCCAGACACAATGTCCTGTTCCATACGGACGCAGTACAGGCTTATGGCCAGTTGCCAATAAATGTGGATGAATGCCATATCGATATGCTCAGCGCCAGCGGGCACAAGCTGAACGGACCGAAGGGAATCGGCTTCCTTTATATCAGGAAAGGAATCAAGATCCGTTCCTTTATCCACGGCGGGCAGCAGGAGCGTGGCAGAAGGGCCGGCACGGAGAACGTTCCGGGCATCGTAGGCATGGGCGCCGCTGCCAAACGGGCATTTTCCATTCTGGAAGAGAAAAGGGCAAAGGAAACCGAACTGAGAGACTATCTGATAGAGCAGATTGAAAAGGAAATCCCTTACTGCCGCCTGAACGGAGATCGTAACAGAAGGCTTCCAAACAACGTGAATTTCAGCTTCCGTTTTGTGGAAGGGGAATCCCTTCTTATCATGCTTGATATGAAAGGCATCTGCGCTTCCAGCGGTTCTGCCTGTACCTCGGGTTCCCTGGATCCCTCCCATGTCCTTCTTGCCATCGGCCTTCCTCATGAAATCGCGCATGGTTCCCTGCGTCTGACATTGAATGAAGAAAATACGAAGGAAGAAATGGACACAACGGTGGCCGCAATTAAGGAAATCGTAACCAAACTCAGAAATATGTCTCCTCTGTACGAGGATTTTGTAAAAAAACAGAAATAAGGAAATCAATCAGGAAACGGAAAGGATAACGATATGTACAGCGAAAAAGTAATGGATCATTTTGAACATCCCCGTAACGTGGGGGAAATAGAGAACGCAAGCGGCGTTGGCACCGTAGGAAACGCCAAATGCGGCGACATCATGAGAATTTATCTGGATATTGACGAGCAAGGCATTATCCGCGACGTTAAATTCAAAACCTTTGGCTGCGGCGCGGCTGTTGCCACCAGCAGTATGGCAACCGAGCTGGTAAAGGGCAAGAGCATCCAGGAAGCCATGGAAGTGACCAATAAGGCGGTTATGGAGGCGCTGGACGGCCTTCCGCCCGTAAAGGTACACTGTTCCCTGCTCGCAGAGGAAGCCATCCATGCGGCGCTCTGGGATTATGCCCAGAAGCATGGCATTACCATTGAAGGACTGGAAAAACCCAAGTCCGATATTCACGAAGGAGAAGAAGAAGCAGAGGAAGAATACTAAAATATGAGCAAAAAAGTAGTTGTGGGCATGTCCGGAGGCGTGGATTCCTCCGTGGCTGCCCTTTTGCTGAAAGAACAGGGTTATGAGGTCATCGGCGTCACCATGCAGATCTGGCAGGATGAGGCGGAGGAAACCAGGGAAGAAAACGGAGGCTGCTGTGGTCTGAGCGCTGTGGACGATGCCAGGAGGGTTGCCGAAAAGCTGGATATTCCTTACTATGTTATGAATTTCAAGAAGGAATTCAGACAATATGTGATGGATTATTTTACGGCGGAATACCTGAAGGGCAGAACCCCCAACCCATGCATTGCCTGCAACAGGTATGTGAAATGGGAATCCCTGCTCACCAAAAGCCTGGGACTGGGTGCCGATTATATCGCAACCGGCCACTATGCCCGCATTGAACAGCTTCCCAACAAAAGATACGCCATACGCAATTCCGTTACGGCGGCAAAGGATCAGACCTACGCCCTTTACAACCTGACCCAGAAGCAGCTTGCCCATACCCTGATGCCCGTAGGCGCCTACCCTAAGGATGAGATCCGCAGGATAGCCCGGGAAGCGGGGCTGCCGGTAGCGCACAAAAAAGACAGCCAGGAAATCTGTTTTATACCGGATCACGATTATGCCGCTTTTATCGAAAGGGAATGTACAGACTCTGTCCCCAGCCCCGGCAATTTCGTATCCGTCACCGGAGAAATCCTTGGAAAACATAAAGGCATCACCCACTATACCGTAGGCCAGAGAAAAGGCCTGAACCTTTCCATGGGCCATCCGGTCTTTGTCACCCGGATCAACCCGGAAACCAATGAAGTTGTCATCGGGGAAAATGAAGATGTTTTTTCACGCACACTCACCTGCAGCGGCCTGAATTTCATGTCCGTCTCGGATCTGGAGCAGCCCATGCGTGTGAAAGCCAAAATACGCTATGGCCACAGCGGCACCTTCTGCCTCATAGAAAAGACAGGAGAGGACCGAATCAAATGCACCTTTGAAGAGCCGGTCCGCGCCGTAACCCCGGGCCAGGCAGTTGTTTTCTATGACGGCGAATATGTACTGGGCGGCGGAACCATAGAGTAAAAAGAAAGACGGCTTGATGCTGCAGACTCGGACGTCGGGAAGGACAGCGCCTATGCTGATGCGTTTATCCTGGCGCTGTCCGTTCAAGCCGCAGCCTGCGGAAAAAATAGAGAGACAAAACGGCATAGTCGCGCAGACTATGCCGTTTTGCCGTTGATGGCTCTGTCAGGTTTTGTGCAAGGAAGGAGAACCTTTGTGGATAACAAATTTATGTTAACTAAAGAACAAAGAAGGTATCTGGGGCTGGAACCTGTGGAAGCGCATTGGGAAGTGATGGATATCAAAGGCACCCTATATTATTTTGACGGGAATATTATTAAAAAGGAAATTATAACTTCAGACTGCCGGGAGGAAAATTTCAGATACAGGGAAAGTGAACTCTATGTAGAGACTGCAGAAAACAAAAAGCTGGTCCTGCCCAAAACAGCAAAAGGAAAGCCTAAGAAATTGAATTTTACCGCCACACAGTCCTTCAGGCCTGTTAACGTATATTTTGCATGCGAAGGAAGCTATATAACGATAGCAAATTATACGACACAAAAGACCTTCTATTTTGAAGATATCAAAAACGGATTGGTGCCACAAAGACTACAGGGATGAAGGCATTAGCCTGTATTTATGAAATAGTAATCCTGAATTATTTTTTGAAATTCACCGGCTCGGAGGTTGTCTTCTGCTCCATTGACGGCAGACGGATTACCTCAATGGAAGGATACTCCATAAATGTAAACGCAAAGCTGCCGGATATAAATGCCGGTGAAATAAGAAGCATCATTATTCCGGGCGGCGATGTTTCAGGCATTAAAAATGAGATGGTCTATGAACTGCTTAAAAACATTAAAAAAGGCGGAAAAGTAATTGCAGGTATTTGCGCCGGCGTCGATGTGTTGGATGCGGCGGGCATCTTACAGGATGTGAAATCAATCCACTCGGAGGATGCCGACATAACGAGGGATAACCATATCATAACCTCCCGGGCCAATGCCTACGTGGATTTTGCAATCGAAGTGGGAAAAGAATTTTCACTCTTTGAAAATGAAGCGGATTTACAGGAAACCATAGATTTCTGGAAATATTTTAAGCGAATGTAGCAAACTTCCCTGTCCCGGCAGCAGACGCCCTGCCCGATAGGGCGGTTTTGGCCGGAAATGGGATGCTACAGGCACTTCTTTCCCTTTACCGCATAAATATAAGAAAAAGGCCATAAAGGAAAACAGAAAATTGGATATGGATTTTAATTCGTACAGAATGAGACAGAGACCTGTCTACATGGTATTTGAAGGCGTCGTCACCCACCTGGAAATTGCACCGGGAATGATGGGACGATATGACGGATGCACCCAGATGGTGACCGTAGAAAATGAAGCGGGAAATACCGTAAATTTTTTAATGAACGCATCTACCTTCGTGGTAGACTATACCACCCTTTATGAAAGCATGCCCGTTACCGTTTTCTACAGCGGCGACACAGCAGTCCCTGCGATTTACCCGCCCCAATATGAAGCGGCGGTCATTGCGCCCCGCCAGGAAGGCCAGAATGTATTCGTGGGATACTTCAACAACCTCCTCATGAGCAGCGACCAGAGCCTCAAGCTCAACCTGGCTCCCACCACCCAGGTAGTTACCTCAAATAACCAGACCTTCATGGGAAACCCGGGAAACCATACCCTGGCCGTACAATACAGCCAGACCACCAGAAGCATACCCGCACAGACAACACCGGAACGAGTCATCGTCCTCTGCGGCATGTAACCGCCTCTTCTGGGAAATTACCACTGTCTGTCCGGCTCCAAAGGAAGCCTCCCCGAAAAAAGTTCCCCGGAGAAAACTCCCCGGAAAAGACCGCCTTAGGAGCCCTCCTGCAAAACCGTATAAGGAGCCGGAAAAAGACAGCCTACAGCTTTATAAAAGAAGCAGTACGCCTATCAAACACCGTATAATAAGAAAAACCACAGTCCCTGAGAAAATCCTCAGCCCTCTTAAACTCCCTGCAAATATCCGCAGGCCTGTGAGCATCCGACCCGACCGTCACAATTTCCCCGCCCAGATCATGATAACGCTTCAGCACCTCCCGACAAGGATGAAGCTCCTTCAGCCCATAACCGATTCCCCCGGTATTGACTTCCACGCCAATCCCATTCTCCAACAGCAGCTCCAGCATCCTCTCAAACAAATCCCGATACTTTTCATACGTATAAAACTTATCCTGATCCGGACCATACCGCACCACATAATCCAGATGCCCATAAATATCAAAATTATGAAACACCTCAAGATTGTCAATTATGGATTCGAAGTACTCCCTGTAAGCCGCCTCCTCACTTCTCCCCGCAAAGAACCCCGCATCATACGGATCCTTCCCATTACACAAATGCGAAGACCCGATAATAAAATCAAAAGGAAAAGAATTCACATACCCTTCCTGCACCTCGGCCAGATACGCCTGCAGCCCCAGCTCCACCCCAAAGCAAAGCTTAATCCTGTCCCCATAAACCGCCCTGCACCGCAGCAGCTCATACAGATAAGCATCCGTATTCACCTCAAAAAACCCCTTCGGAATCCCCTCCGAAACCGGGAAATCAAAATCCATATGCTCCGTAAAACACATCTGCCGAAGCCCCATCGCAATCCCTCTCTCAACCATCTCCACCATAGGAGCCTTAGAATCCCCCGAAAAAGAAGAATGCAAATGAAAATCCGCCCGAATCGCCATACAAAAACCGCCTTTCTTATCATTATTAAACAATCCACTATTATATATAAAAAGTGAAATCCTTCTAAAAAGTATATCCTATCCCCCAAAAAAACGCAAAGAAAATTACCCTCCTCAAACTATTTCCAAACCACCCCTTTCCTTTTATTTTTACGATAGCCCCAGCCCTCCAATTATAAACTTTTTGTAAAATAATGGGCGATTTCCAATAATTTTTTAATTACGTCTTGATATTTTTATGCAGATTAGGTAAAATGATTGTGCTGATAAAATTTTGTCAAGCTTTTGGGACAGGCCCGGATGCCAATCCGCAATGTCCAAGGTGAGGACTTACGCTGGACGTGGGTCCATTTGCTGTGCTTGATAAAAGAATATAAAAAAACATTTTTAGGAGGAATTAAAAATGGCAGTAAAAGTAGCAATTAATGGTTTTGGACGTATTGGACGTCTTGCTTTCAGACAGATGTTCGGAGCAGAAGGATTTGAAATCGTAGCAATCAATGATTTAACATCTCCCGAGATGCTGGCTCACTTACTGAAATATGATTCAACACAGGGCAGATACGCTCTGGCAGACAAGGTATCTTTCGGCGAAGATTCCATCACTGTTGATGGAAAAGAAATCAAGATTTATGCAAAAGCTAACGCTGCAGAGCTTCCTTGGGGAGAAATCGGAGTAGACGTAGTTCTGGAATGTACCGGATTCTACACCTCCAAAGCAAAAGCACAGGCTCATATCGATGCCGGCGCTAAGCACGTTATCATTTCCGCACCTGCCGGAAGCGATCTTCCTACCATCGTTTACAATGTAAACCATGAAACCCTGAGCAAAGATGATCACATCATCTCCGCTGCTTCCTGCACAACAAACTGCCTGGCTCCCATGGCTAAAGCTCTTAACGACGCTTTCCCGATCCAGAGCGGTATTATGTGCACAATCCACGCTTACACAGGCGATCAGATGACTCTGGATGGTCCTCAGAGAAAGGGTGACAAGAGAAGAAGCCGTGCAGCAGCAGTGAATATCGTTCCCAACAGCACAGGTGCTGCTAAGGCTATCGGCCTGGTAATCCCTGAACTGAACGGCAAGCTGATCGGTTCCGCTCAGCGTGTTCCTACCCCTACAGGATCTACCACAATCCTGACAGCAGTAGTTAAAGGACAGCCTACAAAAGAAGCTATCAACGATGCTATGAAGGCTGCTGCAAACGAATCCTTCGGTTACAATACAGACGAAATCGTATCCAGCGATATCATCGGTATGAGATATGGTTCCCTGTTTGATGCTACTCAGACCATGGTTCTTCCTATTGACGAGAATACATCTGAAGTACAGGTTGTTTCCTGGTACGACAATGAGAATTCTTACACAAGCCAGATGGTTCGTACAATCAAACACTTTGGCAAGCTGCTGGAAGCATAATTTAATCCAGCTGGTGTAAAGGCATAGGCTCATAAAGGGTCCGGTCTGATGAGGGCCGGATCCTTCTTTCATTTTTAAGGAGGTTTTTACCATGTCATTGAATAAGAAATCCGTTGATGATATCAACGTAAAAGGAAAACGCGTCCTTTGCAGATGCGACTTCAACGTACCGCTGAAGGAAGGCAAAATCACAGATGAAAACCGTCTGGTTGCGGCGCTTCCCACTATCAAAAAGCTGATCGCAGACGGAGGAAAGGTTATCCTTTGCTCTCATCTTGGAAAGCCTAAGGGAGAACCCAAGCCGGAGTTGTCTCTGGCACCTGTTGCAGCACGTCTTTCCGAGCTGCTTGGCCAGGAAGTAAAATTTGCAGCAGATCCTGAAGTGGTAGGACCTAATGCAAAAGCAGCAGTAGAAGCTATGAAGGACGGAGACGTTATCCTTCTTGAGAATACCCGTTACAGAGCAGAAGAAACCAAGAACGGCGAAGCTTTCTCCAAAGAGCTGGCTTCCCTGTGCGACGTTTTTGTAAACGACGCTTTCGGTACCGCTCACAGAGCACACTGCTCCAATGTTGGTGTGGCACAGCTGGTTGATACCGCAGTTGTTGGTTATCTGATGCAGAAGGAAATCGACTTCCTTGGAAATGCCGTAGAGAATCCCGTAAGACCTTTCGTTGCTATTCTTGGCGGCGCAAAGGTTGCAGATAAGCTGAATGTTATCTCTAATCTGCTTGAAAAATGCGATACCCTGATCATCGGCGGCGGTATGGCATTTACCTTCCTGAAAGCAAAAGGATATGAAATCGGCGCATCCTTAGTGGATGATGAAAAAGTTGAATACTGCAAGGAAATGATGGAAAAGGCTGAGAAGCTTGGCAAGAAGCTGCTTCTTCCCGAAGATGCTGTTGTTGCAAAGTCCTTCCCCAGCCCGATCGATGCAGAAATCGAAGTTGAGGTTTATGCTGCAGATGCAATCCCTGCCGACATGATGGGACTGGATATCGGACCCAAGACGGCAGAGGCTTATGCAGACGCTGTTAAGTCCGCCAAGACCGTTGTTTGGAACGGGCCTATGGGCGTATTTGAGAACCCTGTTCTTGCAAAAGGAACCATTGCAGTTGCAAAGGCTCTGGCTGAAACTGATGCAACCACCATCATCGGCGGCGGCGATTCCGCAGCGGCTGTTAACCAGCTTGGCTTCGGTGACAAGATGAGCCACATCTCCACCGGCGGCGGCGCTTCCCTGGAATTCCTGGAAGGCAAAGAGCTTCCCGGAGTAGCAGCGGCAAATGACAAATAATATTATTTGACGCGGGGAGACAGCCTGCGAGCTGCCTCCCGCAAACGATAAAATTCACTTTTATATTAAGGAGACCATAATCATGGCAAGAAAGAAAATCATCGCCGGAAACTGGAAGATGAACATGACTCCCAGCCAGGCTGTTGAATTAATCAATACCTTAAAGCCTCTTGTAGCAACAGAAGATGCTGACGTAGTATTCTGTGTGCCTGCAATTGATATCATCCCCGCTATTGAAGCTGCTAAGGGAAGCAACATCGAAATCGGTGCTGAAAATATGTATTATGAGGAGAAAGGTGCTTACACCGGAGAAATCGCTCCTGATATGCTTACTGATGTTGGCGTTAAATACGTTATCATTGGACATTCTGAAAGAAGAGAGTATTTTGCAGAAACGAATGAGACCGTTAATAAGAAGGTTCTCAAAGCTTTTGAGCATGGCATTACTCCTATTATCTGCTGCGGCGAGTCCCTTACTCAGAGAGAGCAGGGAATTACTATCGACTGGATTCGTCAGCAGATTAAGATTGCATTCCTGGGCGTAACAGCGGAGCAGGCTAAGACAGCCGTTATCGCTTACGAGCCTATCTGGGCAATCGGAACCGGCAAGACTGCAACCACAGAGCAGGCGCAGGAGGTTTGTGCCGCAATCCGTGTATGCATCGGTGAAATCTATGACGAAGCAACTGCAGAAGCTATCCGCATCCAGTACGGCGGATCTGTAAACGCAGCTACCGCTCCGGAACTGTTCGTTCAGCCTGATATTGACGGCGGCCTGGTAGGCGGAGCAGCTCTGAAGCCTGACTTCGGAAAGATCGTTAACTGGAAATAGTTTCAGTTATGGGAAAGTAAAGTATTAACCGGAAAGAACTCCATGAAATTCTTTCCGGTATAAAAATCCGCATCTGCCTTGGAAAAAAGGGGATGCGGATTTTTTATACTGCGGGCAATGCTTTAAACGGAGGCGTGAATGCGCTTGTATGGCGGAAGCCGTGGGCTTTGGCCTGGAAATTTAGTTTCACAGGATGGATGTGGCCGCTTTCCCGAAGGCTTTAGTAAAAATGAGGGTAAAAACTGTCTTCTCACCAGTTAATAGAAGGGAAGGAACTGCTGCTGTACTCCCCTGTCAGATATAAATGTTAAAATAAATCAATAATATTGATTAAAATTATACCTTGTAGGATTTTTTAATCTGTGTTACTATTTACAAAACTGAATATGAAACAAATGCTGAGAAGAGGAGTAGTAGCCAGAAGCTGGAAAACAGAGAACTGCCGGGTGGTGCGAGACAGTCAGAAGCGGATTGTGAACTGACCTTGGAGCAGCTGACTGAAGACCCTCAGGGGCTGTGTAGGTGCAGACGGAATACCCGCCGTAGAAAGGGGAAAGGCATGTTAGTGCCGTTGAGTGCATGGTGCGTAAGCAGCATGAAATAGAGTGGTACCGCGTAAAGGTGAATTTACGTCTCTATAAGAATGACCGGATTTTCGGGAAGTCATTTTTATAGAGACTTTTTTTGTCCCGTAAAACAGATGGCCGGCAGTAAGGCGCACTTCTGGCAGGGCTTTTGATTAAAAGCATCCTGGAAAAAGCCTTCTGCAGACGCAGCCGGAAATCCGGAACCGGTAAGGAGGAAAAGGAATGAAAGCAGCAGAAAAGTATGGCAGAGCTTATTTTATACCGCCCGAGGTTACTTATGACTGGGTGAAAAAGAATACAATTGAAAAAGCGCCGATTTGGTGCAGCGTGGACCTCAGAGACGGGAACCAGGCGCTCATTGAGCCGATGGGACTGGAAGAAAAGCTGGAATTTTTCAGGATGCTGGTGGAAATCGGCTTTAAGGAAATCGAGGTGGGATTCCCGGCGGCCTCGGATACGGAATATGCGTTTATCAGGGCGCTAATCGAAAGAAATATGATTCCGGAGGATGTGACGATTCAGGTGCTTACCCAGGCGAGGGAGCATATTATCAGAAAGACTTTTGAAGCCGTGAAGGGCGCGCCCCATGCCATCGTCCACCTTTATAATTCCACCTCTGTGGCACAGCGGGAGCAGGTGTTTGGAAAGAGCAGGGAAGAGGTGAAAAAGCTGGCAGTGGACGGCGCGAAGCTGCTTAAGACGCTGGCGGAAGAAACAGAAGGGAACTTTACCTTTGAATACAGCCCGGAGAGCTTTCCCGGGACAGAAGTGGATTACGCGGTGGAGGTATGCAATGCGGTGCTGGATGTGTGGAAGCCGGATAAGGAGCATAAGGCCGTTATCAACATACCTACCACGGTTCAGGTTGCCATGCCGCATGTATTTGCCTGTCAGGTGGAATATATCCATAAAAATCTGAAATACAGGGATGGGGTTGTGCTCAGCGTACATCCTCATAACGACAGGGGCTGCGGTATCAGCGACGCAGAATTCGGAATCCTGGCCGGCGCGGACAGAGTGGAGGGCACCTTATTCGGGAACGGAGAGCGGACCGGGAACGTGGATCTTGTTACGGTGGCCATGAATATGGTCTGCCATGGCGTGGAACCGGGGCTGGATTTTGGAAATATTATGAAAATCCGGGAGACCTATGAGCTTTTGACGGGAATGAAGGTAAATGAAAGAACGCCTTATGCCGGCGACCTGGTATTTACGGCATTTTCTGGCTCCCATCAGGACGCGATTTCCAAGGGCATGGCCTGGTGGAAGGAAGGCAAGAGCGGCAGCCGGTGGACGGTGCCTTACCTGCCGATAGATCCCAGGGACGTGGGCAGGGAGTATGAATCCGATGTTATCCGGATTAACAGTCAGTCGGGTAAGGGAGGGATTGCTTTTATACTGAAGCAGAATTATGGGATTTCCCTTCCGAACGGCATGAAGGAAGAGGTGGGATATCTGGTCAAGGGCGTTTCCGACAGAAGGCACCAGGAGCTGGCACCGGCGGATATTTATCAGATTTTTGAAGAAAATTATATTTTGCCAAGAAGCATTTTTCATATCCCTGAATGCCATTTCCGGCAGGAGAACGGGATTACGGCGCAGGTGACCATTGAACAGGGAAAAGAAAAAAGAGTGATTGAAACTACCGGTAACGGGCGGCTGGATGCGGTCAGTAACGCCATTAAGATGTATTTTGGAATCAGCTATGAGCTGACGGTTTATGAAGAGCACGCGATTTCCAGGGGCTCCTCCTCCAAGGCGGCGGCCTATGTGGGAATTACCTGCAAAGGGAAGGAGTACTGGGGCGTGGGAATCGATGAGGATATCATCAAAAGCTCCGTTGCGGCGCTGGTATCGGCGGGCAATAAGCTGGCGGAAAATGAAAATCTTCGGGAAGGCAGGGAGGAAAGAATCGTGGACATTATAAAATATATCAATGGGCATTATTCGGAGGTGACGCTGGAGAATCTGGCTGAGAATTTTAACCTTTCAAGGCCCTATATTTCAAAATATATCAAAAGCAGAACAGGCATGAATTTCCAGGATGTGGTCAGGGAAGCCAGGATGCGCAAGGCCAGGGCCCTTTTGAAGGAATCGGGCCAGACCGTGGAATCCATTGCCGCAGACGTAGGGTATGAAAGCGTGGAGCATTTTAACCGGCTTTTTAAAAAGTCTTACGGGGTTACGCCTGTACAGTTCAGGATGCAGAAAGAGGAAAATATCTGCAACTGACCGGCAGTTAAGCGCAGAATATTAATTCCGGCGATCAGCCATACCGTGCCTGCAATAAGAAGCAGAGTTTTCTTTGATACTTTCATGGGGAACCTCCTTGTTGTGAACGATGTTCATATTGAGCGTAAATATATCCCGGCGGCGGATGGCGCAATGAGTGCAAATTCCGCTGCCGGTTTTTTAGTACAGAATCCGCTGTAGGGTTTTGGTAAAAAAGCTGCAGTTATCAGCGCCGGAGCGCAGCAGGGACATCAAATGATGGAAAACAAATTCCACAAACTGTTCCTTCGTATAGTCCGCGTTCCAGATATCCGGGGAAACAGACGGATCTCTGTCAAGGGCATCCCGGAGAAGGTTTCTGAGTACCTGGAAGCACTGTTCCTCCAGCCTGCGGCCTCTTTTCTTATCTTCCGGATCCATGGTTTCCAGTTGGGCAAGCCAGTCACGTTCAAAATCATTGAGATGGGCATTCATTATTTCATATAAGGAAGCTACAAAGTCGGTAAATCCGGCTGTTTTTGGTTCCATACCGGTAAGGGTGCGCAGAACATCCGTCCAGAAGCCTTCCACCACAGCAAAAATCAAATCCGTTTTTGTCGGGATATAATTATACAGGACACCCACTGAAATGGAGCATTTTTGGGCTATGTTGCGGATGTTCACTTTATGGACGCCTTCCGTGCGTGCAATTTCCATGGCAGCGTCAATCAGCTCCTGCCTGGAAGTGACATTTTTATTCATGCTTATACCTCTTTTATATCGCAGACATGGCTGCGATAGTGCATCAATCGTTAGTTTGAAAGAAAAATTCGCAACCGAACAATGTTCATTATATGCGCAGGGCCACTTTCTGTCAAGCATATTTCGTGCGTAAATAGCTACTGTACCATGCATTTTTTATAAGCTGTGTGCACTGGCTCTTGACCTGGAGCAGGGACAAGGTGCTATGATAGACTTGGAAACCAGGTTGATGCAATCAAAGACCCCGCTGCAAGCAACGGGGTATTAAACTTGCAGCGCTGCAGAGCAGCGGGGTCTTTGACCCTCGCGGCAGTCGCCAAA
>OFMJ01001399.1_pt1 | contig 18079 bp, 17 predicted proteins | sample 1541801 | NCBI WGS metagenome assembly OFMJ01 (sample SAMN04209234, study PRJEB22552) | human gut metagenome | biome: gut; material: feces | host: Homo sapiens | place: USA: Oklahoma
CGCCGCCTGCATTGGAGGCCTTCCCCGGTGCAAACAGGATCTTGTTTTCGATAAACACATTGGTCGCTTCCAGCGTGCTGGGCATATTAGCCCCTTCTGCAACGGCAAAGCATCCGTTTTTCACCAAGGTCTTTGCTGCTTGTTCATCCAGCTCATTCTGCGTAGCACACGGCAACGCAATATCGCAGGGAATATTCCAGATATTCTTGCAGCCTTCGTGGAACTGTGCCGTTGCAACACGATCTGCATAAACATGAATGCGCTGGCGCTCTTTCTCCTTTAGTTGGCGCATCAGTTCCACATCAATGCCGTTTGCATCATATACATAGCCGGTGGAATCGCTCATTGCCAGCACGGTAGCGCCCAGGCTGACCGCTTTTTGCGCCGCATACAGGGCCACATTGCCGCTGCCGGAAACCAGAACCTTGGCACCATCAAAGCTCTTGCCTTTCGCGCGAATCATATTATCTGCGAAATATACCAGGCCATACCCTGTCGCCTCTGTGCGCGCTAAGCTGCCGCCATACGGAATGCCCTTGCCCGTCAGAACGGAAGTGAACTCATTTGTAATGCGCTTGTATTGCCCATACATATAGCCGATTTCACGTCCGCCAACCCCGATATCGCCTGCCGGCACATCGGTATCAGCCCCAATATGGCGATACAGCTCTGTCATAAAGGACTGGCAAAAGCGCATGATCTCCGCATCGGATTTCCCTTTGGGGTCAAAATCGCTGCCGCCCTTGCCGCCGCCCATGGCCAGGCCGGTAAGGCTGTTTTTGAAGATTTGCTCAAAACCCAAAAACTTGATGACAGATAAATTTACGCTGGGGTGGAACCTTAGCCCGCCTTTGTACGGCCCGATGGCGCTGTTATATTCAACCCTGAAGCCACGGTTTACCTGTGCTTTTCCTTCATCATCCATCCAAGGCACACGGAACATGATCTGACGCTCCGGCTCTACCAAGCGCTCCAGGATCTTTGCCTCTACCAGGTCCTTACGTTTTTCAAACACAGGCTCCAGCGAAGTAAATACTTCCTTGACCGCCTGCAAAAACTCCGGCTCATTGCCATTTCTCTTTTTTACGACTTCATAAACGTCTTGCACGTAGGACATTGTTCTACCCCTTTCGAGTTGAGTTTTTTTGTGTTTTGTAAAAAACTTTCTTTTTTTATACTACAATCACAAGAAAAACGCAAGATTATACATTCTTATATTTTGTTTATTTTTATTTTGTATCAGATTTTTTAGTCTGTTTATGTGCAAATTCGCAAAAGATTTCACAGGGGCAGCCTTGGCATTTGGGGTTTCTCGCGCTGCATACCCGGCGCCCATGCCAGATCAGCCAGTGATGTGCGATGCTCCATTGGTCCTGCGGGATATGCTCCATGAGCTGTTCTTCCGTTTTCTTTACATCCTTTGCATGCACCAGCCCTAGCCTGTTCGCAACGCGAAATACATGCGTATCAACAGCAATCGCATCCTGCCCAAAAGCGTTAGAAACGACTACATTGGCTGTTTTTCTGCCAACACCAGGCAGAGTCTGCAGCTCCTCTCGGTCCTCCGGCACCTTTCCATCATACTTCTCCGCTAAAATACGGCATGTAGCTATAATATTTTTAGATTTGGTGGCATAAAACCCGCAGCTCTTGATATACGGCGCCAGCTCTTCGGGCGAAAGCTTTGCCATTGATTTTGCGTCTGGATAATCATGGAACAACGCAGGGGTTACCTTATTTACCTGCTTGTCCGTACATTGCGCAGAAAGAATGGTGGCAATCAACAGCTCAAATGGGCTGGTAAAGTCCAGACCAGGTTTGGCATCCGGATACGCCACCTTCAATGCATGCAGTATATTTGTATATCTCTCCTGTTCCTTTGCCGAAACTCTTTTTCTTGCCATATCGTCAGCCTCCTGTTTTTTCATTATACAGGGGCCTTTCGCCATTTTTCAACGATTTCGTCAACTATTTTTCAGAGACCTGACCAGCGTTTCCATTTGCGCTCTCTGTTCCGGTGTCAGCATAGGGCCCACACTTTGCATAAAATTTTCCAAGCCCGCAGGATCAAACTGCCCCGCCTGCTTTTGCGCCCGAACGCGCTCAAATAGCTCTTTTTGCAAATCGTCCTTATCCCGGCCCTGGTTCTGCTCTACTGCACGGCGAATAAAGTCCTCTTGGCTTGGATCGATTTCCGGCTTTTTGGCAAACGGTTTTGTGCCTCCCATCCCGCTTTTTTTATCACGTAAATTTTTAGCCATAAATGCCTCCTCCTTTTCTTACTGATTCTTACTGATATGCTATGCAGTCCTGCCTAAGATGTTTCCCCGGCACACTTTTTCTTTCTGCTGCATATCGTATGACAAGGAGGTGTTTGTATGTCTACATTGCGCGCCCGGCATCTACCCCGGCAGATCCCTGAGGCGCCCTCTCAGCCTAAAGGAACGGAAGCCAAAGCACAGGACCATCCTCAGGAAAGCGCGATTCCCATAAATACGCAAAACCAAGCGCAGGATCCAATGTCTGCTATGCTTCCGCAGCTTTTACGCTCTATGCCCAACGGAGAATCCCTCTCCAAAACGCTGCAGCAGATTAGCCAAATGCAGTCGTTGATACAATCAGGCAGCAGCGGCAGCCTAGCCAGCTTGCTGCCCATGTTCATGGGACAGCCGAACGGCGCTTCTGCAGAGGGGGCTTCGCAGATGATGCAAATGCTTCCCTTGATGATGCAGCTCATGCAGCGTCAGCCAACAAATACGGAAGCTGATAAAAGCGCTTTGCCGTCCTCTTCTTTGTCTCAATTATCCTCTCTTTTTTCTTTGCTGCAGGCAAAATAAAAAATCCATGCAAAAAGCGGAGCTTATGCTCCGCTCTTTTTACTGTGTCAAAACCTCTATGGCTTTTTGCATCTGTGTATCCGTGGCATCTGTCAGCAGGCTCGGATCATTCTGTATATTCTCCGGCAAAGAGACCTCTATATCCGGCGTTACACCGACTCCATGAATGGCGTTTCCGGTGGGGGAATAATAGGATGCTGTGGTTAGCTTTAGATACCCGCCCCAGCTTAAATTAAAGTGCGATTGGATAATGCCCTTTCCGTACGTTTTTTCTCCTATGATCGTAGCCCGCTGGTTTTCTTTAAGTGCCACGGTCAGTATTTCTGAGGCAGAGGCAGAGTTCTGGTTGACCAGCACAGCCATAGGGATTTCCATCGCCTTACTATCGCTTGTGTATTGCTTTTCATTCCCATTTCTATCACGTACGGAAATGATTGTTGCCTCCGGAAGCAGTCCATCGGCAATCTCCACCGCATAATCCACAAATCCGCCAGGGTTATCCCGCAGATCCAGAATCATGGCCTGCATGCCCTGTTCCTGAAGCTGTGCTACCGCCTGCTGATACTCCTCCAAAGCGGATCCGCTGAATTCATCGATCTTGATATATCCGATGCTGTGATCCAGCATGCGGCTCGTGACATAGGTAATGTGTACCTCTTCACGCTGCACTGTAAAGTTCATCTCCTGGCCGTTTCTTGCAATCGTTATCTCTACAGATGTTCCAGCCTCTCCGCGGATTTTTCCCGTTACCTCTGAAAGATCCTTTGAGGAAGCTGTATTGATCTTCTCTCCATCCACCGCAACAAATATATCGCCCTTTTGCAGTCCCGCCTTCTGTGCCGGGGAGTCGTTGTATACCTGTGCGATCATCGCTTGCCAATCACTGTTAAAGGTTGTCAACACCCCGATACCCACATACGCGCCTTCCAGGCTTTGATTATAGCTCTGTTTTTCTTCCTCATTCATATAGGCACTGTATGGATCGCCAAGCGCAAGCACAGCACCGTGCAAAATACCCTCCTCAATCTGTTCCCGGGAAACCTCCTGATAATAGTTATTCTCAATCAAGCTTGTGATCTCCGCCAGTTTTTTATCTTCTCCTCTGCCGCTGCGGCCGATCCAGAACCCCGCCCCGCAAGCCAGCAGCGCAGACAAACACCAGGCGACAACCAGCAGCGCGCCGTGATTTTTCTTAGATTCCATACAATGTGCACCTTCTTTATCTCAATAGAGGTATCATATCATGTTTCCCGATTTCCATACAAGCCTAACCAAAAAAAGGCGGGACTCTGCCCGCCTTTTGTCATAATCAGTTTCCCTCACGGTACGCTGCCAGTACCATGGCCTGATGGATAGGACACTGCTTATTGCCGCAATGTGTCTTGCTCTTATAGAAATGGATACAATGATGCCCATTGAAGCCGTTGCTGGTGATGCTCTGTCCGCCATGCGGCATGCCATTGATGGAAGCGGCAAAAACACGGTTTCCATATACGACCCAAACAGCCCTGCGATCCCAGCTCCACGATCCTCCATAGACCGACTTCATGGTATCGGTATCCGCCTGTGTCAGCGGCTCAGAATCAATATGATTATGCCCGTACAGCCTGCGCTCTTTCCAGGACTTTCCGGTCTTTACATCAATCACAGTGTATTCAGCGCCCCGCGGAATGATCTTATTGACTTCGCTCCACTCCGTCATCTCTACGCGGCCCTTGACCTGGCTTTTTTCCGAAATAGTCAGGATAATGTCGTTATCCCCATATAGGGAAGCCAGCGTTTGACCGCCTGCTACACCGTCTGCGCTGGTATCTGCGGCTTTTTGAAAGGTCTTGACTGCCTCTACCGTCGCATCATCATAGGTGCCGGAGGCTTCGCCGAGCAAAAATCCACGTTTGATCAGCTCCTCCTGTGCTTTGACAACCGCCTGTCCGCTCATTCCCTTTTTCAGGATGCGAACCTCCGTCTCTCCGGAAAACGCATTGGTTACGGAAATTTCATCCTTAGCTACATATCCGGATTTCCCGTCATAGGTAACAGCATACCATCCCGGCTCAAAGTCCGTAACCTGTACGCCATTGCCACAGCTTAATGCCAAAACCTCGGCCGATGCTGCATCGGCTGTTTCCCTCATCACTGTGCCATCGTGCAAAATGGTGCCGTTTCTGCCGTCATCCCCGATGACAAACAAACAACTCTGGTGCACGAACCCATCCATAATGCCGAATTTGACACGATACCATTCTCCCTCCAGCGCCACGACCTCTACCGTGGTGCCTTCAGCCAGCTGCGTCAATTCCTCGGCCTCCTTGCTTGGCTCTGCACGCAGCCTTGCATCCTCCACGAAAACGCGTGCTTTCCCTGTTTCCGTGGAGGCCAGGTCTTCTTTATCCTTCAATAAGCCAATATCAATCTCTGTGTCGCCATTATCCACGACACCCTCTTCTTCCCCGGATCCACCTACGAAAAACAAGGGGTTGCCGGAATCCAGCGCATTGATGGCTTCCTCTTCCGAGGCATGTACTTTGCGTTCTGTTTCCGACGCGTCGGCCGCTTCCGTGCCTGCTGTATCCTCTGCCGCGCCTGTTGTTACCAAACAGGCCATTGTAGCGGCACACAGCAGCCAAGCGACCAGCCTTTGTTTTTTCATTTGATCTCCTTCCTTCCTGTGTTATAGCCAAAACTTATGTTCCAGACGTAAACATCACGAATTTCCAGCGCCTAAAGTTTGCCATTGTTCTTGGCATATTATACGGGGCAAGATTTATTCGGTCAAATGAGATAACAGGAGAATACGCGAGTATATAGCCGATAATCTAAATATTTGGCCAATTTCCTCACTATTACAAAATTGTTACATTTCTTTCAAATTTCCGATAATCTTTGTTTTATCGACAAAAAATCATCAAACGAATCAGGCTTTTTCTTAGCATCTCTCAGCAAAGCAGCCGGATGGAAGGTGGCCATGACCTGCCGTCCCTGCTTTTCAAACCACTGCCCCCGTACCTTTGTGATCCTCATGTCCTTGGAGAACCAATGATTCAGCGCCGTTGCGCCCAGCAATACAATGATCTTTGGATCCACGATTTCGATTTGGCGTTCCAGATAGCCCATACAAGCAGCCACTTCGTCTGGCTTTGGCACACGGTTGGCAGGCGGTCTGCATTTTACAATGTTTGCAATGTAAACATCTTCTCTCCTTAGGCCGATGGTATCCAGCATCTGATCCAACAACTGGCCTGCCGCGCCCACAAAAGGAAGCCCTCTCTTATCTTCCTCGGCACCCGGCCCTTCCCCGATAAACATAATTTTTGCCTGCAAATTTCCATCCCCCGGCACCACGTTTGTACGTGCCTGGCACAACGGACATGCCTGGCAGGTCTCTATTTCTTGCAGCAACGCTTGATAATTTTCCACGTTTCTTCTCCTTTATCCTATGGTACGCTCAGCCGCTTTGACCACATGCTCCAGCAGCAGCCAGCTTGTGACCGCCCCCAAGCCACCGGGCACCGGCGTAACCGCCTCCGCCTTTTCCATGGCTGATGCAGTATCCACATCCCCGCACAAGCCGCCTTGCTCATCCACATTGATGCCAACATCCACCACAACAGCACCCGGCTTTACATAGTTTTTATCGATCATGCGGGCCCGTCCAATCGCCGTTACCAGCAAATCAGCCTGGGCACATACCCCCGGCAGGTTCTCCGTGGCACTGTGGCAAACCGTCACGGTAGCATTTTTCTCAAGCATCAGCATGGCCAATGGTTTTCCTACGACCAGGCTGCGGCCCAAAACCACGGCATGCTTTCCCTTCCAGGCATACTGCTCAAAGGAAAGAAGCCGCACTACGGCCTCCGCCGTACAAGGGGCAAATCCGTCGCTTTCCCCCATAAATACCTTGGCCAGACTGCCTGGCGTCATTCCGTCTATATCCTTTTCAACAGCCATTGCCCGAATCACAGCATCCTCATCGATGTGCTTCGGCATTGGACGGAACAATAAAATACCATGCACAGCAGGATTCTGATTCAACATTGTAAGCGCCTGTAAACACTGCTCTGTTGTGCTCTCCTGCGGAAGCACGATTTTTTCCACAGCTATGCCGACTTGCTCTGCCTTTTTGACGGCAGAACGCTCATAGGCAATATCATCTTCCCGTTCTCCGACACGTAAAATGCCAAGGCCTGGGTGTATCTGCCGGGCACGCAGCGATTCAACAGAAGCCTCGATCCCGCATCTGATTGCCTTTGCACACGCCGTACCTTTCATCAATGCTGCCATAATGCTTCCTCCACTTTTTCCACCAGCGCATCGCAGGTTTGTACAGTCTTTATCAGCAATGCGTTGCTTTGCTCATACAGCTGCTGTGCTTTCTCTTTTTCCTGCATCAGCTGCGCATTGATCCATACATTCATCGCAGCACAGTGAACGCAGGCTCTCGCCATTGCGGCCGCACAGCCAAGATCGCTTTGTACCAGCTTGCTAATGCTTTCCTTCAGCGCTTCCAGCGTCTCTGCCACCGCAGCGCCAAGCTCCAGAATCCTCATGGGCGGCTGTGCAGCCTGCCATAAGCAGCGTTCCAGCACCTCTTGCTTGGCCTTCTTTTGTTCTGGCGTTTCCGCCGGCATGCCATAGGCTTTGGACAGCGGCTCGAACGCCTGCGCATCCTCCTGCATACAGTCCAAAAGGGCATCCCGATCATGTATAAGCAGCTGCAATTTTTCCTTCAGCATTGGCTCTACCGATACAAATTTCTTTTTTCCTAGGGTCAAATTGGCAGCCATGCCACCCAGGCAGGCCGCCAGCGCGCCTGCCAAAGCACTGACACCGCCGCCGCCCGGCACCGGGCTTTTGCTCATCAGTGCAACGGAAAAATCTTGGATGGATTGTTCTTCTAACATGGTTATCTCCTTTTCCTCTTTTGTTTATTGTACCAAGGCATCAAGGAAAACTCAATCATTGCAAAACCACATAAAAAGGCCGGACACAACGGTCCGGCCCTTTGCCACTGCTTACATAAGGCTTAACGGCTGTAAATCTTCTTCAACAACTGGTCAACATATTCATTGACCTCCGCAGAGGTTTGCAGCTCCAGCGCTTCCTCCGCCGCCTTTTGCATTTCAGCATAGTTAGATTTACGAATCAGGTTTTTGATGGTCGGGATAGAACCAGCACTCATGCTGAACTCATCCAAGCCCATGCCCAGCAACAAAGCCGCGCCCTTTTCGTCGCCTGCCAGCTCACCGCAAACGCCCGTCCATTTGCCTTCCTTATGGGACGCGTCAATGACCATCTTGATGGCGCGAATCACAGACGGATGCAGCGGCTGATACAGATCCGCAATCATTTCGTTGCCGCGGTCTACGCCCAAAACATACTGCGTCAGGTCGTTTGTGCCGATGGAGAAGAAATCTACGATCTTAGCAAATTTCTCTGCATTGATCGCCGCAGACGGTGTTTCCACCATGATGCCGATTTCCAACTTCTCATCGAACGCTTTCCCTTCCTGCTTCAGCTCGGCTTTGCATTCGTCGATGATCTCATACATCTTGGTGATTTCTTCTACGGAAATGACCATCGGGAACATCACGCGCAGCTTGCCAAAGGCGCTGGCACGCAGCACAGCGCGCATCTGCGGCTTAATGATATCCAGGCGGTCAAAATACATGCGGATCGCGCGCCATCCCAGGAAGGGGTTCATCTCCTCCGGGAATTTGATGCAGTCCGCCGCCTTATCGCCGCCAATATCCAGTGTACGGATGATGACCGGATTCGGCGCCATCGCTTCCGCCGCTGCTTTATAGGCTTCAAACTGCTCATCTTCTGTCGGCAGTGTCGGACGAGACATATACAGGAATTCCGTGCGGAACAGGCCTACGCCCTCTGCACCGTTTTCCTTGGCGCCTTTGCAGTCATTGGGAGAAGCAATGTTGCCTACCACCTCTACCTTATGACCGTCGGTTGTCTCAGCCGCCAGCATCTTTACCGCATCCAGCTGGCGTTTGTGTTCCAAGAACGCATCCAGCTTTTTCTTGCCCTCTTCCAACTGTCCGCCATCAGGGTTTACCGTTACGTCACAATCCACTGCATCCAACACAACGGTATCGCCGTGCTGCACCTTGGAAAGGATATCGCCGGTGCCAACAATGGCAGGCAGGCCCATGATGCGGGCAATGATGGATGTATGGCTCGTACGGCCGCCCAACTGGGTCACGAAGCCCTTTACATAGTTCATATCCATCGTCGCAGTATCAGACGGGGTCAAATCATTGGCAAATACCACGACCTCTTCATCCAAATCATCGAGGGAAACACGCACATTGCCCACCACATTATCCAGGATACGGCCGCCTACGTCCTTGATGTCTGCTGCACGTTCGCGCAGGTATTCGTCATCCAAGGAAGCCAGCATCGCGGAAACCTCTTCCGTTGCTTCCGCAACAGCCTTATCCGCATGCATCATCCCGTTGTTGATCTTATCCATGACGGCATCTTCCAGCGTGGGGTCATTGAGCATCATCAAATGCGCACGGAACACGTCTGCCTCTTTTGCGCTCAAGCGCTTTTCCGTCTTTTCAATGATCTCATTGAGCTGCGCCTCTGTTTCAGCGACGGCTTTACGGAATTTTTCAACCTCCGCTTCACATTCCGCCGGATTGGCCAGCAACGCTTCGTTGATTACAACTTCCTTTTGTTCCAATACAAATGCCTTCCCGATTGCAATACCCGGGGACGCAATAATTCCTTTCATAAAAGCACCTCTTCACTCAAATTCATGTTGGCTATATCGCAAACGGCGGCCGGAGAAAAACTCCGACCGCACAAGATTTACGCGATACTCAGATACTTATTCTTCCAGGTTGTCCAACAGATCGATGAGCGCATTCAGAGCTTCCTGCTCGTCTTCGCCCGTGCAGGAAATGGTGATTTCGCTGCCATTGCTGGCGCCCAGGCTCAGCACAGAGATAATGGACTTTGCGTTGCCTTCTTTGCCATCTTTTTTGATTTTGATGGTGCTCTTGAATTTCGCCGCTTTCTGTACGAACAAAGAAGCCGGACGGGCATGCAAGCCAGTCTCATTCTTCACAACAAAGTTTTTTTCAACCATTTTCAAATTCCTCCTGTAAAATTCCCCGGCAATTAGCCAGCCAGGTTAAATTCTGCTTTGATATCTTTGCATGTATCCGCAATCATGCCCATGCAATGTTCTTTGATCTCCTGCAACGACATAGCACCGCGCATCCCCAGCGCTTCGATCAGCATCGGCAGGTTGACACCACTCAAACATTCGATGTTCGGGGTTTTGCCGTCCACTTCACGATTGATGTTGGCAGCCGTTACATTGCACGGAGTACCGCCATAGAGGTCGACGAATACCAAAACACCGTCATCGCATACGATTTCAGCCAGCTTATTGCGCACCTTTTCGTTGAAGGATTCAAAGCTGTCGTCCGCTGCCAAGCCGATGGAATACAGGCCCTCCTGCGGTCCCATGATCAGATCCACACTGGAAACGATACCAGCCGCCATGTTGGCGTGGGTGACAATCAGTACTTGCATCATTGTAGGTCACTCTCCTAATCATAAATCTTGTATCTTGCGCAAGGGTTCCTACGTTCCTTGCAACATTCCATTACGATTTAGATTATATATTGTAATGAAATACATTGTCAATGAAAAATGGCAAACCCGGGAGAGAAAAACACAAATTCGTTCCCGGATAAAATCGTCTTTTCTTATTTGAAAAATCAACCTAGGGCTGCTGTATCTCTAAAGCCTGCACCGCAGCCTGCAGCGGCAGGTCCTCTAGCTCTGTGCGTGCCCAGCCCGGTAGGCCCTCGCACGTCAGCTTTATATCCGGCATCACGCCCTTTTCATGGATCACCGTACCATCCGCCATGCGGTATTCTGCCATGGTATATTTCAATCCTGACCCATCCTTCAGGGGCTTTAGCTTTTGTACTACGCCTTTTCCGTAGGTCGTGTCTCCTACGATCAACGCCCTGCCCTGATTTTGCAGAACGCCTGCAAAAATTTCAGCAGCAGAAGCGCTCTGCCCATCTGTCAATACTGCCATTGGCATCGTGTACCGCTGTTCCCCGCTGGTTTGGTAGCGTTCCTCCTTTCCCTTGGCTTCCAGCAAGCACAATACCTCCGTTTTATCCGGCAAACAGCCGTTGAGCATTGTCAAAACTGCATCCATCCTTCCGCCCGGATTATGCCGAACATCCAGAATCACCCCTTTGGCATCGGCGAACTGTGCCATCGCCTGTTCAAACTGATTCTCTGCACCCTCCTGCACAAACGATCGTATGCGAATGTATCCGTATCCATTTGGGAGCGTTTTGCTTATTACAGCAGGCATCGGCTCTATCTTTTGAGGAATGATGACGACATCTCTTGCCATACCCTCCCGCTCTACGGAAAACAGCGTAGTAACGCCTTCCTCCGCCGTCCAGTCTGCTTTGCCGATAGGCTCTCCGTTGATTTTTACAATTAGATCACCCTTTGCAAGTCCTGCCATCTGTGCCGGGCTTTCTTCCAAAACATCAACGACCTGCCATCCTCCCTCTACACTTAAAAGCTCTGCGCCTATTCCCGCTGCCTCTTCCCCTGAAATCTCTGTCATCAGATCCTGCATCTGTACAGGTGAAAGCCATTGTGTATATTCATCCTCTACTGCCTGTGCCAGTGCAGCACAGGCGGCCTGATCCATTGTCAGCGTATCCAAAGACGTTAAGGCCTCGTTTTTTAAGGTGGTTTCCACTTGGCGGGCCATGACAAAGGGCCCTCTTCCCACAACATATCCAACGCCGCCTGCCAGCATTACAAGCAGCAGGCAGACCCAAATTACCATGCCCGTTTGTTTACGCATCATGCACCCCCCTATTAGTGCATGCAGACCGCTTGGCCAAATATGCCGAGAGAGATAGGATAAAAAAGAAAAGACGGGAAAATCCCCGTCTTTTCATCAAATGCCTTGCAAATCTACCGTCACACGGTACGAATCCGGTGTAGCTGCCGCTTCATAGGCCTTTTGGATATCGCGCAGCGGAATGAACTTGCCCTCCAATGAATAAGAGCAGTTGATCATGCGTTTGCTAATCAAGGCAGCCGCCTCATACCAATCGGATAAATCGCTTCCCACCGTACCGATAAGCTCCAGCTTGCGGTAATGCAGCTCGTTGGGCTCTATCTCCAGCACAGGCTTTGGAAAGCCTGCCGGGAATATCAGCATTTTCCCTCTAAAATGCTTGAGCATCTCATAGCCTTGCTTATACGCCAATGTAGACCCTACCGCTGCAATCACAGTATCTGCCCCTTTTCCGCCTGTTAAATCACGAACTGCCTGCACAGGGTCCTCATTTTTAGCATCGATCACATCTACTCCCATTTCTTTGGCGCGTGCAATCTTCTTCGGAGAAATATCCGAAATCATCACGCGAGCGCCAAACGCCTTTGCGACCTGTGCATTGACAAGCCCCATAGTCCCTGCCCCAATAATGACGACATCCTCCATCGGACGAATATCTGCCTTGTGCGCGCCCTGCACTACGGTAGAGACCGGCTCCAGAAAGCCTGCCTCTGCTGGCGCAATGCTGTTATCAATCGGCACGATCAGCTTTTGATCCATCACCACATAATCGGCAAACCGCTTGGCACCGCCATAGTATCCGTCCGCGCCTTTGCTGCTGTGGAAAGGCATATTTTCACAGTCTCCCGTATGCCCCTTTCTGCATGCATCGCAGACACCGCAAAAAGGGTTCATTGTAGCCACTTGCATACCGGGCTTAAAATGGCTGTATACCTCTTTCCCTACAGCCTCAATAGAACCGGCACATTCATGGCCGGCAGCCATGGGAAATCCCTGGTGATCCCTCAGCCCCATCCACTGCTGATAATCTGTTGTGCAAATGTTATTTGCCTTTAGTTTGACTACAATATCTGTCGGCCCTATATCGGGGAACGGCATTTCATGCATCTCGGCAACATGGCTGCGGACAATGACTCCAAAATGAATTGTGCTAGGCAGCATACAAAGACCTCCTTACGCCCGCGTACAAACATATACGCATATTTATGTAATAAAGAAACAAAAATGTATGCATTTATTATACTCTATGTTCTGCCATAATTGCAAATGCTGCCAATAAAAAAAGGCAGGAACATTCCTGCCTTTTTTTATTGTTAAAGGTTTGTTTACACTCCCTGCAAATCTACCGTTACACGATACGCATCCGGCGTAGCGGCCGCTTCATAGGCCTTCTGGATGTCACGCAGCGGGATGTATTTGCCTTCCAGCGAATACGAGCAGTTGATCAAGCGTTTGCTGATCAGCGTAGCAGATTCATACCAGTCATTCAGGTTTGCAACAAAGGAACCAATGATTTCAAGCTTACGATAATGCAACTCATTGGGGTCTACCTGCAGCTCCGGTTTCGGATAGCCGGCCGGGAAAATGACCAGTTTGCCGCGGAAATGCTTGAGCATATCATAACCCTGCTTATAAGCCAGCGTAGAACCAACCGCTGCGATAACGGTATCAGCGCCCTTGCCATCCGTCAAATCCTTGACAGCCTGCACCGGGTCGGTGTTTTTCGCATCAATGACATCAATGCCCATTTCCTTTGCACGCGCAATCTTCTTCGGAGAAATATCCGAAATCATCACGCGAGCGCCAAATGCTTTTGCGACCTGCGCATTGACAAGGCCCATTGTGCCGGCGCCAATCACGACAACATCCTGCATTGGCTGAATGTTGCACTTATGCGCACAGGAAACAACCGTTGCTGCCGGTTCCAGGAAGCCTGCTTCTGCCGGCGCAATATCGTTATTGATGGCAATTACATATTTTTGATCCAGCACTACATAGTCAGCAAACTGTTTGGAGCCGTAGTAGCCGTCCGGGCCGGGGCCCTTGGATTTTTTGTTTACGCAATCGCTCGTCAATCCCTGGCGGCAGGCATCGCAAACGCCGCAGAAACCGCTCATACCGCCAACCTGCTGGCCGATTTTGAACGAATCGTAAACTTCATCGCCCTTGGCCACGATTGTGCCGGCCCATTCATGGCCGCCTGCCATCGGGAAGCCTTGATGGTCGCGCAGGCCCATCCACTGCTGATAGTCAGTGGTACAGATGTTGCACGTCGCCATTTTGATAACGATGTCCGTCGGCCCTACTTCGGGGAACGGCGCCTCGTGCATTTCAGCAACGTGTCCTTTGACGATTACGCCAAAATGAATTTTGTCAGGAAGCATGGGAAAACCCTCCTTAAATGATATATATTGAGGCGCCGAGATGCCCCGGCTCCACAATGATCTGAGATATAGCTGCCAATAAAATGCTCATTTATAATTTATATACTGCCGCCTAGCAATATGCCCTTTGGAAAAAGAGAATCTAACATAATTGATATATACAGATGTATTGTATACCAATCCATGGATAAATGCAAATCCCTCCGCCCACATCTTTATAAAAATTTATCGGATGCGCCGCGAAAGATTTATAGAAAGAAATAAAAAAAGAGACAGGACAATTCCTGTCTCTTTTGTATCTTGGAGGATTACACACTCTGCAGATCCACCGTGACACGGTACGCATCCGGCGTAGCAGCTGCTTCGTATGCCTGCTGGATGTCGCGCAGCGGAATAAATTTACCTTCCAGAGAGTAGGAGCAGTCGATCAAGCGCTTGCTGATCAGCGTAGCTGCTTCGTACCAGTCTTTCAGATCGCTGCCGAAAGTACCGATGATCTCAAGCTTGCGATAGTGCAGCTCGTTGGGATCTACGTGCAGTTCCGGTTTCGGATAGCCAGCCGGGAAGATCAACAGCTTGCCGCGGTACTGGCTCAGCATGTCATAGCCCTGCTTATAAGCAATAGAGCTGCCGACAGCCGCGATTACAATATCCGCGCCCTTGCCGTTGGTCAAATCCTTGACCGCTTCGACCGGGTCGTTGTTCTTCGCGTCAACAACATCAACGCCCATTTCCTGAGCACGTTTGATCTTCTTCTGAGAAATATCAGAAACGATAACGCGAGCACCGAATGCTTTGGCTACCTGGGCGTTCACCAGGCCCATGGTGCCGCCGCCGATTACGACAACATCCTGCATCGGCTTTACGCCAACCTTATGGATACCCTGCACAACGGTGGAAACCGGTTCCAAGAAGCCGGCTTCTGCCGCAGGAATATCGTTGTTGATCGGAACGATCAGTTTCTGATCCATCACAACGTAATCAGCAAAGCGTTTGAAACCACCATAGTAGCCATCCGGACCAGGGCCGCCGTGAGGCACGTTCTGGCAGTCGCCGGTATGGCCCTGACGGCAGGAATCACACATGCCGCAGAACGGATGCATGGTCGCTACCTGCATGCCGATTTTGAAGTTGTCATACACTTCATCACCCATGGCAACGATGTTGCCGGCACATTCATGTCCGGCGGCCATCGGGAAGCCTTGGTGGTCACGCAGGCCCAGCCATTGCTGATAGTCGGTGGTACAAATGTTGTTTGCTACCAATTTGACAACGATATCCGTCGGCCCTACTTCGGGGAACGGCATCTCGTGCATCTCGGCAACATGCCCTTTGACGATAACGCCAAAATGAATTTTGTCAGGAAGCATGGGTATAACCCTCCTTAAGAATTGAATTTTCTATTGTACACTCAGTGTTGGTAATCACACACGATTGCACTGATTGAACAATTTCATGTAATGAACCAGCTTGGCTTTGTAGCCTTCTGCCAACAGCTCATACATCTGCATGCCATGGTTCGGTTCCTCTTCAATGACAGCAGCTGCGCCCGCTTTGTACAGGTCGGTCGCCAAGTTTACCTTGCTGATACCCTCACGGGTTGCTTTCGCCAGGTTTTCATCGCCCGTGCCGGAGCCGCCATGCAGCACCAGCGGTACTTTAACGGTGTTAAAGATCTGATGCAGACGGTCGAAATCCAGGTACGGAGTGCCTTTGTATTCGCCATGAGCAGTACCAATTGCAACAGCCAGCATATCAATGCCGGTCTTTTCGCAATAGTCTTTCGCCTGTGCCGGATCCGTCAAAGCGGCGTCACGATCCACAGAATACTGCAAGCCCTGGCCTACATGGCCCAATTCCGCTTCAACGCTAACGCCAACCGCATGAGCAACCTTTACCAATTCGGCTACTTCTGCTACGTTTTCTTCGTACGGCAATGTGGAACGGTCTACCATGATAGAGGTAAAGCCGGCTTTGATCGCGGCGATGGCATGCTCATACTTTGCGCCATGATCCAGGTTGATCGCGATCGGCACATCCGCTTCCTTTGCCAAGGCACCTACCATGTGGCCAAAGAAATTGATGTCACAGTTTGCAGAATACCCCACATCCAAAATCATGGGAGCTCTGTTTTCCACAGCAGCGGAGATAGCCGCACGGGCTGTATCTTCGTTGTTGATGTTCGGAGCTGTAACACCATAGCCGCCTTCGCGGGCCGCGTTGAGGATTTGCGCCATAGATACTAACATTCGTTTTTCCTCCTTATAAAGAAGATGTATTAACAAACCGCTATGCGGAATGTTTTCTAAAACATTACTCATATTGTATAACGAGAACATGCCCTATGCAAGCGCCGAATTTTAACACGCCGGCAGTTCTGTCCGCCCGAACCGGAGCCGAAAACAACCTTGAAAATGAGCCATAACGCCGTCAAACAGCTTTGAAACATTACACTATGCTTACAAAAATATTTTATAGCAATCCGTTGTGCAATGCAAGGGGCAGATTTGTTCTCATATATGTTATTGCAACAAAAAAGCTCAAATAGGCCGTGCTATTTGAGCAAGGATGCAAAATGCAGCCGCAAAGCATCCGCAAGCAATACCGGCGTCTGCTCCGGCAGCGCCTGAAAATATACATGCATGCCTTTTTCCCCAAAACTGTGGAGGCGCTCGGCATCTGCCTCAGACAAAAACACCGTGGGATATACCTGTATCCTTCCCTCTCTGCGCCCTAAGCCTGCGATTTGCAGGTCTTTGATAGGTACGCCCGCGCGTATCGCGCTTTCCACATGGGCAACGTCCTTAAAAATCAAAAGCACCCTCCCCTTTTGCGCAGACAAGAATCCAGCTACCTCTTCTGCGGTGAGCACTTCCAGCGTTGTCCCTTTTGGAATCGCCATTTTGAATAGGCCGATCAGCATAGCGTCCTGTGCTACTTCATCATCTACAATACAAATAGAATTTGCCTGGGTTTGTTTTGTCCATTTTGCCAGCACCTGGCCGTGAACCAAACGGCTATCCACCCTCGCCAAGACCAATTCAGCCAAAACCGCACCCCCTTACAAATTCTAAATTTATCATAATGCAAAGCATTGTTGCTGTCAATCTTCCCAACACCTATGTTATACTTTATTTATATAAGGAAAAGGCTATGCCACTCATCTTCGTTTGTTTTTTTCTTTCCCTTGTCCCATGTTAGTTTAGGAGGCGACCTATGCAGGCATCTCAAATTATGGCCATCTACGGTACAGACGGATTTCACATGGTGCAGTGCTTATTGGAAAAGATGGACGCTGCGGCGCACCTTCCCCAGAACAAACACGCATCCATTGCCATCAAGCCGAATCTTGTTGTTGCCCACACAGCGGATACCGGCGCCACCACCCATCCAGAGATCATAGAGGGCATCCTCTGCTATCTTCAGGCACAGGGCTACGACAACCTTTCCATCATAGAGTCTTCTTGGGTAGGCGATCAGACAGTACGTGCCTATGAGGTATGCGGCTACAATGCGCTGTCCAAGCGGAGGGGCGTGCCTCTGTACGATATGAAAAAAGAGCCCGGGGTTTCTGTACAAGCCCACGGCGTATCGCTGTCCGTGTGCAAGCGGGCGCTGGAAGCAGACGCCATCATCAATGTGCCGGTCCTCAAAGCGCACTGCCAGACGGCGCTGACCTGCGCGCTGAAAAACCTAAAAGGGCTTGTTCCGGATAAAGAAAAAAGGCGGTATCATCAGCTTGGCATTCACCGGCCCGTGGCGCTGCTCAATACCGTACTCCGCCCCGCCTTTACCATCGTGGACGGGCTTTGCGGCGACTTGACGTTTGAAGAGGGCGGCAATCCGGTTCCGATGCAGCGCCTGCTCGGCGGGCTGGATTCCGTTTTGATAGACAGCTATGCTGCGCAGCTGCTGGGCTATGACCCCGAAGAAATTGAAATGCTGCCTTTGGCCCGCGGCTATGGCGCCGGCGCTTATTTTAA
>OFMJ01001409.1_pt1 | contig 18002 bp, 18 predicted proteins | sample 1541801 | NCBI WGS metagenome assembly OFMJ01 (sample SAMN04209234, study PRJEB22552) | human gut metagenome | biome: gut; material: feces | host: Homo sapiens | place: USA: Oklahoma
GGACGCTGTCCCACACCCTGCAAGCTTTTTGAAAAAAGCTTGAGCAAAAACTTTAATCTCGCTTCGCTCGGTTTCCGGCGCTGCTGCCTGCCAGCTTACCGGTGGCAAAGGCTATCTGCAAATTGTAGCCGCCGGTGTAGGCGTCGGCGTCCAGCAGCTCCCCGGCCACGTACAAGCCCCCCACCAGCTTGGACTCCATGGTCTTGGGGGAAATCTCCCGCAGGCTCACCCCGCCGCTGGTGACGATGGCCTCCGCCAAGGGCCGGAAGCCCTCCACCTCCACGGGGAAGTCCTTCAGCAGCCCCAGCAAGGCCCGGCGCTGCTCCTTGGTGACCGAGTGGCACCGGGTCTCCCCGGGGATGCCGCTGCGCTCCACCGCCACGGGGATGAGCTTTTGGGGCAGCAGCTCCTCTAAAGAGTTGGCGAAAATCTTGTTTTTATGCGCCTCCAGCTCCCGCAGCAGCCGGGCGTCCAGCTGCTGCTCGCTCAGGGCGGGCTTTAGGTCGATGTGGACGGTGTACTTCCCTGGCTCCATGGGGTGCAGGTGGGCCGAGGCGCTTAAGATGGTAGGCCCCGAAAGCCCAAAGTGGGTGAACAGCAGCTCGCCGAAATCCTCGTAGACGGGCTTCTTCTTGCCCCGCTGGGTCACCTTCACCCCGCAGTTGCGCAGGGAGAGGCCCATCAGCCGACGGCACCAGGGGCCCCGCTCCACCAAAGGCACCAAAGAGGGCGTGGGCGTTACGATGGTGTGGCCCACAGCCGCGGCCAGCTTGTAGCCGTCCCCGTTGGAGCCCGTCCCCGGGTAGGAGGCGCCCCCGCAGCAGAGGATGACGCTGCCGCCCCGGTAGGTCCCGGCGGCGGTGCGCACCCCCACGGCCCGGCCGTTTTCCACCAAGACGGCTGTCACGGCCTCCCGGATGACGGTGGCCCCGGCGGCGTACCGCTCCAGGGCGCCTGCGATGTCGTGGGCATTGTCCGACACGGGGAACACCCGCCGGCCCCGCTCGGTCTTCAGGGGGACGCCCAGGCCCTCGAAAAAGGCCATGGTGTCCTGGGGGGAAAAGGCCGAGAGCGCCCCGTAGAGGAACTTCCCGCCCCGGGGGCAGGCGGCCACCACCTCCTCCGCCGGGCAGTTGTTGGTCACGTTGCAGCGGCCCTTGCCGGTGATGCGCACCTTGCGCCCCAGCTGCCGGTTCTTGTCAAACAGGCACACCGAAAGGCCCCGCTCCAGGGCGGCGCCCGCGGCCATCAGCCCGGCGGCGCCGCCGCCCACTACGAAAACGTCGTACGTATTCAAAGTCAGCTGCCCTTCTCGTCCACTTTTTCGTAGACGCCATACTCATCCCAAATTTCCTCGATCTTCCGCAGGGTATCCGCCACCTCGTTTTTCTTTTTGATGGCCACCGTGACGATGAGGGCGTTGAGGATGCTCAAGGGCCCCACCAGAGAGTCCACAAAGGACACCATGTCGCTGCGGGCCAGCAGCACGTGGGAGGCGTACTGGGCCAGGGGCGACAGGGGGCTGTCGGTGATGGCCACGGTGGTGGCCTTCTGGGAGGAGGCGTACTTCATGGTCTTTACGGCCTTTTTGGAGTACCGGGGGAAGCTGATGGCGATGACGGCGTCCCCCTCCCCCACGTGGACCATCTGCTGCAAGATGGTGGCCTCGCTGGTGGCCTCCACCAGGTGGACCGTTTCAAACACCAGGCGCAGGTAGTGGGCCATAAAGGTGGCCAGGGCCAGGCTGCTGCCCGCCCCCAGCACGTAGACCTTTTTGGCGTTTACCAAGGCGTCGGCGGCCCGGTAAAAGGCCTCCCTGTCCACGTTCTCCTTGGTGCGCTTTAAGATGTCGATGTCCTGGTCCAGCACCTCGTCCAGCAGGCGGTCCATGGGGATGGTGGTAGAGGTGCGCTCCAGCCGCTGCACGCTGGTCATCTTGCTGCGAATCATCTCCTGCATGGCCTGCTGCAGCGCCGGGTAGCCGGAGTAGCCAATCTCCGTGGCAAAGCGCACCACGGTGGACTCGCTGACGCCCACCGTCTGCCCCAGGCGGGAGGCCGTCATAAACGCCACCTGCTCGGAGTGTTCTTCAATGTACCGGGCAATCATCCGCTGGCCCTTGGAAAAATTGGCGCTGTGCAGGCGGATGCGCTCGGAAAGCTGGCTGTTCATTTCTTTCCTTCCCTTCTCTCCTCTGGCCCAACCCCTCCTGGCGGGCCACTGATGTCCCATTCATTTTACGGCTTTCCCCTGCAAAAAGCAAGGGAAAACCTGATTTTTCTGGAACATTCTCCCCATTTTTGCAAGATTGTTTTCAAAATATGCATATCCCGGGGCGCAAAAAAGGCAGGCCAGCGCCTGCCCGTGTGTTTTATTTGCCCCGCAGGATTTTGGCCATCCGGGGGTGGAGCCTGTGCAAATACTGGACGATCAAGCCTTCCAAAGCCCTGTCAAAGACGATGAACACCACGTTGGCCAGCACCGCCAGCAGCACCGGGCCCAGGGGGCCCAGAATGGCGAAGCTCTCAAAGGGGATGCCCAGCAGATACACCGAAAGCAGCACCTCCAGGGCCATGGCGGCGTTGAACACCAGCAGCTTTGCCACGTACCGCAGCGCCTTAGCGCGAATCCGCCCCAGCACCGCGAACAGCGCCGGGTAGTGCCCGAAAAACAGCACGTAAAACAGCAGCGCCTGCCTATCCGGCGCCAGGAACACCCCCAGCACGCTGCACACGCCGTACACGCCAAAAGCCCAGGGCAGGCCCACCTCCACCACCACGGGGATAAGCAGGCAGCCGGCAATGGCCGGCAGGGCCAGCGTGGCCACAGGGGCCGCCCCCGTTAAGAACAGCAGCACCGTGGAGAGGGCCGCCATCACCCCGCAAAGGGCCAGCTTCATGGAATTTTTCACAGGCCTCTTACTCCTTTCCCAGCACAACCCCGCCTTAGCAGCAGGAAATCAAATCGCCGCCCATACATTCGCAGCAGCAGTCGGCGCAGATAAGGGAGGAGCACATATCGCAGGAGTTGCAGCCCCCCGCGTTCATATTGGCATTGGGCCGGTAGCCGCCATAGACGCCGCTGCCCTGGTTCATGGCCTGGTTCAGGGCGGCGCTGTACTCCGGGTTGCCGGGGTCCATCTGGCAGGCCCGGGAAAAGTGGTCCTTGGCCTCCTCCAGCCAGCCCCGGCGGTAGAGCACCGAGCCCTTTAGGAAATACCACTCGGCATTGCGCCGCTGGGGGGGCACGCCGTTGAGGATTTGCTCGGCGTCGGCAATGCGGCCGGACATAATCAGGCTGCGCACGTCGTTAAAGCCAGAGCTGCCGTTGGCCCCCACGTTGTTGTAGGCGCCGTTGTACCCCTGGCCGCCGCCGGCCTTCCGCTGGGCGGTGATGGCGTCGTAGGCCTCGTTGATTTCCTTCATCTTCTCGTCGGCCAGGTCCTTCAAGGGGCTGTCGGCGTACTGGTCGGGATGGTACTTTTTGGCCAGCTTGCGGTAGGCGTCCTTTACTTCCTCGTCCGTGGCGGAGGGGGATACCCCTAAAACCTTATACGGGTCTGTCATACTGTTTCTCCTTTATACTAAAAGGGGCTGCCCTGTGCAGGCCCCAAAATGCCTAAATTTTCGAAATGGCCCGTTCAGCGCAGGTCCTCCGGCTCTGGGCGCTTCTTTTTCTTCTCGCGGATGTGCAAAAACAAGATTTCCCGCTGGATTTCCGGCAGGCCCTTTGTCACCACGTTCTCCAAAATGGGGCCGAAATCCCGCAGGTCCAGCAGGTTGAAAGCCAGCAGCATCTGGGCCGCGGTGGCGTTTAGGGCCTGGTTGCAGGCTTCGTCCGCCGCCTTGCGCTCCTCTTGGGAGAGCTCCGTCTTGCCGGAGAGGCCCAGCCGGGGGATAAAGGGGTTAAAGGCGCCCTCCCCCAAATCCTCCGCCAAGTCATCGGCGGCGTCTATCAGGTAGACCCACCGGCCCAAAAAGTAGCCGAACCGCTCCAGGGCCACGGCCTGCATTTCGTCGCAGGCCAGCTCCTTGAACAGGGCGGCCAGCAGGTTGGCGGTGGGCTCGGCGCAGGCGTCCACCCCGGCGCCCTCCTTTTCGGCTTGGGCTTGGCCCTCCATGGCCTTTTGGGCCTGCTGGGCCAGAAAGGGGTACTCCGCCGCGGCCTTTTTGGCCTTGCGGGAGACAAAGGGCAAGAACAGCCGGCTGCCCAAAGACTTAAAAAAGCTGTCGTCCTCCAGGTTGTCCCGGAGCTTGTGGCAGGTCAGCAGCACAGAGAGGGCAGCCGCCTTGTGATAGGCTTCCCCAGAGGCCTGGAGAAAATCGCACTTTTTCAGGGGATTCATCACGCACCGGCCGTGGTGGAGCTTCAGCTCCGCCTCCCGGGTGGAGAGGGCCAGCAGCGCGTAGAAGGTGCAGTCGTAGCTCAAGGTGAAAGAGGCCGCCCTGCCATAGTGCTCCCGCAACGCCCGGCACAGCTGGCAGTAGGCCGCCTTGTATTGGTCGTATTCCCGCACCAGCAGCTCCGATTTAAAGGGCCGCACATAGCCGAACATCCGCTTCCTCCTCTCTTCCCCAAAAGCGGGCAGGGGAAACGGGCTCAAAACCCTTTCGCGGGATTTATTGTATCCCATTCCCGCAAACAGGTGTTGAACACATTGTAAACAATTATAGTCGAAAGTCTTAGAAAACGCAAGAAAAACCGGGGGTTTGCCCCGGAAAAGAGGAAAAACCGCCGCCCCTTCCTCCCCCGGGCAAGGCCGAACCCCCGGGGCCGGGAAAAAATCCACAAGAAAAGGGGAGCCAAGCTCCCCAGCTAAGCTCCCCACTATTCCGGTCTGGTATAGGGGCGCCCGGCCCGGTCCGGCCGCAGCAGCCCTTTCTCACTGTCCCACATATTCCTCCAGGCAAATCCCCTGGGCCATGATTTCCTGGGCGGCCTCCACGCCCACATAGCGGTAGTGCCAGGGCTCGTAGCCCACGCCGGTGACCTCCGTCTTGTCCTTGGGATAGCGCAGGATGAAGCCGTACTCCTGGCAGTGGGCCATCAGCCACTGCTGCTCGGGGGTGTTCTCCTGCTCCTCCTCCAGGATTTGATACTGGGAGGCCACGATGTCCGCGGCCAGGCCCAGCTGGTGCTCGCTGGCCCCGGCCGGCACCACCCACCGGGAGGCCTCCCCTTCCGCCGCCTCTTGGGAATAGCCCTCCTCCAGCAGGCGGTCGATTTTATTCTGGTGCAGCGTCTCCTGGTCCTCCCAGGTGCGGAAGGAGGAGCACACCATGGGCGAGAGCCCCTGGGCCTCCATGTCCGCCAGCATCTGGGAGAGGGCTTCGGCCGCCCGGGCGTCAAACTGGCCGCCGTCCACCTGGGCAAGCTCCACGGTGAAGTCCTGGGGCAGCCGGTTCTCCAGGTTCACCAGCCGCAGGTACCAGGGGGCTTCCTCCTGCTCCTCCGGGGCGGGAGAGGGGGAGGGTTCCCAGTTCACGGAGATGCCCGGCGTGCCGGAGTCCGGAGCGCTTTCCACCGGCGCCGGGGAGGCAGCCGGCTGGCCGCTGGCGCTGGCGGTGGGCATCAGGTGGGGCAGCAGGCACAGCAGGAAAACCGCGCAGGCGCTGCCCACCAGCGCGGGCAGCAGCCAGCGGCCGCCCCGCTTTCGGGCGTGCCTGGGGGCGTGGTGTGGCTCCATGGGAAAGACCTCCTTTTTCGCGTGTTCTGCCTATGAGACGGGCAAACCCGCCGGTTTCTTACAAAAAAGTTCCCACCGATTAGACGGCCCCGGGGCCGCGGGGTGAGAGGCCCTGGGAAAAGTTTTTCCAGGCTTTCCCTGGTTTACTCCTCGTAGCGGGTGATGCACTCCATCTCGTAGCTGGTGGCGGCCAGGTCATCCCAGCTGAGGAACCTGTCCCAGCTGATGCGGCAGTGCTCGTAATCGCTGTTGCACTCCACCACGGTGATGCCCTCCCCGTCCACGGTGAGCACCACCATGGAGTGCTCCGTCAGCTCCAGGCGGATGTTGTCCCCCACCCGCAGCTGGGTGTAATCGGTAAAGGTGGAAACGGGGGCGTCCTCCCCAAAGACCAAGTCGCTGAGCAGCGCCGCGAAGCCCAGGCACTGCTCCATGGGCTCAAACTGGGGGAACAGCTCCTGGATGCCCCCGGTGTAGGTGTTGCAGTAGGCGTCCCAGTAGAGGTCGTGCTGGCAGGGGGAATCCGTCACGGTGAACTCGTCCCAGTCCTCCACGCCCACGTGGTTCCAATAGGCGCCCTCGGGGAAGGTGTCCCGCAGGCTCTCCAAGGTGGCGGCAGCCTCCTCCTCGGTGATGGGCTGGGGCTCCTCATAGTAGGAGACGGCGAAGTCCACAGCCCCTTGGGAGCTCTCCTCCGGGGCGCTCTCCACAGCGGAGGAAGCCTCCGAAAGCTCCGCCTCCTCCCGCAGCGCCGCCTGGGACACGCCTGCCTCTGTCTCGCTTTCCTCCTCCCCCTGGGCGCTTTCCACCGAGGCGGCCTCTTGGATAGAGGCGGCGCTGCCCCCTGTGCCCAGCTCCATCACCCCCACCGCCAGGGAGGCCGCCAGCAGCAGGCAGACCGCCCCCATCAGCGCGGGGATGTGCCAACTCCGGTTGGGCCAGCCATGGCGGGAATGGACCACCGGCCTTTTGGGACGCCGTAAACGAAACATCGTGGTGAAAGACCCCTTTCCATACACAGGGAAAGAACCGCCCTTCCCCTTTTTTCTACCTTATAGACATAGAATAAAGGCCTTTTGTGACGTTTTGGTGAGGAAAAGGCCACAGGGCAGGATTTTATAAAAAAGTCAGCAGCGGGTGGTCATGATGTCCAGGATTTCCCGGTCGGTCTCCCGCATGCCCTGGGTGGCCAGCAGGCCAATGTTGCGGATGGTCTCCTCCACGCCCTTGGAGATGATGCCGTCCCCGCCCCGGAACTGCTGGCCGTTCTGGTACATGTAAAAGCCCAGCAGCCCCGCGTCCACCGCGGAGGCGATTTTCGCCGCGCAGGAGGCCTTGGCCCCGTCGCACACAATGCCGGAATCCACCGCCAGGGCGTTGACGATGGTGTGGGAGACATCTTTCAGCAGCGCCTGGGGCTCCTTCTCCCGGCCGTACAGCCAGGCGATGCCCGCCCCGCTGCCGCACCCGGCGCTGACCGCCCCGCAGTAGGCGGAAAGCCGGCCGATCTCCGCCTTTAGGTGGATGGTGACCAAATCGCTGACCAGCACCGCCCGCAAGGTGGTTTCCCAGTCCGCGCCCAGCTCCTTGGCGTACTCCACCACGGGCAGGCTGGCGGTGAGGCCCTGGTTGCCGCTGCCGGAGACAATCACCACCGGCAGGCCGCAGCCGTTCATCCTGGCGTCGGAGCCGGCGGCGGCCATGGCCTTGGCCCGGATTTTCACGTCGTCCCCATAGGTGGCCAGCAGCACCTTGCCGATGTTGGCGCCGTAGTCCCCCCGCAGGCCCTCCTGGGCGATGGCGGTGTTGTACCGCACCTGGCGGCCCACGGCGTCCTCCACGTCCGCAAGGGCCGCCTCTCGGGCAAACTCCAGGATGCCCTCCACCGTCAGCACCGACTTGTCCGTCAGCCCCTCCTCCGCGGCGGCCTGGGCCTCCACCTCTTTCAGCACCTGGCCGTTTCTCTCCACCCGCACAATGTTGGTGTGGTAGTTGACAATGCGCACCAAAGCGCTGTCCTCCCCGGCCCAGGCGCGGATGGCGATATCAAAGATAAAGGGGGAATCCGCCAGCTTCACGGCGATGGGGGTGTCCGCCAGGTACTGCCGGATGGCGTCCTGCTCCCCCTCCCCTATGGAGGAGAGCACCTCCAGCTCCAGGGCCGGGTCCCCGGCGGCCATGCCGGCAGCCGCCGCCGCGGGGATGCCCCGCAGCCCACCGGTGTTGGGGACAAACACGCTTTTCACGTTTTTGATGATGTTCCCGCTGGCCTCCACCTCCATGCGCTGGGCAGGGCGGCCCAAGGTCTGGCGGGCCACGGCGGCGGCGTAGGCGATGGCGATGGGCTCGGTGCAGCCCATGGCGGGCACCAGCTCCTCGTGGAGGATGTTTACATAATCTTGATAGGTTGTGGCGTCCATTGGGTGGCCCCCTTTTCTAATAAAAAAGATGAAGTGGCTCCTGCGCTGTCAGGGCAGCAGCTCTAAAATGCCGGAAATCTTGTCGATGGAGAGCATCCCCTCGGGGCAGGGGTCCGCGCCGGGCTTTTTGCGAATCTGCACCGGCTGGATGCCCAGCTTTTGGGCACCCACCAGGTTTTGGGCGGTGTCGTCGATGAACACGCACTGCTCGGGGGGCAGGCCCATTTTCCCCAGGGCGTCCGCGAACATCCGGGGGTCGGGCTTAAAGCAGCCCACCTCAAAGCTGTAGGTGAGGGTGTCGAAGTAGCTCGGCAGGCCGAACTCCTCCAGCACCGGCACAATGGAGGGCCAGGTGTCAGAGATGACCCCCAGCTTGTACTTGCCCCGCAGCGCCTCCAAGGTGGGGATAGAATCCTCAAACAGCTGGTAGGTGTGGCGGGCCTGGTACACCTTCTCCAGCGCGGCTGTCTCCACGTCCTGGGGGGTGGCCCCCAGCTCGGGGAACAGCCTGGCGATTTCCCCGTAATAGTCCAGGTTCTGCTGGTACTCCTCCTCCAGCGTGGCCATTTTGTGGCGGGGCCGGAAGGTGTCGTAGGCGGCCTTGCGGCCCTGGACCCGGCGCTCCTCCGGCAATGTCACATACACGTCCCAGCGGAACAGCTTTTTGGCGGGCTCGGTAAACTCCCAGTCGCCGCTGGGGGGATAGACCAAGGTCCAGCCCAAATCGAAAAACACGGCTTTGACAGGATTCGACAAACTTGGCATAGGGCTCCCTCTCTTTCGAAAGAAAAAAAGAAAAATACCGGCTGATGGGACTATTTTCCCACGGAAGCCGGTATTTGTCAATTCAGGTTTTTTCCAGGCGGAAGCAGCCGCCCAAAAAGGAGAAGTTTTCCACAAAGGCGACTTGCTCGGTGGAAACCAGCGCAAAGCCCAGGCGCTCCAGCAGCCGGCGGGAGGGGAGGTTGTCCAGCGCCGTCCCCGCCGTGAAGACCGCCGCGCCCTGGGAGGCCAAATACTCCAGCAAGGCGGAAACGCTCTCCCAGGCGTAGCCCTGGCCCTGGTAGGCCGAGTGGAAGCAGTACCCCAGGTCGTAGGCCTCCCCCTCCCGGTGGAAGCACACATACCCCGCCAGAGCCTGGGTTTCCACCAGGCGCACCCCAAAGGCCAGGCCCGTGCCGGCGAAGTGCCGGGCCAAGGCCTGGGCGCCGGGGGCGTCGGTGGGCAGGGGCCTGTCGTACACGTGGTAGGGGGAGCGGGCAAAGTCCCGCCAAATCTCTTGCAGGGCGGGCCAGTCCCCCTCCTCCAGGGGGCGGATGGTCAGGCGGCTTGTTCGCAGTTCCATACGCGTCCACCTCACTGGAATTGGGAGTTGTACAGCGAGGCGTAGAAACCGTTTTGGGCCATCAGCGCGCTGTGGGTGCCCTGCTCCACAATGTCACCGTCCCGCACCACCAAAATGCGGTCGGCGTTCTGGATGGTGGAAAGCCGGTGGGCGATGACAAAGCAGGTCTTGCCCTTCATCAGCTCCCGCATGGCCGCCTGGATTTGGATTTCCGTGCGGGTGTCCACGTTGGAGGTGGCCTCATCCAGAATCAGCATTTTGGCGTCCAGCAGCATGGCCCGGGCAATGGTGAGCAGCTGCTTCTGCCCCTGGGAGATGTTCATGCCGTTCTCATCCAAAATGGTGTCGTAACCCTTGGGCAGGCTCATGATGTACCGGTGGATGCGGGCGGCCTTGGCGGCCTTCTGCACCTCCTCCAAGGTGGCGCCCTTCTTGCCGTAGGCCAGGTTCTCAAAGATGGTGCCCGTAAACAGCCAGGTGTCCTGCAGCACCATGGCGTAGGAGAGCCGCAGGCTTTTCCGGGTGATTTGCTGGATGTCCCGGCCGTCCAAGGTGATAGCGCCGGACTGGGGGTCGTAAAAGCGCATCAACAGGTTGATTAAGGTGGTCTTGCCCGCGCCGGTGGGGCCCACAATGGCCGTCAGGCTGCCGGGGGGCGCGGTAAAGCTCAAATCGTGGATGATGGTCTTGCCGGGGTTGTAGCCAAACTTCACGTGGTCCATGGCCACCTGGCCCTCCACCTGCTGGATGGCCACGGCGCCGGGGGCGTCGGCGGGCTCGGGCTCCTCGTCGATGAGGCGGAACACCCGCTCGGCGGCGGCGCAGGCGGACTGCAGCTCGCTGATGATGTTGGCCACCTCGTTGATGGGGCCGGAGAACCGCCGGGAGTACAGCACAAAGCTGGACAGGTTACCGATGGAGAGGTTCCCCCACAGGAACAAAATGGCCCCGAAGATGCTGACAAAGGCCAAAGACAGGTTGTTGATAAAGTTCACGGAGGGGCCTGTCATGCCGCCGTAGTAGTCGGCGTTGTAGTAGGCGTCCACCGCGGCCTTGTTCCGCTCATCAAAGCGGGAGACCATGGTCTCCTCCTGGTGGTAGGCCTTGGTGGTCTTCTGGCCGGTGATGACCTCCTCCACAAAGCCGTTCATCTCCCCCAGCTTCACGGAGCGCTGGTGGAACAGGGGCCTCACTTTTTTCGTCATGTACCGGGTGAACAAAATGGACATGGGAATGGTGATGACGAACACCAGCACCAGCACCGGGGAGATGGCCACCATCATGATGAAGGAGCCCACCACCGTGATGACGCTGGCGGCGATTTGCAGCAAATCGTTGGAGAGGGAGGCGTTCACCGTGTCGATGTCGTAGGAGATGCGGCTGACGATGTCGCCGGTCTGGTGGCCGTCGAAGTAGCGCACCGGCAGCTGGGTCAGCCTGTCGAACACCTGCTGGCGCATTTGGAAGACAATCTTCTGGCTCAGCTGGATCATCAAAATGGACAGGATGTAGGAGAGCAGCGAGCTGACGGCGTAAAAGACGATCATCAGCCCGCAGTAGAAGAACACCGTGGGGAAGTCCGCCTGGCCGGGCTCTATGCCAATGGCGTCGATGGCCGCGCCGGAGAGCATGGGCCCCAGCAAGGCCAGCAGGTTGCTGGCCACCGTGAGGAGCACCGCCCCCAGGGCCATCCACTTGTGGGCGTAGATGTAGGTCCAAAGGCGCAGCAGGACCTTCTTCCTATCCTTGGGCTTTTCAATGGGGCCTCTGGGTCCTCTTGGCATTTAGACCACCTCCTTTTCCCGGGCTTCCAGCGCCCCGTCCTGGCTGTATCCCATCTGGGAGTGGGCGATGTCCTGATAGACGGGGCAGGAGCGCAGCAGCTCCTGGTGGGTGCCGTAGCCCAGCTCCTTGCCCTCCTCCAGCACCAAAATGTGGTCCGCGTGGAGAATGGAGCTGACCCGTTGGGCGATGATGATGGTGGTGATGCCCTGGTATTCCTCCCGCAGCGCCTTGCGCAGGGCGGCGTCGGTCTTGTAGTCCAGGGCGGAGGAGGAGTCGTCCAGAATTAAAATCTCCGGCGAGCCCGCCAGGGCCCGGGCCACCAGCACCCGCTGCTTCTGCCCGCCGCTGAGGTTGGTGCCCTTGCTGGTGAGCATGTGGCCGAAGCCGTCGGGCAAGGCGGAGATAAACTCCAAGGCCTGGGCGCACCGGGCGGCCTTTTCAATCTCCTGGGGGGGCAGGTGGCGGCCAAAGTCGATGTTCTCATAGATGCTGTCCGCAAAGACCACGTCGTTTTGGAACACCACGCCAAACTTCCGGTGGAGCTCCTCCAGGGGGATGGAGGTGATGTTCCGGCCGCCGATTTGAATCAGCCCCGCATCGGCGTCGTACAGCCGCATCAGCAGGGCCATCAAGGTGGACTTGCCGCAGCCCGTGGCCCCGATGACGCCCAGGGTCTCCCCGGGCTTTAGGCGGAAGGAGATGTCCTCCACGTTGGGCTCGGTGTGGTTGTAGGAGAAGGTCACGTGGTCAAAGACAATGTGATAGGGGCTTTCCTCCGGCTGCTGGGGGGTGACGTGAAGGTCCTCGGGGGTTTCCAGCACCTCTTGGATGCGGGAGCCCGAGGCAATGCCCTTGGAGCACATGACGAAAATCCGGGTGACGGCCATCATGGCGTTGAGGATGATGGTGAAGTAACTTAAAAAGGCGATGATATTCCCCGCGGAGCTGACCCCCGCGTTGACCCGGAAGGCGCCCACCACAATGACAAGGGTCAGGCCCCCGTTTAAAAACAGGTTCATCATGGGGTTGGTCAGGGCCATGGTGATGCCCGCCTTTTTCTCCCGGCGCACCAGCTCCCCGTTGACCTGGGCAAAGTGCTCCCGCTCGTAGTCGGTTTTGGACAGGGCCTTAATCACCCGGATGCCGGAGATGGTCTCCCGCACGGTGCGCACCATGGTGTCCACGCCCTTTTGCAAATCCACGTACAGGGGGATGCCCCGCTTGGACACGGAGAACACCAGCACCCCCAAAAAGGGCAGCGTGCACACCAGCACCAAGGTGAGCACCGGGTCTAAGGTGAGGGTGATGAGGATGCCCCCCACCAGCAAAATGGGCGCCCGCACCCCCATGCGCTGAATCATGCCGATCATCTGGTGGACGTTGTAGGTGTCGCTGGTCAGGCGGGACTCCAGGGAGGGGATGGTGTAGCTGTCGATGTGGGAGCAGGAAAGGTAGGAGATTTTCTCAAAGAGGTCGTGGCGCAAGGCCTGGGTGGTGTGCTGGGCCACCCAGGCGGCCATGCGGTTGGCCACGATGTTCGTCACCAAGGCCGCCACCGCCGCCAGCACCATGGCCCCGCCCCACAAAAGAATGAGCCCAATGTCCCGCAGGGGCACGATGTCATCGATGAGGTAGGACAAAATCCAGGGCAGCAGCAGCTCCATCACCGCGCCGATAAACTTGATAGAGATTCCCACGCTCATGCGGGGGATGAAGGGCTTGATGTAGTGCAGAATCACTTTCATTGGCGGACTTCCTTTCGCAGCGCCTGGGCCTCCGGCGGGCCGGGCCACTCATTCTTCTCTCGCTGTTTCATCATACCACAAATTAGTTGAAGGTGCAACTATATATAGCTGGTCTTCTCAAATTTTCTGGCAGGTATATCGAAGAAGCTGGCACTTTTTGTGGGGCTGTGCTACAATACCGGTAGAACGCGCACCCAACAGGAGGGAAAGCCATGGTCACGTCCACCTTGCAGACAACGTTGCCCTACCCGCCGGAACAGGTGTGGCAGGTGGTCACGGATTTGACAGACACCGCCTGGCGCTCGGACATAGCCCGGGTGGAGAGAACCGGCCCCGGCGCCTTTGTGGAGTACACCCCAGCGGGCGTTGCCACCCGGTTCACCGTCACCGCCCAAGAGCCCTGCCGCCGCTGGGAGTTCCGCCTGGAAAACAGCAGCCTGCGGGGCCGCTGGGTGGGGGAGTTCGCCCCCCAGGGCGGCGGCACACAGCTGCGCTTTACAGAGGAGGTCCAGCCCAAGCGCTGGTGGATGGGGCCCTTTGTGAAGGGCTATCTCAAGGGCCAGCAGGCCCGGTACGCCGGGGACTTGCGCCGGGCGCTGGAAACGCGCTTTGGATAAAAAGAAGGGCTGCCAGGCCAAAACCCGGCAGTCCTTTTATGTTGGATGTATCACGGCTGGAAGCTGGCGGCGTACAGCAAAAACACCACCAGCTCCTCCAGGGCCAGGCTGCCCTGGAGGATGGAGAGCCCGCCCACCACCACAACGGCAATGGGAATCAGGCTGGAAAAGGCGTCCATGCCGCCATAGCACAGGGCCTCGCCCTTGTAGCCCCGCTTGCGGCTCTCCAGGAATTTCTCGTTGCGCACGTGGAACTTCTGGGCCTCCACCGCCTCGTTGCCAAAGGACTGCACCATGCGGATGGCGGAGAGGGTATCCTCTGCCTGGGCGTTGATTTCCCCCATGTCCTCCCGGCCCTGCTCCAGGGCGGCGGCCATTTTCTTGTTAAAGTACAGCGTGTAGGCCAGCATAAAGGGCAGAAAGCACAGGATGACCAAGGTCATCTGCCAGTGGATGTGCCACAAAATCAGCGAGGCGCCCACAAACTTGATGGAGTTTACCAGCACGTCCTCGGGCACGTGGTGGAAAAATTCCGCCAGGGACAGGGAATCGTTGGTCAGGCGGCTCATCAAGTCGCCAATGGGGTGGCTGTCAAAGTAGGAGAAGGACAGCCTCTGGCAGTGGGCAAACAGCTGGGCGCGCATGTCCCGCTCCATCCGGGCGCCAATGGCGTGGCCCTGGTAGTCCATAAAGTAGCTGCACAGCGCCTGCACCAGCACCAGGCCCAGCAGCAGCGCCCCCACCCCCAGGATTTTCCCCGGGGCGGCGGACAGGTCGCCGGCGAGGACGTTATCGGTGATGTACCCCGCCCCCAGGGGCAGCACCAGGCCAATGGCCGCGGCGATGAGGGAGCACAGCAAATCCGCGGCGAACAGCCCCTTATAGGGCTTGTAGAAGGACAAAATCTGTTTCAGTGTGTGTTTCTTGGTCTTCAAAAGAGTTCCTCCTCAAACATAGGGAGGGCGGCCCTTAGCGGGCGGTTTCCCTCCCGGCAATGGTGATGGTGTGGGAAACGTTGGTTTTTCTCATAGGTACCGTCCTTTCTTCTTGGCCCCGCGGGGCGAAATCTTTTCCTACTGTAACACGTCCGCGGGCCCTTGGCAATGCCGCAATTTGCACAGAAAAAAGCCGGAGGATTTGTCCCCCGGCCCAGGCGCCTTTCTATATCTAGATTAAAGAAGATGGGCGGCCGCCCTGCTCCAGCGCCAGCAAAAACTCTTTGGCCGCCAAGCCCCCGCCGTAGCCGGTGAGGGAGCCGTCCGCCCCCACCACCCGGTGGCAGGGCACAATGATGGAGATGGGGTTGTTGTGGTTGGCCATGCCCACCGCCCGGCAGGCCTTGGGCTTGCCGATGGCCCGGGCAATCTCCCCATAGGTGCGCACCTCCCCATAGGGGATAGTTTGCAGGGCCTGCCATACCTGCAGCTGGAAGGCCGTCCCCCGGGGCGCCAGGGGCAGCGAGAACGCCCGGCGCTGCCCGGCGAAATACGCCCGCAGCTGGCGGGCAGCCTCCTCCAGCAAAGGGGAAGGGCCCTCCTCCCCGCCGGGGCGGGCCCCAAAGTACAGCCCCGTGAGGGCGCCGTTTTCCTCGGTGAGTGTCAGCTCCCCCACTGGGGAGGGGAGCACCAGCCTGTGTTCCATGGGAAAGACTCCTTTTTGCCGCTTTTATGTTATCTTTAGTATAGCAAAATCCGAGGGAAAGGCAAGGGGGAATCCGCGCCCTTGCGCCCCGGCGGGCGGCATACTATAATGGGGAAAAACACACAGGAGGCGCTCTATGTTTTACGCGGACCTGCACATCCACTCCCGCTACTCCCGGGCCACCAGCCGGGACTGCGACCTGCCCCACCTGGACCTGTGGGCCAGGAAAAAGGGCATCGCTTTGGTGGGCACCGGGGACTTCACCCACCCCGCCTGGCGGCAAGAGCTGCAAGAGCAGCTCCTCCCGGCGGAGGAGGGGCTTTACCGCCTGAAGGAGGCGTACCGCCTGCCCTGGGACAGCGCCTGGCCCCAGGGGGAGCCCCGGTTTCTCGTCACGGGGGAAATCAGCTCCATCTACAAGCAGGGGGGCAAGACCCGGAAGGTGCACAACGTCCTCCTTCTCCCCAGCCTGGAGGCGGCGGAAAAGCTGGCCCTGCGGCTGGAACGGATAGGCAACCTCCAGGCGGACGGGCGGCCCATTTTGGGGCTTTCCTCTCACGACCTGCTGGAACTCACCTTGGAGAGCTGCCCCCAGGCGGTGTTCCTCCCCGCCCACATCTGGACGCCCCACTTCTCCCTGTTTGGGGCCTTCTCCGGGTTCGACTCCCTGGAGGAGTGCTTTAGGGACTTGGCCCCCTGCGTCCGCGCCGTGGAGACGGGCCTCTCCTCGGACCCGCCCATGAACGGCCGGGTGCCCCAGCTGGACGCGTTGCAGCTGGTGTCCCACTCCGACGCCCACTCCCCCCAAAAGCTGGGCCGGGAGGCCGACGTGCTGGAGACAGAGCTCTCCTACCCGGCGGTAAAGCGTGCCCTGGAGACGGGGGACGGCCTGTGGGGCACGGTGGAGTTCTTCCCCCAGGAGGGCAAATACCACTGGGACGGCCATCGGAACTGCGGCGTGTGCCTGTCCCCCCGGGAGGCCAAGGCCTTGGGTAACCGCTGCCCCGTGTGCGGGAAGCCGCTGACCATCGGGGTGGAGCACCGGGTGGAGGACTTGGCCCGCCGCCAGCCAGGGGAAGGCCCCGCCCATGCCAAGCCCTTTGTGCGGCTGGCGCCTTTGGCAACGGTGCTCGCCGCCCGGCTGGGCAAAGGGGAGCAGACAAAAACTGTCCAGGGTGTGTACGAGGCGCTGCTGGCCCAGCTGGGGCCGGAATTCACGGTGCTGCGCCAAACGCCGGCGGAGGCCATCGCCGGCCTGGCCGGGGAGGCCGCCGCCCAGGGGGTGGAGCTGCTGCGCCAGGGGCAGGTCGCCTGGCGGCCCGGCTTCGACGGGGAGTACGGCAAGCTCTCCTTCCCCGGGGCGTAAAGGCAAAAAAAGAAGGGACCGCCGGCTGGCAGCCCCTTCCAGGGAGGAAGAATGAAGTTTATCAAAAAGTCCGCTCCCAGCATCGCCGGGATGAAGCTTGTTCTCTCATCTGACAGGACACAGTATACTGTCTGGTTGTGTCCAGGCTGTGAACGGGAGAATAACACTTTTTGAAATCTCACTCTTTACACAGCAGGTCCTGCTCCTGGGGATGCTTCTCAAACCACTGGGCAGCGTACCAGCAGGAGGTTTTCGCCCGCTTCCCCTGGGCGCGCAGCTCCGCCACGGCGGCCCGCACCAGCTGGGAGGCCACCCCCTGGCCCCGCAGGCTCTCGTCCACAAAGGTGTGGTCGATGTCCGCCACGCCGTCCTCCCCTGTGGGGAAGGTGATTTCCGCCAGCAGCTTGCCGTCCTCCCCCAGGGCGAAAATCCGCCCCGGCTCTTTTTGGAACTCCATACAGAACAGCCCCTTTCCTTTTTCCTTTAGGCTACCCCATTTTCCCGGAAAAGTCAAAGGGAATTGCGCGGGGCGCCATTTCCTGCTACAATGGGGACAGAGCGATACACGAGAAAGGATGTGCCTTCCATGAAATGGATGATTGCTTCGGATATTCACGGCTCCGCCGCCTGCTGCGAGAAACTGCTGGCCGCCTTTGGGCGGGAGCAGGCGGACCGGCTGCTGCTGCTGGGGGACCTGCTCTACCACGGCCCCCGCAACGACCTGCCCCTTGGCTACGCCCCCAAGGAGGTCATCGCCCAGCTCAGCGGGGTGAAGGACAAGGTGTTCTGCGTGCGGGGCAACTGCGAGGCCGAGGTGGACCAGATGGTGCTGCCCTTCCCAGTGCTGGCGGACTACTGCCTGCTGGAGCAGAAAGGCCGCGTCGTCTTCGCCACCCACGGCCACCACTACAACCTGGAGAACCCGCCCCTGCTCCAGCCCGGGGACGTGCTGCTCCATGGCCACACCCACATCCCCGCCAAGGACAACAGCCTGGGCTTTTGGTACCTAAACCCCGGCAGCGTGTCCATCCCCAAGGAGAACAGCCCCCACAGCTACATGACCTTGGAGGACGGCCAGTTCCTGTGGAAGGATTTGGACGGCGCCGTGTACGACAGCCTGGCGCTGTAACCACGCTTTGCAAGGAGGCGTTCCCATGAAGAAGAAACCAGTCTCCAAAGAGGAGGTCCAGCGCCGGGAACTGCTGCGGCAGGCCCTGGATTATGTGCTGCCCAGCGGCAAGGCGGAGGCGGCTGTCTCCACGCTGCTGGGGCGATTCGGCGGGTTTTCCGGGGTGTTCCTGGCGCCCCAGGAGGAGCTGGCCGCCGTCTTGGGGCAGCCCCCTGCCCGCTTTTTGCGGCTGGTCACCGACCTGGCCCGGGCCTACCTGGAGGACAGC
>OFMJ01001412.1_pt1 | contig 17961 bp, 12 predicted proteins | sample 1541801 | NCBI WGS metagenome assembly OFMJ01 (sample SAMN04209234, study PRJEB22552) | human gut metagenome | biome: gut; material: feces | host: Homo sapiens | place: USA: Oklahoma
TTATCGCGCCAGATTGTGGCTCTGGAGGCCGAGGGTTCGAATCCCTCTACTCACCTTTCCCTTATAGGGAATTTTTTTTTATCTGGAATTATCATCCGATATTGGGCCATCGCCAAGCGGTAAGGCACAGGACTTTGACTCCTGCAGTCGCCAGTTCGAATCTGGCTGGCCCAGCTTTGGGATACTAGCTCAGGTGGTAGAGCACTTGACTTTTAATCAAGTTGTCCGGGGTTCGAGTCCCCGGTGTCTCAGTAATGATATGGTATGTAAAGACCATCAAAAAAAGTCGTCGAGTACGACTTTTTTTTGTGGGGTAAAGCTTCCACTTTTTACGTCCTCAATTGACATTATTTTATCACTCTATGTAACGCAATATGCGGCATCTAAAAAACTTTTAGGTCTCCTAAAAGTTTTTGTATATTCTGTATTCAATCTGGTATTTTCCTAAATATTTTTTAGATACTATGCGGATTGCCCTTTTCCCTCCTCGTGTATATAATAATGGTATCAAAGAAAGAGAGGTGTTACATATGACATATTTGGCATATATCGTAGTATTCTCACTGCTGGCATTGGAAATCTATCCGATTATCCGCAAAGGTGCTCACAAAGCTTAATTATAAATTCTTGACATTTCCGCCCTCAGATGGTATCATCCATTGGTGTCAGCGGGTATGGCGGAATTGGCAGACGCGCCAGATTTAGGTTCTGGTGGGAGACCGTGCAGGTTCAAGTCCTGTTACCCGCATTATCAAAAGATGTTAAAAAGCACCGGGATTCCCGGTGCTTTCTATTTTCCTCTTATATATTCTTCCAATGATGCAGAAACTACTGCAGACAGGAGGTATGATCATGGCAAAAGCAGGAATGAAAAGACCCAGTCCTTATGATGCATTACGTTTCTTCGCATTCCCTTACCGCCAGCCCAAACCGATACCACTTCTGATGTTCCGCCACGAAAAAGAACGTCCCGGGACACTCTTCCTCGAGAGTCTCCTTTATTCTCCCCAGAATATAGGTTTCATTCATCTTCTCAGGAGGCAGCGGTGAATCTTTGAGCATTTCCGGATGCTCCGCAAACATTACATCCCACAGATCGTAATGATGCGGAATCACCACCTTGGGATTGATGGATTTCACCAGCTCTGAGAACAGGGAGCTGTCCTGTTTCGGGCTCACATGCATAACGGCCACATCATTATTTCCATAGGCCTTCATGCGGTTTACCTGCTCCTCCGTCGTCATTCCTCCCCAGATTACCATCGTGCTGCCATCCGCCATCGTAATCCGGTAATTCAGCATTTCCAGCGATCCATACCACATGGCAGGATCCAGCGTTCCATCCCCTTTTCTGTTGCTGCCTTCCAGATAACGGCTGCCGCTCTTTGATTCTGTATGGCGTCCGGATACAGCTTCGATCTTCACATCGGAAAATTCGTAGGTCTCTCCACCCCTCACACGGTAAATCTTCTCCAGATTCAGACGGTATATCCTGCACAACGGCTCAGCAGCCAGATCACCGACAAATATTTTCGCCTCCGGGAAACGTTCCTGGACCGCTCCGGTACTGTCCGCGTGATCGAAATGAATATGCGTTAAAAGAATGTAATCCGCCCGCTCTATCTTTTCCGCCGGCATGGGATAGATCTGAGCGCTGTCCAGCCACGGATCCACCAGGAGGTGGGCGCCTCCCGGCAGTACCACCTCGAATCCGGCATTGTTGATCCACCGCAAATCAAACCCGGAACGAAACATCTGTGTCATACTATTTTCCTCCTGTCCTCTCCGCACTCATACGCCTTCATCTCCTCCTGGAACTCTTCCAGAAACGAAAATCCGCTCCATACCGGCTTACCGGTATATTCTTTAGCCTCTTCCTGTCCATCCAGCACACGGATCGCTCCGGCGGCCAGCGCTTCCATCTCATACTCTCCCGCCATTACTTCAACCGGCGCAATAAAGGAAAGCATTTCCTTCAACGAATCCACCACATAATCGTCATAGGAGATTCCTCCCGTCAGAATGATGCCATCCGCCTTCCCATAGAGGACCGCCGCCATCGCCCCTGCTGCCTTCCCGATCTGATAGATCATGGCATCGTAAATCAGTTTTGCATAGCTGTTACCCTCGTCCGCCATCTTCCTTACCTCTCTCGCGTCGGCGGTTCCCAGGTGATCGACGAGCCCTCCTGATTTCGTTACTTTTTCCCGTATTTCCTGTTCCGTATATTGTCCCGAACAGCACAGATCAATCACATTTTTCACCGGAAGCTGGCCACAGCGGGTGGGGGCCATCGGGCCGTCGCCATGGGCGATATCGTTGGAATCGACCATTCGCCCCTTTCTGTGGGCAGTCACGGACACACCGCCTCCAATATGGCAGATAATCAGATTCATCTCCTCGTACCGCTTTCCCTTTGCGCGCGCGTAACGGATTCCGATTTCTTTTTGATTCAGAGCGTGTATCTTGCTTTCCCGGTAGACTCCCTTAAGCCCTGTCACACGGGCCAGGTCCTGGAATTCATCCGTATCGGGGGGATTTACCACATAGGAGGGCCGGTTGTAGTGATCCGCAAATTCTTTTGCCAGCTGTGACCCCAGACAGGCCGGATGCTTTACATACTTTCCCGATCTGGTGTCCTTAAGCATTGCCTCATTAATTGTATAGACTCCGCCCTCAACACTGGCCGTGCCGCCGCCTCTTCCGACAAACGCATCCATAGTATCAAGCGTCATCCCCGCCTCCGCCAGTTCCTTTAAGATAGCTTCTTTTCTGAATACAAACTGATCACTGATTTCCCGGAATTCTTTCAGCCTTCCGGCATCGTGTGTGACATTTTTGGAAAACAGCCTGGTCTCCCCTTCAAATACAGCAATCTTCGTGGAGGTGGAACCGGGATTGATGGCTAATATTTTATGTAAACTCATAGGTAACATTCCCTTCTTTCTTTTATCTTGTTAAAATGGGCACGGCAGTATGCCATGCAGCTGCCGTGCCCCATAATTTCAGGCTTAAACACAGGTTCAGTGGAAGAGCGGATACAGAAGCCCAATCCAGATGACCATGAGCGCGCCTCCGATACGCGTGGAAATCGATGCGAATGCCAGAAGGTTCATGCGGTTGGCCGCCGACAGCACAGCCAGATCGCCGGATCCGCCTATATTACAGCAGCAGAGTCCCGCAGTTACGCCGGATTCAAATGGCCACAGCCCTGCAAGGCGTCCGAACAGCATAGCTCCAAGAAAAGCGCCGAGAACACCAAGCAGAATGACTACAAACGCCCCAATTGTAAAGAATTCGGCAAGCGTAGAAAACTTTAAGGAGTTAATACCGATTCCGGCAATCAGCATTGGTAAAAGAGCTTTTAAAGCAAAATTCATGGAGTATACGCAGTTGTCCTCGAATTTTGCAGGCAGAATACCGCTGCATTTGATGATGATGCCCAGAATAATGGTCCATGCAAGCCCCGGGATAACGCTGAGCCCTGGAACCTGGCCCATGATATTTCCTAATAAATAGAGACAGAAGCTCATGAAGATACCGGAACCGAGTGCCGCATAATCAGCCGATGTTCCCGGTCGTTTCTCCGCCTCTGTGGTAACTTTTGCATCAACCTTCATCAGAATATCTCCGTTACCGTTTAAGCCCTTCACCTTCTGGCTCAGCGCGCCTCCCACGGCTGCGAGAACCACTGCCAGGACATTGGCGATAGAGGCGTAACAGAGGAACTGTCCCGCAAGGGGTGTCATGTCTGTTCCCGATAAATTGCTGTATAAGGCCGGCAGCGTGGTCATTGCGCCGCCGGACCCGCCGGACATACACGGCGCGCCGATTAAAAACAGCGCATCGGCCGCCCCGTAGCCGGTGACGACACCTGCGATCATACAGAAGGCGAGCGCAAAGACCTGGCTGCCCAGAATAGCCGGCAGGTATCTGGCGGTGGCACCCAGCAGTATTTTCCTGTCCATCACCAGAATGGACCCCACTAAGAGCATGGCAATGTATGCATCCTGAAATCCGCCTGACATCAGGACTTTCGTTCCATTGACCAGTTCCTGCGGAACCAGGCCGATGTAATTTAAAAAGGACGCACCCAGCAGCGGCAGAAGACAGGCGCCGCCCAGGTAATTGTTTACAATTGGAATCGCATTGCCCAGCCAGAAGAACAGGCCGCCTGCCGCCATCAGAAACGCGATGGTCATAATAAAGCTGGTCGCCACATAAGATCCCGCATCGTTGGAATATATTTTAACTGTCGGCATAAATCCCAGATAAACACTTGCCATAACCACTATAAAAAATACGACGAAATACTTTGCGGGAAGTCCGCATACATTGAATTTTACTTTTTTCTCCATGGTATATCCCCCTACTCATTCTTTCCGATAAGTGCCGCCAGTACGATGGACATATACTTATCATCCGCTTTTGCCGCTCTGGAAACCAGAAGTACCGGAACCCTGGCGCCCAGCACCACTCCGCCCGTTCTTCCGCCCCCGATTACGGTGATTGACTTTGCAAGTACATTACCGCTGACTATGTCAGGCACAACCAACAGATCCGCGTCTCCGGCCACCGGGCTTACGTACCCCTTGACCCCTGCTGCCTCCGGATCCATCGCCAGATCAAAGCTGACCGGTCCTTCCAGAACACAGCCCTCCAAACCTTCCGCTTTTATCTCCGCTGCCTCCACAGTCTCCTTCATCTTCGGATTCACCTTCTCCACTGCGGCCAGAACAGCCACCTTCGGCATTTCCACGCCCAGAGTGTGGAAGGCCTCCACCGCATTGCGTATAGCCGCTTTCTTCTGCTCCTTGTCCGGATAGGTGAGAAGCCCCACATCTGTAATTCCGAATACTTTATGGTATCCCGGACTCTCCATAAATGCCAGCAGGCTCATGGTGTCGCTCTTTCTGATTCCCTTCTCCCTGTTCACCAGAACTTTCATGAGCGGGCCTGTCTCCGTCTTTCCCTTCATGATACAATCCACCAGACCGTCCCTGGCCATATCCGCCGCCATCTGAATACAGGCGGTTGGATCTTCTATATGGATGAGCTCCATTCCAGTTCCATCCGATTTAAGCTGTCCTAAAATATCCCGTATCTCGGGTTCGTTTCCTATTAATACAGGTTCCACGAGTCCATCCTCCGCCGCACGGATCACGGCTTCCAGCGTATGGAGATCCTGGGCCGGCGTCACCGCGATCCGCCGTTTCTGCGGCATGGAAAGCAGTTTTTCCTTCAGACACGAAAAATCTCTGATCATGTTTTTTCCTTCTTTCATGATAGCATTAAGTGCTTAACGGGAGCGGCTACTACACCGGCAATCGCCGTGGCCGCCGCCACAGCCGGACTGCATAAATAGCTTTTCGTCTTCTTTGTTCCCTGGCGTCCGATGAAATTGCGGTTGGCCGTGGATAAGATCCGCTCGTCATCGGTCATGAGGCCGTACGGCATACCGCAGCAGAGTCCGCAGCACGGATGACAGATCACGCCGCCCGCCTCAATAAATGTCTTGATATAGCCGCGTTCGATGGCCTCCTTAAAGACCCTGTTTGTTGCAGGAACCACGATGAACCGAAGCCCTTCTGCAACTTTTTTCCCTTCCATGATTTTAGCTGCAATGGCCAGATCCTCAATACTTCCGTTGGTACAGCTTCCGAGATATACCTCGTCCATCTCCGTACCGAGAACCTCGCTCAGAGGATGGACATTATCGACTCCCTGCGGGCAGGACAGCTGAGGCTCCAGCTCTCCCACATCATAGGTAAGCACCTTTTCATACTTGGCATCTTCGTCCACGCAGATCCAGTCAATGTCCTCCAGAGGAATGCCGTAGTACTCCGCTGTCTTTTCATCCGCCTCGAACAGACCGCATTTTGCTCCCGCCTCCAGCGCCATATTGGCCACGGTAAAGCGGGCTTCCATACTCATCTCGTGTGCGGCCGGCCCTGTAAATTCCAGGGACTTGTACTGGCCTCCGTCGGCTCTCAAATCGCCCAGGATCTTTAATATTACATCCTTTGACAATACGCCCTCCTGCAAATGGCCATTTAATACTATTTTAATCGCATTCGGCACTTTAAACCAGAGTTCTCCTGTAATTAATGCAGCCGCCATTTCCGCGGTACCGATACCGCTGCAAAACACTCCGGCTCCGCCGTAGGTTGTCGTATGACTGTCTGTGGCTGTCGCTACCTCGCCAGGCCTTGCATACTTCTCCTCGTGCATGATGCTGTGACAGATCCCCTGGCCGATATGCAGCTTCCTGATTCCGAATTTCTCTGCCAGTTCCAGACCTGCATCGTAGTGTTCCGAGTCATTTTTCGCCACTGCGGCAGGCATGCAGTGGTCCCATATAATTGTAACCCGGTCCGGATCGTCGATGGACTCTGCCCCCATCCGTTGGAGTGTATCCACCAGATAAGGCGTATAAATATCGTGGATCATAAACATATCCGGTCTGGTAATCACGATATCGCCCGGTTCAACATGTTCCTTGCCCGCGTTCTTTTTGAGCAGCTTCTCCGCCAGGGTATAGCCCGTTTTTCTGCACTGTTCTATGGTCAGAGGAGTCACCGGCAGCTTCTTTATGCCTTCCGCAAGGCGCTTTTTCGTATCCTCGATCAGGCCTCCGTTTGATACGATCTCAAATAAATTATCCGGAACCTCTCCGACCCGGAATTCGTGGCCGTTTACGCTGATTGTCCGGCTGTCCACATCGACGGTAACGATATCGCCGCCCTCACATACGTCCTGGATCCCATCACACTGAAGTAAAAGGATCCCGCTGTTAAACGCATTTCGGAAAAAGATCCGGGCAAAGCTCTTTGCAATAATACACCGCACACCATTATAAGACAGAACTGTAGCTGCCTGTTCCCGGCTGGAGCCGCATCCGAAATTCGTTCCTGCAACGAGAATGTCACCCGCTGAGACGGTCTGGCCAAATTCTGGCTTCAGCAGCTCAAATGCGTATTTTTTCATCTCCTCGATCGTCGGAATCGTCCCCCGTTTTCCGGGAATGATAGTATCTGTATCGATATCATTTCCAAACTTCCATATCTTTCCGCTGAATTTTCTCTCCATCCTGTCCGCCTCCTCAAATTTTCTTTGTAGTGGAAGCCGTTATGACCGATTCTACGGATCCAAAATAGATAAACGCGTCCTCACACCCCATCGCACCGGAAAAGGTATATAAACCGGTTGTCAGCAGTTTTTCACCATGTCCCATCACACCGGCGCCCTGAGTCACCACGCTGTGATCACCCGCAGCACTGATCTGTGCGCCGTAGTCGATAAATTTTGAAATAATTCCTTCTTCCATGGCCTCTATATAGTCTTTCGCCGTCGCCGGACATACGGTGAGCCGGAAACCGAGAGCCAGTTTCTTTCCTTCTATCAGTTCCGCCGCCTTACGCAGCTCTTCGATTGTACCTCCGGTATAACCACCGATCTGGCCGCCCTGAAGTGCTGTACCCTCCAAAGCGCTTTTCGGATTTATCACCGCATTCCCCTGTTCTTCCCGGCTCCCGCAGGGCATCATGATCATCGGCTCCACACCGTCGAGCGAGAATTTTACCGCATTTGCCGGCTCTCCCTCTCTGACTACCGCGGTATACGCCCCTGTCATACAGGCTATGCTGCAGAGCACCGCCTTTTCCTGTGCGGTGAGATTCGGGCAATAGAATTCAATGACCTTTCCCTCGATCCCAGCCATGTTCTTCAAAAAAGTAAAGGCTGCATCCATGACGGAAGTTCCTTTTTTCAACTGCCCGGTCACCGATACGCAGACGGTTTCCGGAACCATTACGCTGTATCGCCCGGTCTCCGCAATACGAGCCAGTTCCGGGATGGGGACATTGATCCCCAATGCACCGATGGCTCCGAATATACTCCCATGGGAACCGGCGCCGATTACGATTTCTCCCGGTTTCACCACGCAGTTCAGCATATACTGGTAACCGACTCCCTTGGCCTGGATATAGCGGCAGCCATACTTCTTTGCAAACATCAGGTTCTTTTTCAGCCGGTCAGAGCCCTGCGGGGTTCCCGTCGGTACATCGTGGTCGTAAATAACCCACACCCGTTCCCTGTCGGCCACAGCAGTAATTTCATCCACTGCGCGGTGGGAAACGCCGTCGTTAATCACGATATAATTGGGGGTGACGGTTGCCGCCGTCCCCGCGGGTTTTCCCAGCATTTTCTCTATAAACGTGCTCATATCTTCTCCTCCATAAGTAGATCTTCAGGCGCCAGCCAATGCTTTATATGCTGCATATCTGGATTTAGCTTCCCGCTCCGTTCTCTCGAACAGTTCTTCCGCCGCCTCCGGAAATGTTCTCTCCAGAGATGAGAATCTCACTTCTCCTCTTAAAAATTCGCGGAAATCACCGGACGGCTCTTTGGAATCAAGGATAAACGGGTTCTTTCCCTCCGCCGCAAGCGCCGGATTATAACGGTAAAGCTGCCAGTATCCAACCTCCACCGCGCGTTTTATCTCATCCTGCACATTTCCCATGCCACATCGAAGTCCATGGCTGATACAGGGAGCATATGCAATAATAATCGAAGGACCGTCATAGCGCTCCGCCTCCAGCACTGCCTTCAGAAGCTGGCTCTGGCTGGCTCCCATGGCCACCTGTGCCACATAGACATCACCGTAGCTCATGGCCATCATACCCAGATCTTTCTTTTTCCGTCTTTTGCCTGCTGCCGCAAACTGTGCCACGGCGCCGGTAGGGGTAGCCTTGGACGCCTGTCCGCCTGTGTTGGAATAGATTTCCGTGTCAAAGACCAGGATGTTCACATTGGCACCGGAGGCAATCACGTGATCCAGGCCGCCGTATCCGATGTCATAGGCCCATCCGTCTCCGCCAAACATCCAGACGGATTTCTTCGCCAGATGGTCTGTATTAGACAGGATCCGACCGATGACTTCTCTCTCCTCTTCCTTTGCCGGCTCGTATCCGCGAAGTGCTGCCTGCAAGCTCTCTCCCGCCTTTTTTGATGCTTCCGCATCCTGAAAGCCGGCAAGCCATGCCCCTGCGGCGGCCTTTATCTCTTCATCGGCCGTCATTTCCATCAGATCTCCGACATAGTCAGAAAGCATCTGTCTCTGCTGTTCCACAGACAGCCAGATCCCCAGACCATACTCCGCATTATTTTCAAATAAGGAACCTCCGACCGCTGGCCCCTGGCCTTTCCGGTTCGTCGTATAAGGAAATGACGGAAAACTGGTGGCCCATACCTGAGCGCATCCGGTGGCGGTCGCTATATACATCCGGTCACCGAACAGCTGTGTGATCAGTTTCGCATAAGGGGTCTCCCCGCATCCCGGACAGGAACCCGGAAATTCCAGCAGCGGCTGCTGAAACTGACTTCCCTTCACCGTAGTCATCCCCATCGGATTGTCCTTTTCTGACAGGGAAACCGCGTAGTCCCAGTTTATCGCCTCTCCAGCCTGCTGTTCCAGCGGCTGCATGGTAAGCGCCTTTTCTTTGGACGGGCACACCGCTGCGCAGCTGCCGCATCCTGTACAGTCCAGTACTGCCGTCTGAATGCGGAACCGGTACTCCGAAAGGCCTTTCCCGGCGGCCTTCGCCGTTACAAAGCCTTCCGGAGCCGCGGCCGCCTCCTCCGTACTCACAAGGAACGGACGGATTGCCGCGTGAGGACATACGTAGGCGCACTGATTACACTGAATGCAGTTTTCACTGTTCCATACGGGAACGCGGACGGCAATTCCTCTCTTTTCGTATTTCGAGGTTCCCTGCGGCATGGTGCCATCCGGTGCGTCTAAAAAGGCGCTGACCGGTATTCTGTCCCCCTTCATGCTGTTGACCGGCATCTGAATGTTCTTAATCCATCCGGGAAGCGCAGGGTCTTCCTTCTCCGCTTCTATCGATAAATCAGCCCAGCGGGCAGGCACCTCCGCTTCCTTTACCAGCTCCAGGCCTTTTTCCACGGCGGCGTAATTCATCTGAATGACTTTTTCACCCTTTTTGCCGTAGGATTTAAAAATGGCCTTCTTCATATACTCTTCTGCCTTTTCCATCGGTATAATTCCGGTTATCTTAAAGAACGCAGCCTGTAAAATCGTGTTGGTTCTGCTTCCCAGTCCCAGCTCCTGTGCGATTCCCGTGGAGTCAATGGTATAGAGATGAATGTGCTTATCCGCTGCCTTTTTCTTAAAAGCGCTGGTCAGATGCGTCTCCAGCTCCTCTTCCTTCCATCCGCATGCGATCAGGACACTTCCGCCCTCCTTTACGTCTTCCAGAATATCGTATTTTCCTAAATACGATTCGTTGTGGCACGCCACAAAATCGGCATTCTGAACGAGATAGGTGGAACGGATGGGTTCTTTTCCAAAGCGGAGATGGGACCTGGTTACTCCGCCCGATTTTTTACCGTCGTATTCAAAATATGCCTGCACATTCAAACCGGTATGATCGCCGATAATCTTAATGGTGTTCTTGTTTGCTCCCACAGTTCCATCGGAACCGAGTCCCCAGAATTTGCAGCTGACCGTTCCGTCCGGCACGGTGTTAATCTCTTCCCCGTAGTCCAGGGACAGATGTGTAACATCATCCCTGATACCAATGGTGTAATGGTTTTTCGGCGTCTCTTCCATCATGTTCCGGTACATGGCAATGACCTGGGCCGGCGTAAAATCCTTACTGGCCAGTCCGTAGCGGCAGGCGTATACGCTGATGGCTCTGCCGGACTCCAGAATTACGGAGCAGACGTCTTCGTAAAGGGGCTCTCCTGCGGCTCCCGGCTCCTTCGTCCGGTCTCCTACTGTGATTTTCCTGACGGTTTCCGGCAGCTGGCTTAAGAAATATTTTGCGGAAAACGGCCGATAGAGATGGACGTCCAGATAACCTACTTTTTCGCCCTTCTTCAGCAGGTAGTCCACCGTCTCCCAGGCGCAGCCTGCCATGGAACCCATACCGACGATTACATATTCCGCATCGTCCGCGCCATAGTAGTTAAATGGCTTATAATCCCGCCCTGTCAGACGGCCGATTTCTTCCATATATCCGGCGACAATATCCGGCAGCTGGTCGTAATACAGATTGCAGGCCTCACGGCTCTGGAAATAGGTATCAGAATACTGTCCCGTGGTCCGAAGCACCGGGTGTTCCGGGTTCAGTGCATTCTGTCTGAATTTTTTCAGTTCATCCCAGTCCACCAGCTGAGCCAGCTCTTCATAATCGAGACAGTCCACCTTCTGGATCTCATGGGAGGTTCGGAATCCGTCGAAAAAATGTAAGAACGGAATGTGTCCCTTGATGGAAGAAAGGTGGGCGACTGCTCCCAGATCCATGGCCTCCTGTACACTGGCCGAAGCCAGTAATGCGAATCCCGTCTGCCTGCATGCCATGACATCGGAATGTTCCGCATTGATGGAAATTGCGTGCGTCGCCACATTTCTGGATGCAACGTGAATCACCCCCGGTTTCAACTGGCCGGCGATCCGGTACATGGTTGGTATCATCAGCATAAGCCCCTGGGAGGCCGTATAGGAGGAAGCGAGAACTCCGCCATCCAGACTTCCGTGCATTGCCGATACCGCACCGCATTCTGACTGCATTTCCACAAGTTTTACACGCTGTCCAAATATATTTTTCATTCCGCCCGCCGACCACTTGTCAACCAGCTCCGCCATCGGTGAAGATGGCGTAATCGGATAGATCGCTGCCACCTCCGTAAATGCATAGGATGCGTAAGCGGCGGCTTCATTCCCATCCATTGTTCTCTTCACTGAACCCATTTTTTCTGCTCCTGCCTTTCTCTTACACCCGTCTTCCCCGTCGACACGGCTTTACCAATAGTTATGTATTATAGTTTGGTTTAACGTATTAGTTTAACGTTTTTTCTGTGCTTTTATAATAGTTTATCGTTTTAGCAATGTCAATAGGGCTTCTCTACATTTTCGTTTTTTTGTTAATTAAAACTATTTTTTCTTTTATTTTTTGTGCATTATGTCTCATGTACAGCAATATTTCTTGACAATTACCCACATAAACCGTATGATTAGTTTATCTGATTAAAGAAAGGCTGGTTTTTACCATATGGCAACCATAAAAGACGTAGCACAGATGGCGGGGGTCTCCGTTACCACCGTCTCCATCATTATTAATGGCAAGACTGAGGAGCGCAGAATATCGGCCGCCACCAAGGAAAAGGTTCTTTCTGTCATGAATGAGCTGGGCTATCAGCCCAATTTAAGTGCCCGCAGACTTCGTTACAGTGAGACAAAAAAGCCGGCGATTGCATTTTACTGGCCCATGGATTACCGAATCAATATCCTGGCATCCTTTATCAACTACATTCAGAAAGAATTAAACGCCCAGCATTTTGACTGCGAACTCGTCATACAGACTTATGAAAACGATCATCTGGAAAAAAAGGCCGCTCCCATTATCAAGAGCGGCTACAACGGGATTATCATCGGAGCAACGTCCCATAAGGACATGGAATATTTGGAAGCCCTGACTCCGCAGATTCCCATCGTATTAATCAACCGTGTTTCCGAAAAGTATTCCACAGTCTGCGTGGATTCGAAAAAGGTCGGCTTTATGGCCGCCCGTTTATTTAAAGAAAAAGGATATCGGGAGGCTGCGGTTATCGTCTCCGACCATCCGTATGTCGCTATGGGCAGCCGTACCCAGGCATTCCTGTCCGCCTGTTCCGAACTGGGGATCCTTGTAAAGCCGGATCATATCATACGCGGCGACGGAACCATCACTGGCGGAGTGGAGGCGGCCGAAGCGTACTGCCGCATGGACAAGCCCCCGAAGGCCATCTTTCTGGAATCCGATTCCATGGCACTCGGCGCCCTCTATACCTTCCATAAAAATCATGTAAGTGTCCCCGGGGATGTGGAACTCCTCTCCATCGCCATGCTTGGAGAAGAAGCCACCAGATTCTCCATCCCCGCACTGAGCGTCATCGATCTTTCCAATGACAGCATCAGCAGGGCCGCCGTTCATATTTTGATCCATTCTATTGAACATTCTGATTTCACTCCTGTCCATATACCGATGGAACCGGAGTTAATTTTAAGGGACAGCTTCCGAATCGGAGAAGGAGACAGAGACTCTGCCTTCCCCATTCCGGCTAACTAGTGCCGAGCGGCACTAGTAGGACATCCACATTTCTTTTTTCTTCTGCCATACAGGGCCTGCCGTCAGCAAAAGCTTGAGGCAGGCCCTGAACAGCAGCCGCTCTGTAAAAAATCCCAAACATAACTCTTGACAAACCTTTTTTTATTGTGTACGATAGGATTAACGATATAGTTTAACGTTTTAGCATGTTGTATCGGTTGATCAGTCCCCGTCTCCTCAACCACTTTCATCAATAAGCAAAGGAAGTGATAATTTGTTCTGGAATAAAAAGCCCTCCAATCTACAGGGACTCCCACGTTCCCTTTTTTCCAACGCCGGGACTCCCGTAAAGTTTAACAGCGTTGAATTCCGCGACGGACAGCAGTCCTTAATCGCAACGCGCATGACCACCGAGGACATGGTTCCTCTCCTCACCCGGATGGATGATATCGGTTTTGACAGTATGGAAATGTGGGGAGGTGCCACCTTCGATGTTGCCGTGCGATTCTTAAAGGAAGACCCATGGGACCGCGTCCGCACCTTTAAAAAATATATGAAAAAGACCCCTTTGAAAATGGTCCTGCGGGGTCAGAATCTGGTAGGCTACAAGGCGTATCCCGACGATATCGTCGAAAAGTTCGTGGAGAAGGCGGCTGAAGCCGGCATTGATATTTTCCTGATCTTCGACGCCCTCCAGGATTTACGCAACTGCGAATCCGCTTTTCGTGCTGTGAAAAAAGCCGGCAAAATAATCGAAGGCTCCGTGCAGTATAATATCAGCCCGTTCCATACGACAGAATTATTCGTGCAGAACGCGCTGGAACAGGAAAGAATGGGGGCCTCCCTGATCCATGTTGAGGACATGGCCGGTTTAATGACACCGGAGGCTGCCTATGAATTGATAAGTGCCTTAAAGAAAGCTTTGAAAATCCCGGTTCACCTCCAGTGTCACTGCACAGGCGGAATGGCCGAGATGGCTTACTGGGAAGCGATCCGGGCCGGAGCAGACGGACTGGATGTATGCGTATCTTCCATGTCCATGGGGCCTGCACAGCCTCCTGTCGGAAGCTTTATCGCCGCTCTTAAGGGAACCAGCAGGGATCCGAACATTGATCTCGAACCGTTTTCTTCCATCAACAGAGATTTTATCGCACTCCGGAAAAAATACGCAGATTATGAGACAAAACTCATCGGTGTCGATGTAGGCTGCCTGAAACATCAGATTCCAGGCGGCATGCTGTCGAACCTGGAGAGTCAGCTGACCGCCATGAACGTATATGACCGTCTCCCCGATGTGTTGGCAGAAGTCACACGGGTACGTGCCGACATGGGGTATCCGCCCCTGGCAACGCCTACCAGCCAGATGTGCGGCGCACAGGCCACTACCAATGTTCTTACCGGCAGCCGTTATTCCATGGTCAGCCGGGAAATCAAGGACTATTGCAGGGGAATGTACGGACTACCGCCCGGCCCTGTCTCACCAGAGCTGTTAGAAAAAGCCCTCGGTGATGAAAAACCGGGGACCGGCAAACCGGCGGATCTGCTCCCTCCTGGTTTTGAGGAGGCAAGACGTACCATCGGATCTCTGGCCAAAACAGAGGAAGATGTTCTGACTTACGCCTTATTTCCAAATTATGCTGTAGATTTTCTAAAAAGCAAATACTCCGTTTCAGGCGGCACCATCTGATTATAAGTCAAAGCCCCCGCGGAAGCCGCCGGCTGGACATGCGGGCATCCCCGTCCGGCCCGCTGCCTGCGAGAATAAACAGAAAGGAATTTTGTATGATACAGACTGACCCGGATAAGCTCGCCCGCTCCCGGCAGATTCTAAAAGATCTGAAGGAGGCGCGCGGCGGTTCCTTATTAGAATCCCACCGGATCATGGGAAATGATCCGAATCTCGTCAATGCATTTTTACAGCAGTACTTAAACTGCAACAAAAATGATGTCACCATCCCGGCAAAATACCGGGAGCTGATTGTCATGGCCGTTGGTATGGCGACCGGAACTGACACCACCATGAAGGTTCACGCAAAAGGCGCCATTGCAAAAGGCGCCACGTTAGATGAAATCTGTGAAGTACTCCGAATCATTTTTTTCACCTGCGGAGTCACCAGGCTGCTCCCGGCTCTTGAAACGCTGGATTTATTGGAGGCAGTCGACTTAACGGATCATAAATCCAACGGCGTATAAACCTGTTTACACATATTCGCTGCACAATAAAGAGTCCGGCTCGCCGGACTCTCGCACCGAAGTGCAGTCGCCTCAGCGGCCGCATTTCCGTACCGTTCTCCCCTTCCTACTCCTCCATATCCCCGCTGCAAATCCTTCTATATTTAAGCGGAGTCTTATCCGTCAATTTCTTAAACACCCGTTCAAAATACGTCACACTCTCAAATCCCAACAGCTCCGAAATCTCCGTTACCGAATACTCACTGCCCGCCAGCAGCTCCTTGGCCTTCCTGATCCGGGTGATATTCCGGTACTCATTGACAGAGAAACCAGTCACCTCCCGAAAAATCCGGCTCAAATACGACTTGCTGATGAAGAACCGTTCCGCCAGGTCCTCCAGCGATTCATCCGTGTCATAATGGTGGAGCAGATAGTCGGCCACCTCATGAACCTTCTGGTGCCTGGCCGTCTGCACTGTGGAAATCTCCCCGCCCTGCTTATAAAATACCCGGTTCCTGCGGCAGCGGTAAATGAGCAGAAGAATCTCCGCCAGTTTCAGCTTTACCATCCCATCGTATTTCCCCTGTTTTTCCCTTAACTCCTCCCGAATCTCGAACAGCAGGCGCTTCACCTGCTCCCACACCTTTTCCGGAAGCTCGGTTACGCCATAGTTCTCCTCAAACATCCTGGTTAATGGAACCAGCCCCGCCTGCTCCAGCAATGGACTGAAGCCTTCCTGGCTGATCTGCAGAAGGATCCTGTCGTGATACGATTTCCCCGCCAGACTGGTCTTATGAATCTGCTGACGGTTGACCAGAACCACCATTCCCTTTTTTACATGGTAGGTCTCCCGGTCAATAAAATAGTACCTCTCTCCCTCCAGCAGAAAATACAGTTCAAAGCTGTCATGAAAATGTTTGGTCTGCATCGTAAATTCGTAGTCGCGGATCACCTCATCAATGGTGAGCCCCGCCATTTTCTCTGAAAATACCGTTTGTTCCATCCTCTGCCTCACGCTTTCTGCATTTTAAAAATCAGTAGCCAAAAGTACGAAAATACCATAAAAAGCATCGATTCTATAAGATTTATAATACTATACTGCTGTATAATTAGCAATAGAAAGAAATGAGACACGAAAGCAGGAAATGCATAGAAGGAGGATTTTACCATGAAATACGAAAACAACAAAGTCCGTGATTTGAACATCGCTTATATCGGCGGCGGCTCCAGAGGCTGGGCCTGGACCTTCATGACCGACTTATCCATGGACGATTCCTTAAGCGGAACCATCCGTCTTTACGACATCGATGAGGCTGCGGCCAAAAATAATGAAATCATCGGAAATAAGCTGACTGCCAGAGAGGATACCACTGGAAAATGGGATTACGTTACCTGCAGCACCATCGGAGAAGCGCTGACCGGCTGTGACTTCGTCGTAATCTCCATACTGCCCGGCACATTTGATGAAATGGCAAGTGACGTTCATCTGCCGGAACGCCTCGGAATCTACCAGTCTGTCGGCGACACCGCAGGCCCTGGCGGAATGATCCGCGCCCTGCGCACCATTCCCATGTTTGTAGAAATCGCGGAGGCCATCAAAAAGTACGCTCCGGAAGCATGGGTCATCAACTACACCAACCCCATGACCTTATGTGTGAAGACTCTGTACCATGTGTTCCCGCAGATCAAGGCATTCGGATGCTGCCATGAAGTATTTGGCACGCAGAAGGTATTAAAGGGCATCTGCGAGGAAACCCTTGGCCTGACCGGGATTGACCGCCGTGACATCAACATCAACGTGCTGGGAATCAACCATTTTACATGGCTCGACAAGGCTTCCTATAAAGGAATCGATCTGTTCCCTGTTTACCGTGATTACATCGACAGCCACTATGAAGAAGGCTACAACGAGCCAGACAAAAACTGGGCCAATAGTACCTTTGACTGCGCCCACCGTGTTAAATTTGATTTATTCCGCCGCTATGGCCTCATCGCCGCCGCAGGCGACCGTCATCTGGCAGAGTTCATGCCGGGCGGTGAGTATTTAAAGGATCCCGAGACCGTATCTTCCTGGAAATTCGGCCTGACCACAGTAGACTGGAGAAAGGCTGATTTGCAGAAGCGCCTCGACCGCAGCCACCGCCTCGTATCCGGTAAGGAAGAGATAAAGCTTGAACCGTCAGGAGAGGAAGGAATCCTGTTAATCAAGTCCTTATGCGGCCTGGAACGCTCCATCAGCAACGTCAACATCCCGAATACCGCCCTTCAGATTGCCAATCTCCCGGCAGACGCCGTGGTAGAAACCAACGCCGTATTCAGCTTAGACAGCATCCAGCCCATCGTCGCCGGCACCATACCGGAGCAGGTAAAGACCTTAATCGCTCCTCATGTAGAAAATCATGAAAGAATTTTAAAAGCTGCACTTACATACGACCGTGCCCTCGTCTGCGAAGCCTTCCTCGCCGACCCGCTTGTCAAAGGACGCGCATCAGAGGAAGAAGTACAAACTCTGGTAAACGATATGATCGCCAACACCCTAAACTACCTGCCAGACGGCTGGAAAGAAAACTAAAACCAAAAACTTTTTTATAGAAAGAGTGCTCCGCCTTGTCACCTTCAGGCCGGAGCACCCTTTTTCCATCCACCATTTATTCTAATCTAATCTAATCTAATCTAA
>OFMJ01001413.1_pt1 | contig 17938 bp, 14 predicted proteins | sample 1541801 | NCBI WGS metagenome assembly OFMJ01 (sample SAMN04209234, study PRJEB22552) | human gut metagenome | biome: gut; material: feces | host: Homo sapiens | place: USA: Oklahoma
GGGGTACGCTCACGCAGGCCTCGCAGGCGCCGCAGCCGCCGTTCTCGCAGATGAGCGCCTGCGCGAGCGCCCAGGCCGCATCGAGCTTGCCGGAGCCGGGAGCGCCGAGGAAGAGATAAGCATGCGAGGTGCGCTGCGTTTCGACAGCGCGCAGCAGGTACTCGCGCACGCGCGGCTGCGTATCGAGCTGGGCGAGCAGCGAGCGGGATGGGTTGTCATGCGCCGGCGCCATGGGCACCCCTTCCATCATCGAGCGGGTCACCCTATCTTACCGCGCAACGGCCGCATGCGCGCCGGCGCGCCCGCCCCGGCGGAGCCGGAAGGTGCATCCGCCGCGAAGATGCCCATCGACGAACCGCGCATGGCGGGGTTCTTTCGGCGCATCCGCCGCGAGGGCTCGCCTCGCAGGACGGCGCTCCGGAACGGACGGCGCTTACACGATGTCGAGCGGGGTCGGGTGACCCGGCGCGGGGAACGACCGCGAGAGCAGCGCGAGGTCGTCAGCCGAGAGCTCGATGTCGCGGGCGCGAACGTTCTCGAGCACGTGCTCCGCCCGCCCGCTGCGCGGGATGGCCACCACCAGCGGATCGCGCAGCACGAAGGCGAGCTGCACCTGGAGCGGCGTCGCGCCATGGCGGTGCGCCACCTCGACCACCGCCGGGTCACTCGTGATGCCCCGCCGCAGATCGCCCGCCTGCGCAAGCGGACAGTACGCCATGAGCGGCATGCGCTTCGCGCGCATCCAGGGCAGGATGCCGTACTCCACGCCGCGCGAACCCAGATGGTAAAGGTCCTGGTTTGCGGCGCAGCGCTCACCGCCGGGCATGGAAAAGAGCTCCTCGAGGTCGTCCAAATCGAAGTTCGACACGCCCCAATGGCAGATGAGGCCATCGTCCACGAGCTGCTCCATGCAGGCCACCGTCTCGGCAAGCGGCACTGCGCCGCGCCAATGGAGCAGGTACAAGTCGAGGTAATCGGTGCCGAGACGCTCGAGCGACGCCTCCACGCTCTCGAAGATCTCCGGGTCGCCGGCGTTGTAGGGATACACTTTCGACACGAGGAACAGCCGCTCGCGATCGTAGCCCCGGATCGCCTCGCCCACAAGGCGCTCGGCCGCGCCGCTGCCGTACATCTCGGCGGTATCGATGAGCGTCAAGCCTGCGTCCAGCCCGGCCCGCAGCGCGGCGAGCTCCTCATCGTGGGTCGCGGCACGCTCCCCCAGGTACCACGTGCCCATACCGAGGCGCGGCATGGGGGTGCCGTCGGGCAGGGAAACCGTTTCGACGAATGACATTGCGTTCTCCTTCTGTGCGGGCACCGGCGAACACGCGCGTTTCGCCTCTGAGCATGGCGCACGACCCTTCCGACGAGCTTATTACTCGTTCGATGCAACATTTTAGTAAGTTATTTCAGATATGCGCGATTCCGAAGCCCGTCAGGCTGCACGCAGCACCGCGACGAACGCCGCGTGCCGACAAAAGTCCAGGATTCCATCGCACGCAAGCGTCCGTTCCCGCGCATCGAGCGCACGCGCGGAGCCGCCGCGCCGGCCCAATCGCGCATATCTGAAATAACTTGCTAGATTTTGCCCTGCGTGCGCGACTTTTCGCGCGGCGCCGAACCCATCAGCCAAAAGCGGCCGCGCCGGGAGACAGTGACGCGGCCGCAAACGGAGAGAAAAGGGGCGCGCAGGATAGGCCGCCCCTTGAGGGAATCGATCGAGTCGCCCCAGCTTACCCCTGGAGCTTCATGCCGTTGACCATCTCGTACCACTCGGCGATACCGGAGTGGTCGTCCTTCTCGTGGCCGTGGGCCTTGAGGGACTGCATGATCTCCATCGCGAGCGAGGAGAACGGCACGCTCACGTTCACCTGGTGGGAGGTGTCCATGACGTTCTGGAGGTCCTTGATGTGGAGCTCGATACGGAAGCCCGGGGTGAAGTCGCCGTCGAAGATCTTCTGCGACTTCTGATCCATGACCGTGGAGCCGGCGAGGCCGGAGCGGATGGCCTCGTAGACGCGCGCCGGGTCGACGCCGGCCTTCTTGGCGAGGGAGTACGCCTCGGAAACGGCGGCGATGTTGATGGCAACGATCATCTGGTTGGCGAGCTTGGTGATGTTGCCGGCGCCGACCTCGCCCACGAGGGTCACGGTCGAGGCCATGGTCTTGAGCAGGTCCTCGTACTTGTCGAAGACGTCCTGCTTACCGCCCACCATGACGGCGATGGTGCCGTCGATGGCCTTGGGCTCGCCACCGGAGACGGGGGCATCGAGGAAATCGACGCCCATCTCGGCCAGGCGCGCGGCGAAGTCGCGGCTCGCGAGCGGGGCGATGGAGCTCATGTCGATGACGCACTTGCCGGCGGTGAGTCCCTCGGCGAGGCCGTTGGGGTCGAAGAGCGCGCTCTCGACGTTGGGCGAGTTCTGGAGCATGGTGATGACGACGTCGGCATTCTCCGCGACCTCCTTGCCGCAGCTGCAGGCGATGCCGCCCAGCTCGACGAGATCCTTGGCGCGGTCCATGTTGAAGTCGAACGCATAGACCTGATGCCCGGCCTTCTGCACGTTGATGGACATGGGCTTTCCCATGATGCCAAGTCCTACGAATCCTACCTTCATGTTCTTCCTTTCGACTGAACAGTTCCTACCGCTATCAACACGCCCGCAGCGCGGGCGAATGTTGGCGCTACGCCGCGACGGATGCCGCCGCGGCACGCGAATCCAGCGAACCGATGCTCTCATCCAGCGCGCCTCCCGCCCTGCCGAGCAGGAACGCCCGCATGGCATTCTCGCCGGCAAGGGGTACGAGCACCTCGGTGCGCGCGATGCACTCGTCGAGGGTCACGGGCTCGAGCGCAAGTGGAATCACCAGGTCAATGCCCTCGTCGTAGATACCGTCGAGGTCTTCGGCGCGGCTCCCCACGATCGCGACCACGGGGACGCCGCGCTCGCGCGCACGCCGCGCCACGCCTACGGGCGCCTTGCCGTTCGCAGACTGCGCGTCCATGCGGCCCTCACCCGTGATGACGAGGTCTGCACCCTCCATCGCCTGGGAGAGCCCGATGGTATCGAGCACGAACTCGATCCCCCGCTCGATGCGCGCATGGCAGAACGCCGCGAGCGCCGCGCCCAGCCCGCCGGCGGCTCCGGCGCCCGGAAGATTGGAGATCTCGCGTCCCACCACCTCTTCAAGCAGGTTCGCGTACGCCTCCATCCACGGCTCGAGCTCGGCGAGCTGCGAGGGTTCGATGCCCTTCTGCGGGCCGTAGGTATAGAGCGCGCCGTCTGCGCCGTTGAGCGGGTTCGTCACGTCGGTGATGAGGACGAACTCCGTGTTCGCGATGCGCGGATCGAGGCCGGAGCAATCGATGCTCGCAAGCGTCTTCAAGCCGATGAGCCCGCACGGGATGGGCTCGCCCGAGGCATCGAGGAACCGCGCGCCCAGCGCCTTCGCCATCCCGACGCCGCCGTCGCTCGTAGCGCTCCCGCCCAAGCCGATCAGGATGCGCCGGGCGCCATGGTTCAGCGCGTCGCGGATGAGGTCGCCCACGCCCCAGGTGGAGGCGGAGAGGGCGTTCTCCGGCGTCTGCTCGATGAGCGTGATGCCGCTTGCCGAGGCCATCTCGATGATGGCGGTGCCGTCCGCCGTGAGGCCGTAGCTCGCCTCGATCTTCTCGCCGAGCGGGTCTTGCACCGTTGCGCGGACGATCCGCCCCTCGAGAGCGGCGATGATCGCCTCGACGGTGCCCTCGCCACCGTCGGCGATGGGGTAGCACGAGATCGTGCAATCCGGGCACACGCGACGGACACCCTCGGCGATGAGCTCCTCGACACGCCGGCTCGACGCCGAGCCCTTGAACGAATCGACTGCGAGCACCACGTTCAGGTTATCCATCTTCTACGCGCCTCCTTCCACGAGACTGTCTTTCCGCGCCGCCGCTCGATGCGGGCGATGCGGAGCCTGGTTCTTTCGCGCCGCCCCCTACGCGAGATAGCCGCCCTCACGCATGGCGCGCTTCATGCCCTCGAGCGGCGAGCCGCCCGTCGCCTCCGTGGGCAGGATCGACGCACCCACGTCCATGCCCATGAGGTTCGCCATGTCCTTGGTGGCGGCCGGGAAGCTCGCAGCGTCCTGCGAAAGGCGGATGGGGTTGAGCTTGAACTGGTTCTCGCGCGCGCCCGCGTAGTCACCGGCGACGAACTTGTCGTAGATGCCGCACACGAGCTCTGGGAAGATGTTTCCCGTCGAGCACACGGCACCCGCGGCGCCGCAGCAAAGGCCGGGGAACACCACGGTGTCCTTGCCCACGAACGCGACGAAGTCGATGTCCGAGCAGCGGCGGATGAGCTCCTGGAGCGCCGTGATGTCGCCTGTGGAATCCTTGATGCCCAGGATGTTCGGCACCGTATGCGCGAGCTCGACGATCAGGTCGTTCGGCAGCGCGTAGCCGCAGCGGCCGGGGTTATGGTAGATGAAGACGAACGTATCGGGCACGGCGGCGGCGATCGCGGCGTAGTGGTGCACGAGCGCTTCGTTCGTGGGCTTGATGAACATGGGGTGCAGCACGGCGATGCCGTCGATGGGCAGCTCGGCGGCGCGCTTCGCCAGGGCGATGCAGGCGCGCGTGGAGATATGGCCCACGCCGAAGATGACGGGCACGCGACCGGCCGTCTGATCGAGGATGATCTCCGTCCCCCTGATCATCTCGTCGTCATCGAACATGTAGAACTCGGAATTGCTGCCGAATGCGAGGATGCCGTCCACGCCGCGCTCGATCACGAAATCGACCTGGCGGCGGAGCTTCGCCTCGTCGATGCGCTCCTCGGCATCGACCGGGGTCAAGATGGGCGTGAAGAGCCCTTTCATCTTCGAGATGTCGATGGGGTTGGACATGCGGGCCATCTCCTATCATGCGCGCGTTGTCTCGATGGGGTACTGTCACTCTACCCGCCGCACGAACGCGGCGGTATATTCCCTGGGCTCGAAATGACGCGCATCTCGCACCCAGGTATGGTCTGCGTACCATGCTCACAAATCCGAACGGGGCTTCTTCTCGCGCTTTCGGCGCTCACCATGATACGTAAGCACAAGCGCTCCGCATCCACCACGGGATCCGGAGCGCTTCCAGCCAAAGGGTTTCGAAATCGCGCGGCTACAGGATGAAGTAGGTGAGGTACGTCATCGCCACCGTGGAGAAGCCGTAGATGAGCATGAGCACGATGCCGGGCAGCAAGAGGTCGGTGAACTTGAAGCCGCCGGAACCGAAGCAGATGGCCATGCCGGGCGAGCCCATGGGCAGCAGCGAGTCGGCGTTGGCGCCGTAGGCGACGGCCATGGCAACCGGGACCGGGTCGATGCCCATGGCGAGGCAGGTCGTGGTCATGAGCGGGATGAGCAGCGCCATGGTGCCGGTGTTGGAGAACGTCTGGGACACGATGTTCGCCACGAAGTAGAAGATGGCGAGCACGATGAACGGATGCGTGTCGGCGCCGATGATGCTCACGATGAAGTCGGCGATGAGCTGGGCAGCACCGGAGTTCTCGAGCGCCGTGGAGAGGCCGAGCAGGCCGACGAGCATGAAGAGGATGTCGACGTTGAGCGAGCTCGCGATCTCCTTCTTGGACATGCAGCCGGTGACGGCGATGACGAGGCAGCCCACGACGGGGATGACGGCGATCTCATACATGCCGTTCGGCATGATGAACATGCAGATCATGGTGAGCACGAACACGACGTAGGTGATCTTGTCGTGCAGGGTGGTCGCACGGACCTCGCCCGTCTGCTCCTTGAGCTCGACGTCGGTGCTGAGCTCCTGGGACGGCGCATCGGGCAGCAGCTTGTAGCTGATGAACAGCAGCACGAGCGAACCGATGACGGCGGGCAGGAAGCCGATGATGAGACGGTCCATGAGGGTCGCGGTGCCGATGCCGCCGCCGGCCTCGACGAAGCTGTTCACCTGAGCGGTGAGGCCGACGCCCATCGCGAGCGGCGCGACGCCTTGCCACATGAAGGCCGCGGTGGTCACGGCATAGAGGCTCTTGGTGCGCGGGCAGGTACCGTTCGCATCCATGATGAGGCAGAAGGGCAGGAGCATCGTGATGCACGCAGTGGGTACGATGAACTGCATGAGGATCGCCGTGGCGAGCAGGAAGAAGAACACCACGCGACGGCCGGAGCCGCCGGCGTGCTTCACGATGGCGAGGTTGATCTTCTCGACGATCGGCGTCTTGGCGATCGCAGCGGACAGGATGAACATCGCACCGACGAGGATGACGTTGTCATTCGCGAAATTACCGTAGGCCTCCTCGAACGTGAGCACGCCCGAGAGGTAGAGGATGGTCACGCACGTGAGCGCGACGGCTCCCAGCGGGAACTTCTGGGAAACGAAGCCTATCACCATCAAGGCGAAGACTCCAAGGGTCAGGTACAGAGCCATGATCTAGCGACCTCCTTCTTGCGTCTTATACGCAGCGTCGATGAGACCCTTCATGTAGCCGGTGGCATAGCCGGCGGACCACACGCTGCCGCCTGCAAGCGACGGCGCGTCCTTGCCTGCCCATTCCGGATTGCGGAACACATGGTCGACGTCGATCGTGCCTTCGAACCCGTACTTCACGAGCTGCCGAGCGATGGCGAACATGTCCGCGTAGCCGTCTTCGGCGAGCACTTCCTCGAAGTACGGCATGGTGCCGCTCACGTTGCGGAAGTGGACGACATGGACCTTGCCCTGCGGGACGAACTCGGCGATATCGTCCATGAGGTTTCCGAAGGCCTCGCCGCCCTCGAGCCAGCAACCGGTGCAGAGCTTCATGCCCAGGTACGGACTGTCGCTCGCCATCTTGAAGGCGCGACGGTAATCATCGGAACGCCAGATGAGGCTGTACGCGCCGCCGAGCGAGGGCGCTGGCGGGTCGTTCGGGTGCAGCGAGATCTTGACATCCGCCTCCTCGCACACGGGAAGCGCGCGTTCCAGGAACCACTCGAAGTTATCCCAGATCTCCTGCTCGCCGTACTCCCGATCGTTCAGGATCGGGCGCGCGTCGATCTCGTCCATGTCGGCGATCATCGTGATGCCGCCGCGGGTGTAGGCGCCCACGTCCACCTTGGTGCGCAGGATACCGTTCGGCTGCCAGGCGATGTAGCCGCCCTTGATGCCATGGGCTCCCAAGATGCGCGTGAACTCGTTGTAGCGGTCCATGGCCGCTTCGCGGTCATCGCGCCCCAAGATGATGGACGTGTTCTTGTACACGCCGATCGCCCCGCCGTTCGAGATCTCGAGATCGTAGCGGGCGGCGCGTTCCTGCAGTTCGGTCACGCCTTGGTCGGTCGCGTCCTCCGGGAAGAAGTTCACCGCCAGCCAGTGCACGCCCATCTCGCGGATCATCTGCATCTCCTCGTCAGTGATCCTGCTCGCAACGGGCATTTCGACCTGCATCATCTACTCCATCCCCCTTTCCTGCTCAGTTCCATGGCCCCTCCGAGCGGCTCCGCCGGAAGGAACCGTTTCCGATGCGCTTCAGAATGCCGTGAGGGCACCACGGGTTCCATAGTCCGCAGGCTATGTTTTATGGAACCATCTCCATATATCGTGGCGCAAACGCCTTGCGCTGCGGCGCTCGACACAGCGCACATCCTCGAACAATGCCCCGAGTTCGCTCATTTCCACCTTTTACCGGTTTATTTCGACCACTCGCAAAGATTGTCTTGCGTACCTTGTAATGCGGGGTCGACTACGTCGCCAAACCGTGGCGCCGCCGCGCCGCGGAAGAGAGCCGTCGCACTTCCGCGCGCTCCGCCGAGGCGTTTCGTTCTCCGCGGCCGCATAGCGGCGGCCGGCGTTCCGATAATTGCTCCCTTTCACGGGTTCTGTACGCCTCAACCCGCCAAGCGCGCCCCGTACCACTCGTGAGCCTCGTTTCTCCCGTTATCGTGCATGCGGAAGAACTCGATCGCAGCGCTTAGGCGCAAGCGAGGTACAAAACGTGCGAAACGGAGCAATCAAGGGAATCTTGGCAACCGGTATGGGCGCGCATCCGCGACGATGGCGACGGCCGCCGCGCACGGCCCCCGCCACGGGGAGGCCGCACCGGGGAAGGCGGCTGCAACCCAGGCGCACGCGCCCTGGATCCGCGTTGCGCTATTTTGGGGCGAGGCTTCGCCGCCGACCGGGGGGTGTCTCTATGGTTTTGTCAAGCGGCGGGGACTGCTCGATTTCAGCACAACGCATCGGGACGCGCGCGGGCGCCCTCTCCTCCGACTAGGTTGTCCCTGAGCGCTACCGACCGGGCTCGTACGGGACCGCGTCCCGCATGATCGCGTAGACGACCTTCATCCTCTTCCTCGCGACGGCCTTGAGCGCCTTGTTGCGCCCCATCCCCCCCCTCGCCCTGCGCTCGTCGTAGCGCCTTCCGAACCGGTTCCCCGTCCCGACGAGGGGGTCGCGGCTGAATATCAGCAGGTTCTTGAGCTGCTTGTTGCCCCCGCGCTGCGGGGAGGTTGACCTTATGCTGGTGCCGGACCTGCTGTCGGCGGGCGCCACCCCGCAGTAGCTCGCCAGCTCGTGGTGGCTCCCGAACAGCGAGATGTCGACCGCGGTGACCAGCGCCGCGGCGGTCTTCGGCCCTATGCCGGGTATCGCGAGCAGGCTCTCGCAGGCCTCGTCGCCGGCCAGCGCCCCTCCTATGAGCCCGTCGAGCTCGGCGACGTCGGAGCCCGGCGCGGATATCTCGCGCGCCAGCATGCGCACCGAGACGTCCTCTCCCGCGCCGGCGCCCCTCCCGGACCCCGCCGACGCGTCGAGCGCCTCCCAGAGCTCCCTGGCCCTCGCGGCCGGCGCGCCCGCGCGCCGCGCGGCGTCGGCGAACGCGCCCCATCCGGCGGCCGAGCAGCCGGGCGCGCCGCCGAGCTCGGAGAGCACCGCCATCTGCCACGGCGACGACGGGTCCACGGCGCGCTCCAGCTCCGGGTCGGCCTCGAGCAGGACGGCGCGGAACCTGTTCTTCGCCCTGGTCCTGGACGCGATGGCGTACTCGCGCTGCGACGAAAGCGCCCTCAGCGACCTGGCGGCGGCGTCCTCCGCGGCGATCGGCCCGAGCGCCCGCGGCATGCCCATGGCGGTGCGGGCGACGACCTCGGCGTCGATCGCGTCGGTCTTGGCGATGCCGGGCATCATGTCGCGCGCCCGCTTCTCGGCGTAGCCGGGCAGGTAGGCGCACCTGCGCCCCAGCGCGTGCGCCCCGGCCGGGACGAGCGCGCCGATGTTGCGCTTCTGGTCGACGACGACCAGCGCGGCGTCCCCGGCGCGCTCCAGCAGCCGGTCTATCGCGTCCGGCCCGTTGTCGAGGTCGGCCCTGAAGACGACCCCGCCGGCGGCGTCGAGCGCGCGGGCGCCGTGCCCGCTCTTGCCGACGTCGATCCCCGGGTAGGCCGCCGGCCCGTGCTTCTTCGCTGCGCCCATGGTGTATCCTCTCCCTTGAGCCGGCCGGAGGCGGCGGAAGCGACGCCCACATTACCCGGCCGTGGCGTCGCGCGCCCGGCACATCTCTATCAGTCGTTTCCCCGCCGCCGCACCCGCCCCGGTGGCAACACCCCCCGGGCCCTCGGCGATCGGTCGGGGCAGGGGCGGACGGCCATCCGGGGCGGTCGGTCGGCGACCATCGGAACGGCCCAATCGTATCCCCGCATCTCGTCTATGGATACGGGATTAAAGGAAAGGGCCGCCCTCGCGGACGACTCAAACTGTAATGGGGCTTCGCCGCCGCGATGGCGCCATGGCGCAGGCACCATATCACCGACGCTCGAGCCTCGTATTCAGCGCCGCTTCCACACATATAACTAGTATCAATACCATATCCCTCGACTTCATATGCCTTTATGCTTGTACCATCGCGGCTACCCATGGAGGCGCTCATGAATCTCGACCCGCAGATCGCCGAAACCATCGTCAACAACCTTAAAGACGTCATCAACCACGAGATCAACCTCTTCGACACCACGGGCACCATCATCGCGAGCACCGACCGCGCGCGCATCGGAGCCACGCACGAGGGGGCGCGACTCGCCATCGAGACGCAGCAGCCCGTACCCATCGACAGCGAGCACCAGTTCAAGGGCGCCAAGCACGGCATCAACGTCCCGGTGATGTTCCAAGACGCCGCGGTGGCGGTCATCGGCATCACGGGCGAGCGCTCCGAAGTGGAACCGTTCGGCAACGTCATCAAGAAGATGACGGAGATCCTCATCCGCGAGAACTGGGGACATGTCGAGCAGTACGACCGGCGCGTGCGCATCTCGAATCTGGCGAGCATCTTGAGGCTGCGCCGCCACGACGAGGGGCTCGCCGCGTACTACGCCTCCATGCTGTGCATCGACCTCGACGTCCCGCGCATCGTGGTCGTAGGGCGCGCGCGAACGGCCGTCGAGGGCGCGCCCGACTACAACGACCTCTACACCATGTTCCACGCGCGCCTCCAAACGTTCGAGACGAGCTTCTTCGCGTTCATCGAGCGCGATATCTGCCTGTTCATCGACAAGCGCGACGAGCGGCGCATCCCCGCGCTTGTCGGGGAGATGAGCGACGACGCCGAGCGCACCCTCGGCTTCCCGCTCATCTTCGGCGCGGGCACCGTCGAGGGCACGGGCAGCACCTACTGGCGCAGCTACGACGAGGCATGCCGCGCCCTCGAATGGCTCACCTTCGAAGGGGCCGGACGGCTCATGCGCTACGAGGACATGGACCTGGGGCTCGTCGTATCCTCCGTGCCGCGCGACAACGCCGCGCAGCTCGTCGACCACGTGTTCCGCGGCATCGGTGAACGCGAGGTCGACGAGTACCAGCAAGTCTTCGACGCCTATGTGCGCCACAACGGCAGCATCGTGCATTGCGCCGAGGAACTCTACCTGCATAAGAACACGTTGCAGAACCGCCTGAACAAGATCGCTGAGAAAACCGGGTACAATCCGCGGCGCCTTTCGGATTTCACCGTGCTCGCGCTCGCGTTCAAGCTGCGAAGCTACCATGCTGGCGAACAGGAGGGGTGATACATGGCGATCCACGTGCTCGACGAGGCGGAACGGTGCCTGCAATGCAAGAAGCCGCAATGCATGAAGGGCTGCCCCATCCAGACGCCCATCCCAACGGCGATTCGCCTGCTGCGCGAGGGGCGTGTCGATGAAGCGGGCAGGCTGCTGTTCGAAAACAACCCCTTGACCACCGTCTGCTGCCGCGTGTGCAACCACGAAGACCAGTGCGAGGGCCATTGCGTGCTGGGACGCAAGGGGGCGCCCGTGCACTTCAGCGCCATCGAGGAATACATCTCGGACCTGTACGGCACGCGCATGTCCGAAGAGCGTGTCGCTTCCAACGGCATGCGCGTCGCGATCATCGGCGCGGGACCCGCCGGCCTCGCCATCTCCGTCATCCTGGCGCGTCGCGGCTACGACGTGACCATCTTCGAAAACCACGACAAGATCGGCGGCGTGCTGCGCTACGGCATCCCCGAGTTCCGCCTGCCCAAGCGGGTGCTCGACGATTTCCAGACGCGGCACCTCGAGGCGAACGGCGTGAAGATCCGCTTCAACACGACGATCGGCCAGGCGATCTCGATCGACGACATGTTCGAGGACGGCTACCGCGCGGTGTTCGCCGGCACGGGCGTGTGGCGGCCGCACGCGCTACGCATTCCCGGCGAGACGCTCGGCAACGTGCATTACGGCATCAACTACCTTGCGAACCCCGATAGCTTCAAGCTGGGGCGTCGCGTCGCGGTGATCGGCGTGGGCAACGCCGCCATGGACGTGGCGCGCACCGTGCTCCGGCATGGCGCGGAACACGTGACCTGCTACGCGCAGTCGTCGCACGTCGCGGCAAGCAAGCACGAGCGCAGCTATGCGGAGCTCGAAGGCGTCGAGTTCGTGCTCAACCGCGCCCCGGTGCGCATCACCGAAGAGGGGCCCATCCTCATCGAAACCACCGGCTCCGAGATAAGCGAGAACGGCGAACCGCCCACGCTGCAAGCCATCGAGGGCACGGAACGGCTATACCCGGCAGACAGCGTGATCATCTCCGCGGGACAGCGGCCCCTCGATCGCCTGGTGAACACGACCGAGGGGCTCGAGACGAATGCACGCGGCCTGCTGCGCACGGACCTGGAGGGGAACACCACCCGCCCGGGCGTCTTCGCTTGCGGCGATGTGTCCACCGGTGCGCGCACGGTGGTGGAAGCGGTCTCCGATGCGAAGCGCGTCGCGGACGCGATGGATCGCTATATGCGAGAGACGGCCGGTCGGCGCTGATGGCCGGTTCGTAGCATCTACGCCATGTAGCCGCCGTCGATGGCCGAGACGGCGTGCTGCGTATAGAACTTGAGCACGCCCTTCGTGTACTTAGCCGCGCGCGGCTTCCACGCGGCGCGGCGCTCATCGAACGTGCGCTCGACCTCCTCGGCGCTCAGGCGCTCGCCCGCGACGCCCACGACCGCGAGCCGGCGCGCGGGGATGTCGATCTCGATGAGGTCTCCCTCCTCCACGAGGGCGATGGGGCCGCCCGCGGCCGCCTCGGGCGATACGTGCCCGATGGCGGGTCCCTTCGAAGCGCCCGAGAAGCGGCCGTCCGTGATGAGCGCTATCGAGGCGCCGAGCTCCGCGTCGGACGAGATCGCCTCGGTGGTGTAGAACATCTCGGGCATGCCCGAGCCCTTCGGCCCCTCATAGCGGATGATGACGGCATCCCCCGGCCCGACCCTGTGATGGAGCACGGCGTCGAGCGCCTCCTCCTCGCAGTCGAACGGGCGCGCCCGCAGCACCGCATGGAACATCTCGCGGGGCACCACAGTATGCTTGACCACGGCGCCGTCTGGCGCGAGGTTGCCGTGCAGGATGGCGATGGAGCCATTCCGTCCGATGGGATCGGCGACAGGGCGAATGATGTCCTCGCGCGTGAGCCCCCAGGACTCGAGCTGCCGCTCGCAGCGCTCGTAGTAGCCGTTCGCGCGCAGCTCATCGAGGTTCTCGCCGAGCGTCTTGCCCGTCACGGTCATGGCATCCAAGTGCAAGCGGTCGCGAATTTCCTCCATGATGCTCGGCACGCCGCCCGCATAGTGGAAGAACTGCGCCGGCCACTTCCCCGCAGGGCGGATGTTCAGCAGGTAAACGGCGCCACGATGCAGGCGATCGAAGTCGTCGGCCGTGATCTCGATGCCGAACTCGCGCGCGATCGCGGGGATGTGCAGCAGCGAGTTCGTGGAACCCGAGATGGCGGCGTGCACCAGGATGAGGTTCTCGAAGCTCTCGCGCGTGACGATCTCCCGTGGGCACAGCCCTGCTCGGGTGAGCTCGACCGCGCGGCGGCCGGCGGCGCGCGCCTGCTCCTTGAGCTCAGCGCCCGTTGCGGGCAGAAGTGCCGTACCCGGCAGCGCGAGGCCGAGAGCCTCGGCGGTAACCTGCATCGTGGTCGCCGTCCCCATGAACGAGCACGCCCCGCAGCTGGGACAAGCGTTGTGCTTGGCGAACTCGAACTCCTCGAGGCCGATCTCGCCGCGCTCGTACCGCGCCGCGTACATGCCGAGCTGCTCGAGCGTGAGCAGATTCGGCCCCGCGTCCATCACGCCCCCCCCCGGCACCACCACGGAGGGAATGTTCAGCCTGCCCACCGCCATGAGGTGCGCAGGCATGCTCTTGTCGCAGCTCGCGACGAACACGCCGGCATCGAAGGGCGTCGCGCTCGCGTGGATCTCGATCATGTTGGCGATCGAATCACGCGATGGCAGCGAGTAGTTGATGCCGTCGTGACCCTGCGCCTCACCATCGCAGATGTCGGTAGTGAAGTAGCGTGCCCCATGGCCGCCCGCTTCCGAGACGCCAGCGCGGACCGCCTCGACCACCTCGAGCAGGCCGACCGAACCGGGGTGCGAGTCGCCGAACGTGCCCTTGATGATCACCTGGGGCTTCGACAGGTCGTCGACCGTCCAGCCAGACCCGAGCCGAAGCGGGTCGAGCCCCGGGGACAGGACGCGGTACTTCTGGCTCCGCAGGGAAGATTCCTCACTGCGCTCGTTCATGGATTACTCCTTTACCAGATCAAAACGACAGCGATGCATTCGCTCGGACGCGGCTCCACCGCCGAACGCCTTACATCGCTCAACCATACCATTGCACGCTTCGGAGCCATTTGCCTCCGCACATGGGAAGCCTATGTGCGTAACGCCGGCCCGCGAAGCTCCACCACCCTGGATCCGGCTTCCATATCGAGGACGCAGACCCCCGGCCGAAGCCGGCACGAACACCTGATCCCCCTCGTGAATCTCGATGGGGCATCCGGAGTCCTTCGAAACGATCGAACCGCCTCCCCTCACCACAAATAGGGCTCGAAAGTCATCTTCGCTAGGAAGCTCAACTCCATCAGAAGCCGAGAAGGAGTACTCGCTCATGGCAAAGCAGGTCGTTCGGTCGGAACCGACAAGCTCGGTACGGATAACCGCACCGCTTGCGGGCGCCGTCTTCGGTGGAACCACGCAGGAACGGCGCGCCTCCTCCAACGTCTCCCCCCCCCGATAGTCGAAGCAATCGAACATCCGGCTAAATTCGAGGCCGAGATGGCACATCTCATCTGCAACCGCAAAACCGGTCGGCGTGGTACGCTCAACTCGAATCGTCAAATCGGTTGGCTCCTGGATTTCCAGCAGATAGCATCCCTCGCCTATGGCATGGGGGTTCCCGCCTTGCACATAGACGACCATCCCCGGCTCAACCTCGATGCGGTGCATGCAGTCAAGCATCCCCGGAATATCTTGCGCTCGGAAAAGCTCCTCCCAGCGCTCGCGCGTAACCCCCTCCTTAAAGTCGTAGTACACGCAGGGCCGGGATGCGGCGGCATCGCAGCCACCATCCAAAAAGTACCAGCACTCAGTCTTCCCGTAAGGAGAGCCGAACAGCGCTTTCGCGCGCGCGGCATTGGGGTGAACTTGAATGGTAAGGCGTTCCCCTGCATCGATAAGTTTGACGAGAACGCCCAGCCCACCGCCTTGAGCGGCCCTGCGCGAGCCGAGCATGCCGGCAGGATCTTCCTCAATGAGCTCTTTGAGCGTTTTACCCGTTCTCAAATCCCTGCTCAATCCCTCCCCGTGATGGGTATTGGGGTTGATCGCCTCCGTTACCGACGAGATCCATTCTTCCGGATAGTGCGGATCCGTCACCCCCCCCCGCAGCCTGCCGGCATTCACATAGGTACGCCACACATGCTGGTGGTCGAGCACAATCGGCTCCATCGAGCTGCTCCTCTCATGGCGAACGCCCCCGGCCGCGCACACGCGAAATCGGGGGCGTCGGGAACTAGGGGATTACCCCAGAACATCGCGGACCACTTGGCTACCGATAGCAAGCCGCCTTGCCGACGCTGCCGAAGACATCCATCTTGTGTGCGATGACCTTGCGGGCGGCCTCGATACCGGGGGTCAGAACCTTCGCGGGAACGATTTCGCCGGTGGCGATCATCTTCCCCACCGCCTGGAAGAACGCGTGCTTGAAATCGCTCGAGATGTTCACCTTCTGGATACCAATCTCGCACGCACGGCGTACCTCGTCATCAGGATTGCCGCTGCCGCCGTGCAGGACGAGCGGCACAGGAGAGACCTTTACGATCTCTTCCAGAATGTCGAGGCGGAGCTTGGGGCCGAAGCCCTTGGGATACAGACCATGAGCGGTACCGATGGCGACGGCAAGCGAATCGGCGCCCGTCTTTCCGATGAAGTCGACAACATCCTGGGGATCGGTGTAGGTGATGTCGGTCGCACCGCCCTCATCAGAAGAGTTGTCGATCTTGCCGATCGTGCCGATCTCGGCCTCGACGTCGACGCCCACCATATGGGCGAGCTCCACAACACGCCTCGTCTGCTCGACGTTCTCTTCATAGGAAAGCATCGAGCCATCGATCATGACGCTCGTAAAGCCCGCGCGCATGACCCGCATGCACTCTTCGAGGGAGTGCCCGTGATCGAGATGGAGCACGAAGGGAACGCGGCTGTTGCCGAGGCGCTCGCGGGCATATGCATAGAAATCGGGAGTCGCGAAGCTGAACTCACCGAACGAGACCTCGATAATCGCCGGGGTATCCGTCGCCTCGGCCTCCTCGACCACAGCACGCAGGAGCTCGCTCTGGGTCGCGTTGAATGCGCCGACGGCAAAGTGATTCTCCTTCGCGACGGTAAGCATCTCCTTCATTCCAATAAGCATCGCGCATCTCCTCTCGTAAACAATGTGCGCAACGATTTGCAGGCGATAAAATGGATCCGACGGACCCTCCATCAATCGATGAGACGCGCGAAGTCTGACCGATCTGTCTCACCGATCGACGTGGGGCGACGGCTGAAAACTTCCGCCGCCCCACGTCGAGGAAAGGGGCGAACTTAGAAGTTCTCGAGCTGAAGGTCGCCTTCCTTGATGCTCGAGGAGCCCTTGGGCTGGTTCACGGTACCGGCGACGATATCGAGCGGATTCACCATATCGGGATTGGAACCGTCGTCTTGGGGAACCTTCTTGATAATCGAGAGAATCACGCCCGTGATCACGCTACCGATGGCAAGGGCGACGAGGAACATGCCGGGATTCGTGAACAGCGGCACAGTGAGCAGACCACCATGGGGAACGGGCGAACCGGTTCCCCAGATCATGCACAGGCCACCAGCAATAGCAGAGCCGCACACGCAGGCGAACACGACGCGAACGAGGTCGCGCGCGGCGATGGGGATGACGCCTTCGGTGATCATGCAGACGCCCATGGGAACGGCCGCCTTCAGGGTCTCCTTCTCCGCCTTAGTGTTTTTCTTGGGCGTGAGCAGGGCAGAGATCGCGATACCGAACGGAGGAATCATGGAGCCGACGAACTTGACGGACTCCGGGCCGATGATGCCATCGATCATGAGGCCGTTGACGAATGTGGAAGCGGTCTTGTTAACCGGACCACCGAAATCGAAGCAGGCCATGCCGCCCAAAACCGCACCGAAGACGAACTTGGAACCGCTCTGGAGGCTCGTAACCCAATTGGTGAGGAACTCGGACAGCCAGGTGAACGGAATGCCAACAATGGTATACATGAGCACGGAGGCAAGGGCGGTGGTGATGACCGGGATGATCATGACCGGCATAAGACCCTGGACGGCGCGGGGAACCTTGAGGTAACCCTTGATGACCGTGATGATGAAGCCGATGAGGAACCCGGCGACGATACCGCCGATGAATCCGGCCTTGATCTCAGTGCAGATATAGCCGACGATGAGGCCCGGAGCGATGCCGGGACGGCTTGCGATGGAATACGCGACACCCGCCGTGATGACCGGAACGATGGCGGACATGCCATAATTGCCCGCAGTGTAAAGATAGTACCCCAACCCAGTTGTAGAGTTGCGCACATCGCCATCGATAACCTGGCCGAGCGCCATGCACAAACCAGCGGCGACCACAAGAGGAATCATATATCCGATTGCAGTCAGCACGTGGCCCATCTGCGATATCTACCTCACGGGTTCGAACGCATATCTTCTCTCGAGCGAGCTTTCTACTTACTTGTCCGGGCGCTACGTAGAGATAAAGATGTTGCCCCTGTCATTCTCCGAATTCACCGACTTCTGCGGTGTCGAATTCGCATCGGGAAGGCCTGTCGGGATTGCTCTCGGCGGGGAGCCCGTCCCCTTCGATGAGATGCTGACTCGCTACCTCGAGTACGGGGGCATGCCCGCTATTGCATCCCTGAAGACGACCCAGGCGCAACACTCGGCGTACATGTCCGGCGTTTATGAGGCAATAGCCGTGCGCGACATCATAAACCACGAGCGCGGTAAGGGTAAGAGCGCGGTGACAGATTCCTCTTTGTTGCGCCATGTTGCCGAATTCCCTAGATTTGCAAGTTGAGCGAAACGATTCGAAAACTCAGCGATACGCGTAGCGA
>OFMJ01001419.1_pt1 | contig 17882 bp, 17 predicted proteins | sample 1541801 | NCBI WGS metagenome assembly OFMJ01 (sample SAMN04209234, study PRJEB22552) | human gut metagenome | biome: gut; material: feces | host: Homo sapiens | place: USA: Oklahoma
CCCGTTTCAGGGTGCTTAGAGAGAAAGTTTGCCTTTCTTAAAGGCTGCCATAAGGGCACGGACGCCTTTCCGACCAGCCCACCACATAAACACCAGACCCACGGAAATACCCGCCACAGCAGCCAAAACTGCCACGACGGTACTAACGCTGATCTGAGTCTGCAACGCAGTAATAACCGGCTGAAAATCGGTAAAGGTCACAACATTACTACTAGTCTCGGCTCTTTCCTCCCTTCTATAAATTTCTGGGTGCGGGGAGTGGATTCGAACCACTGTTTCCGGGCTGAGAACCCGGCGAATTGCCCTTACTCTACCCCGCAAGACGGACGCTGAAACATCGCTGGATGAAGCCTGATCCCATGCTCACGACAAAGGTCTACCAACTGAGTATTAATCATGACCTCACACCTATATAAAAACTCTGTCCGGTTATACTCCTGCCTAAGCTGATCCAACCGCTCCTCCAAATGAGCAACATCGGCACGCAACTGCATCACCTCATCACTCGGAGACAACCGGACAAAAAGCTCTACCGGCTTACGTCGGGATAATGAAATCAGCCTTACCGTACTTGTTATAACCGACTCTGACTTCATCCCCCAACGCAGGATCATAACCGTCCAGCTTCTTCATACTGATTGACACCGCCTCGCACCGAACACCAGCTACTCCATCTTCCACCCACTGGAGGTAAATACTATAGCCCTCTACCAAATCCCCGGTCTCTCTGTCCTTAAAATTATACGGACGGATTCCTACTATCTCTTTTGGCATCTTTCTTACCCTCCTTATTAAAAAGAATATTTTATCAGATAACATCTGATTGACTTAATCTTATATTATCGGATAAAATCTGTCAAGAGCTTTTGACATAGAAAATCTGATTTTATAAGATAAAGAAGGGTGATTCCAATGGACGATAAAATTAAAAAAACCATAATATTTGAAAAAGAACTACACGACAAAATCCTTAAAATGGCACAAGAAAGTCAACGCGATTTTTCTAAGCAGGTAAAATTTATGCTCAAAGAATATATCAAAATGAAGGAAAATCAGTGATGGAAATTGCTATAATTGTCTTCTTGGTAATTATCCTTTTAACTACTCTTATTCGAAAAAATATATCAAACACTGACCCCACCTCTAAAACAGATCAAGAAAATAACAACAATAAAGAATCTGAACTGCCTATAAACGGATACTATCAACCCAAATGGCTATTTTCATATAACGAAAAAGATGCTTTTAAAAAACTTAAAATCATATCGGAAAAATACGGACTAACACTTTTAGCTAAAGTAAGACTATTCGATCTAGTTGAACCAATAAAAAACAATCCAAAATACAAAACATATCAATATAAAATTCAATCAAAACACGTTGATTTTGTTCTCTGCGATAAAAAACTCGTTGCAAAATGTATTATAGAATTAGATGACGCCAGCCACGATACTTCCGAAAGAAAAACAAGAGATGAATTTATCGATAAGGTCTTAATCAGTACCGGATATCGCATATTACGTATCAAAGGCGTTGACATTGAAAAAATAGAACAACAAGTAGCTGAAATATTTTTATATCCAAATAAAACAAAAAGCCCCCCGGCCTGAGCCGAGGGGCTTTCCCTATCAGAATCTTTATTTTGTTTACTTGGAAATCTCCAACTCTGCCGCCGCGACACCTCCTCTTCTTTGATATTTTTATATTCTTATCATTGCTGGACAGACTAACCAAACACAAAAGCTTTGGAGGGATTTCCTTGAGTTTGATCGCCTGTACCAGCGAATGCATCTACCAGCAGGACGGCTACTGTGTACTCACCCATGCGACGTCGATTGGAACGCCCAGTCATCTGAATTCCTGCGTCAACTTCGCACCACGTAAAGACCATTCACAAAACTGCACTGAGCGCCTCCCGAATATTTCGGACTCGGACAAGCTGTAAGCCCTCAGGTTCCACCAGCTTCATACTGTTTTGAGCTGGGATCAGACACCGTTTAAAGCCCAAACGCCTAACTTCAGAAAGACGCTGCCCCAAGGCGCTGACGGAACGGAGTTCGCCGGTAAGCCCCACCTCGCCAATTGCAGTCAATTCGCCCGGTACAGGCTTGTCCCGAAAACTAGATGCAATGGAAATAATTGCAGCTAAGTCCGCAGCGGGTTCATCCAGATAAAGTCCGCCTATCACATTCATATAGGCGTCACAAGAACTTACTATGAGCCCGCCCCTCTTTTCCAAAACCGCCAGCAAGAGCATCGCGCGGTTGTAGTCAAACCCATTGCTGGTCCTGCGAGGGTTTCCAAAACTTGTAGGGGCAAGCAGCGCCTGGATCTCAGCCAGCACAGGTCGATTTCCCTCCATAACACAAGTCACACAGGTTCCTGGAGTGTCCTTGGGGCGGCCTGCCAATAGTGTCTCGGAGGGATTTGGGACCTCGACGAGACCGCTGTCGGCCATCTCAAAAACACCGATCTCATTGGTGGCTCCGAACCGGTTCTTTGCTGCTCGCAGGATCCGATAGGACATATGGGGCTCCCCTTCAAAGTATAGAACACAGTCTACCATATGTTCCAGTACCTTGGGCCCGGCAATGGAGCCTTCCTTGTTCACATGTCCAATGACGAATACAGTGATTCCCTCTCCTTTTGCGAGCTGCATCAGTGACATGGTACAGCACTTTACCTGACCTACACTGCCTGGAGAAGTAGTCTGCTCCTCGTCGTACATGGTCTGAATAGAGTCCACAATAAGTACATCGGGTTTTAACTCATGGACGGACTCCAGAATATTCTCCAGACTAGTTTCAGCCAGCAGATAAAGGCTCTCACTGCGGACGCCTAACCGCTCGGCCCGCAGCTTGATCTGCCGTTCAGACTCTTCGCCGGATACATAGAGCACTTTGGAAAAGCGGCAAAGATTATCGCAGATTTGAAGCATCAGCGTAGACTTTCCAATCCCCGGAGCACCGCCCACCAAAACCAGAGATCCCTGAACAGCTCCGCCGCCCAAGACACGGTCCAACTCACTCAGGCCTGTGGGGAATCGCAGTTCATCTGTAGTTTCGACCTCTGCAAGAGATTTAGGACGACTGACAGAACTCCCTCTGACAGATATCCCCTGAGCCACAGGACTCCCTTTCTTTTTGGCCTCTTGGGGCTGTTCCACCATAGTATTCCAGCTCCCGCAGGCAGGACACTTCCCTACCCATTTGGGCGTTTCATTGCCGCATTCCGTACAATAAAAAATCGTTTTAGCCCTCATTTTGGAATGGTTCCTCCAAATTTGTCTCAGAATAACCAAGATAAGCTCCCGCCAGTGCAGTTGCGATTTTGGTTTGATAGCCACTGGTTTGAAGCAGGACGTCCTCATCCGGGTTGGATAGAAAGCCGCATTCTACCAAGATAGCCCGGCAGGTAATGTGGTTCATGAGATAAACGGTATCTGGGATTTTAGCAGCTTTCCGCCCGTTTTCAGGATCCAATACCACGCGCAGTGTCTCTTGTGCAAATTTGGCAAAGGGCAGGCTCGACGCCTCGCTTGCATAAAAGACCTGTGCACCGTGATATTTCGAACTGCCGCTGTAGGTATTCTGGTGGATACTGATGAGGGTTGCATTGGGAGTTTCCTCAATGATTTTTACCCGGTTATGAAGATCCGACACTTTTTTTTGACGTAGCGTCTCGGAGCCGGGATCATGAAGGGACACATCCTTTTCCCGAAGCATGATGACATTGGCCCCATAAAGGCCTAGAATGGAGTCCAGCCGCTTCGCAACGGCCAAATTGATGCTGCTCTCCACTGTCCCGGAAGGCGAGACGGCTCCCCCGTCCTCACCGCCGTGTCCGGCATCGATTACGATTGTCTCGGCTGAGAATCGGTCGGGATGCGCCATGGCAGGTACCGTGTTTCCCTTCCAGAGAAAAAGATAATAGCAGGTACTTAACGTTAATATACTCAGCAAGGCGACAGAAAAAATGCGTTTCTCAAAGATCTGTTTCACTGTGGACACCCCCTCTCTGCACTCTATGAGAGGGAGGCATCCGATATGTATTACACCTCAGGCAGGGGTTCCGCAGGGGAACGCTTGTTTAATATCTTTCGGATGGTCAGCAGGTAGACCACGACAGATACCAACGCTCCTCCAAAATCTGAAATGGGGCCGGTAAAGAAGACTGCCTCCGCTCCAAAGGCGGCGGGAAGGGCAAACAGACTTACAAAGTAGATCAGCTTGCGCCAAAATGAGAGCGGCAGCGCGGCCTGGACCACCCCCATTCCAGTAAAGCCATCCACAATTTCATACTGTATCCCCAAGGGGATGATGCCCAATGTATAAATTCTTATGGCGCGCGAAGCCAACGCCACATATTCCGGTTCACGTGTGAAAATCAAAACAAACAAGTGAGGAGCCAGTTGGGCAAACAAGAACAAGAGTGCAGTGAAGGAGACGCAGAGCAGGATAATATACTTTTGCGCCTTGAGCACCCGGTCTGGCCGCCTCGCTCCATAGTTAAAGCCCAGGATGCTCTGCGTGCCCCCCGTGATGCCGCCTAACGGCATGGTAACCATCAGCATAAAGCTCTGCATAATGGTGCAGCAGGTAATCAAGATATCCCCCTGTCCAGGGCCTCCATATCGCTGTAGCACAGCATTCATGGCAATGATCATCCCATTATCAATGGCAATAATCAGAAAGGATGTGAAGCCCACGGTCAGAACCGAACGGACGACCTTGAGTTGGTAGCCGCCAAATGTAATCCGAATCGGCGGGCGCTGTCCGAACAGGAAGAGAAGTACATACGTGCATGACGCCATTTGGGAGAGAACGGTAGCCAAGGCCGCCCCTTTTACCCCCATACCCAAGCTGAAAATAAAAATCGGATCGAGAATAATGTTGAGCACCGCGCCCAAAAGGACAGAGCGCATCCCTGTGTTTGCAAATCCCTGGCAGACGATAAATTGATTCAATCCGGAAGACATCAGGGCAAAGACTGTGCCTAGGAGATAGATTGTGATATAGTCCTTTGCGTATGGGAATGTCAATGCACTGGCGCCAAACCACATCAGGAGCCGTTCCCTCCAGACAAGCGCCAGCGCGGTCAGCAGAGCGGACAGGGCGGCAAGCATCAAAAAGCAATTGGAGAGGATTCTTTGCGCCCCCTCCCGGTCTCCCTCTCCCAGCTTGATGCTCATCAAAGGGGCACCTCCTACCCCGACTAAAAAGGCAAATGCCCCAACCAGGTTCACAATCGGACCGCAGATTCCCACGCCGGCCAGGGCTGTATCGCCGATCTCCGGGATATTCCCGATGTACATCCGGTCCACGATGCTATAGAGTACGCTGACGAATTGCGCCAACATGGAGGGCAGCGCTACACGCAGGACAAGCTGCTTGATGTCGTCTCTGCCCAGGTCATTTACATGCTGCAAAAATTTTTTCTCCCCTAAATCATATTCACTGTGGGCCATTATACCACACCCGCGCTTCAAAAGCAAAATGGTTTCCGGCTTTAAAACGTCAGGTTCCCTTTTGCACCATGTCACATAAGATAAAACGGAGGGGAACTCTGCCGTACAGAGTGTTCTCTCTGAAACCATAGAAGGAGGAATCCTGAATTGTACCCTGACAATGCACCGAACCCCGCCACATGCAGCGATAACTGCGGCACACTGCCCGAATGTGCCCCTCTGGCGGTACCATATGTCCCCTTTCAGCAAAACAATCCAAAGCGATATTCCCAAATGGATGCCCTCAATAATGGGACGCTTTATCCCGGCTTAAATCTCCCCTTCCGTGCCAAAGTCAACGCGGCCAGCCTGCCGCAGACGCCTATGACGGAACTGCAAGCGCTGGAATTTGTGCTCCAGGAGCTGGCGCTCTATCTGGATACGCATCCCTCTGACGGCGAGGCCTTCGAGCTTTTCCGCCAGTATGCCGCTCTGGAGGAGACCGCGCGGGCCGACTATGTAGAGATCGGCGGCCCCATTATGCGCGACGAAACCGCCAGGAGCAAGACCTACACTTGGCTCCAGGATCCGTGGCCCTGGAACTACACAGAGAAGGAGGGCAAATAAATGTTTTCTTACGAGAAGAAACTACAGTATCCAGTGAAAATCAAGACGCCCAATCCCAAACTGGCGTCCTTCATTATCAGTCAGTATGGCGGACCGGATGGCGAACTCGGCGCATCTTTACGCTATCTGAGCCAGAGATACGCGATGCCCTACGCCGAACTGAAAGGCCTTTTGACCGACATTGGTACAGAAGAACTGGGGCATTTAGAGATGATTGGCGCCATCGTCCATCAGCTCACGCGGAACATCAGCGACACCGATGCTCGTATTGCTGAGTTTGCCCCCTACTTTGTGGACCATACCACAGGGGTCTATCCGACTGCGGCCTCCGGTTTTCCCTGGAGCGCCGCCTCCATGGCTGTAAAAGGCGATGTAATCGCCGACCTTACCGAGGACATGGCCGCGGAGCAAAAGGCCAGAGTCACCTACGATAACATTTTACGCCTTTGTGATGATCCGGACGTTACCGACGTAATCCGGTTCCTCCGTGAGCGGGAGGTCGTCCACTTCCAGAGATTTGGGGAAGCGGTCCGCCTGGCAAAAGAAAAAATGGATCAGAAAAATATTTACTTCACCAATCCCGTTACAGACAAATAATCCCCTTCAGGCCGAAAGCGGCGCAAGGCCGATCGCCTTGCGCCGCTTTGAAATAAGAGAAATCTATTCCGCCTTATGGACGCCATCCGGATGTGAAGCCGCCCACAGCGCTCCAGCGGTGACTGCCCAGTGTTCAGCTGCATCCTTACATTTTCCGCAGAGGGTATGTACATCCTCCGGTGCAGCGAGATCCGTAGACTTTGCTGCGCTCTGATCCACCATGTCCGCCAGCCGTCCATAGTTATCCAGCAGCGGGCAAGGACGCAGATGATTTTGATTGAAAGGCTGATTGTCATGATAGGCCATAAAGAGCGGAGATTGATAGGCCTCCAGAAGGGTTTTATTGTGGATATTGGAGTCTGAATAATGGATAAACGCACAGGGTTCAATGTCCCCCGCCGCATTGATGTGGCAGTAGTGCCGTCCGCCGGCAATACACCCCTCCACATACTCTCCGTCATTCCAGAAATCCAGCGTAAAGATGGGTTTGGAATCCCGGAATTTTCGAATTTGATGGTACATAAACTCCCGCTGCTCGGCAGTGACCATCAACTCCGGCACCGCGTCGGCGCCGATCGGCATATATGTGAAGAACCAAGCAAACTTTGCCCCCCACTCCACCATCTTGTCAAAATAGGCCTCGCTGCCGATAACATCCACATTGGCGCGAGTATAGCAGCAAGAGACGCCGAAGGGCAGCTTTTTGCGCTTGAGTATCTCCATGGCGCGCATCACAGCTTGGAAAGTGCCATGCCCTCTCCTGGAATCTGTCGCCTCTTCAAAGCCTTCTACGCTGATAGCGGGGACAAAATTCTTGACACGCAGCATCTCGTCGGCAAATGCCTCATCGATCAGCGTCGCGTTGGTAAAAGACATAAATACACAGTCGGGATGGCGTTCGCAGAGGGTAATGATATCCTTTTTCCGAACAAGCGGTTCGCCGCCGGTATAGAGATACATGTAGGTACCCAACTCCGTACCCTGGCGGATGATGGAGTCCATCGTATCCAAGTCCATATTCATCTTATTGCCGTATTCCGCCGCCCAGCAGCCTGTACAGTGAAGATTGCAGGCAGAAGTGGGGTCCATCAGGATAGCCCATGGGATATTGCAGCCGTACTTCTCACGGTTGTCACACTCTTTTGGGAACCCGATCAGCGCCGAGTTCACAATAAAATTTTCAAAAAGCGTCTTACGAACTCCGTCGTCGATGTCTGTCCACAGACTTTTAATCAGACGATACCAGTTGTTGTCCGGATCCTCGATCACCTTCCGGGCCTGCTTCCGGGCAGCAGCAAAGACATCTTTTCCCGCAAACTGATCTACCCAGTCCATAATTTTTGGCAGATTCCGATCCGGGTCCTTGTCCAAATAGTCGTACATGATGGACATGCCTGTTTTTTTAACCCGATCCATCAGTCCCATGCAGAATCACTCCTTTTTGAATGCAAAAACATTTCGAAACTGCTTTCGCTTTCGTAGTTCTATTATAAAGCGAATTTTTAAGGACTTCCATAGACAAAACAGGGAAACTGTGTCACAGGACGCAAGATTTCTGGATATGATCTATGTGCCGATCATATCCAGAAACTCCTGCTCAGAGAGCACAGGGACCCCCAGCGTACGAGCCTTTTCCAGTTTGGAGCCCGCCTCTTCTCCGGCCACCACATAGCTGGTTTTTTTGGAGACGGAAGAGGACACCTTCCCGCCCAGCGCCTCAATACATGCTCCGGCTTCAGAACGGCTGAAATGAGCCAGTGTCCCCGTAAGGACAAAGGTTTTTCCGGCAAGCTGATCTCCTGTGCTCTGCGCGCTGCTTGCCATATTCACACCCGCATCCTTCAGCGCAGAGATTAGGTGTTCCGCCTGAGGACTATGGAGCCACGCAACCAGACTCCGCGCCGTAATTTCACCAATATCGTTTACCTCGATGAGGGTTTCCACCGTCGCCCCGCGCAGTGCGTCCAACGTACCAAAACGGGCGGCCAGGACCTTGGCCGCCTTCTGTCCCACCTGTCGGATACCAAAGGCGAACAAGAGACGGGAAAGGTCGTTCTGCTTGGAACGCTCAATAGCGTGGATCAGGTTTTCCGCGGACTTTGGTCCCATTCGCTCCAATTTGGCAACTTCATCGATCCGCAGGGTGTAAAGGTCTCCCGGAGCCTTCAACAGACCGGCGTTTACCAGACTCTCCACCACGGCCGGTCCCAGCCCTTCAATATCCATGGCATCCCTGGATGCAAAATGCGTTAGATTTCTCAGGAGCTGCGCCGGACACTCGGCGCCGGTACAGCGAATGGCCGCTCCCTCCTCGTCCCGTACTACCGGGGCGCCGCAGACAGGACATTTCCCCGGCAGATGATAGGGGGCTGAATTTGGAAGGCGTTTTTCCTTTATAACTCTTACTACCTCGGGGATGATTTCTCCGGCCTTCTGGACCAAAACGGTATCTCCGATCCGAATATCCTTTTCTGCAATATAGTCCTGGTTGTGCAGACTGGCGCTGGTGACTGTGGTGCCGGCCAGACGCACTGGGCTCAAAGTGGCTTTTGGCGTCAGAACACCGGTGCGCCCCACTTGGACCATGATATCAAGGACCGTAGCCTCCTTTTGCTCCGGCGGGTATTTAAACGCTGCAGCCCAGCGTGGAAACTTTGCGGTACTGCCCAATTCTACACGCTCTGAAAGGGAATTTACCTTTACAACTGCGCCGTCAATGTCGTAGGGGAATTGAATCCGGTTCTCTCCAATATCTTCCACCTGTTTCTGGGCCTCACGTATCGTCTGACAGATCTTACGGGGAATCACTTTGAATTTCATCTGCTCCAGAAAATCCAGCGTTTCTGAATGCGTCTGGAACGAGCGGCCCTCCATATACTGGATATTGAAAAGGACAATGTCCAAACGGCGGGCCGCTGCGATTTTAGGGTCCAATTGCCGGAGCGAACCCGCAGCGGCGTTGCGGGGATTTGCAAAAAGGGATTCTCCGTTTTGTTCCCGCTCTTCATTGAGTTTTGCAAATACGGTGCGTGGCATGAACACCTCTCCGCGGACAATGAGGCTGGGCAGTCGTTGTGGCAGCAACATGGGAATGGATTTGATGGTACGAAGATTTTCGGTGACATCCTCTCCCACCAGCCCATCCCCGCGGGTAGCGCCCCTGACAAAAAGGCCATCCCGGTATTCCAGCGCCACAGAGAGGCCGTCTACTTTGGGCTCCACCGTATACTCCACATCCCCAACGCTCTCATGGACGCGCTGGTCGAAGTCGGAGAGTTCTTCCATGGAAAACACATCCTGAAGACTTTCCAGCGGAACACGGTGGCGGACCTCTTCAAATCCGGAGACCGCCTCTCCCCCCACCCGCTGGGTGGGAGAATCCGGTGTGATATACTCCGGGTATGCCTTCTCCAGCTCCTCTAAACGCCGGAGCCGGTGATCATAATCGTAATCGCTCATGGTAGGGCGATCCAAAACATAGTATTCATAGCCGGCCTCGTTGAGCGCGGCACGCAACTGTTCAATCTCCTGTTTTACATCCATGGGAGGTCTCCTCTTCTGTCTTGTATATCACTTTACAGGCTTTTGTCCACCGCGGTCTCCGTCCGGCCAAGGTCCGATATAGTGCATATCCAATTGCTGTGCCCAACGTGTTGAGCCAAAGGTCGTCGATATCGGTGCTGCGTCCCAGGGGAAGCTGGCACAACTCGATGGTGAGTGAGGTGCAGGCTCCGATCAGCAGTGCGATCCGAAAGGTAATTCTGTGCCAAAGCAGTGCGGGGCAAAATCCTAAAGGCAAAAACATAACAATATTTCCCAGGAAGCTAATCCAAAATCCCATCCAGATTCCGGCATGCAGCTCTGAGGCCAGGTCCGCAATTATTTGGAACGGGATTAGATTGTAGTGCAGTCCTCCGGAAGATTTTCCGGAGGACTGCACGATCAGCGCAAAAAGCCCCGCAAGAAAAGCAGTGAAGAGCATCAAGCAAAGCTCATGCGCGGCGCTTGTGCCCATATTGTTTCGAGAAAGTCTCCTGCGCCGTAGAGGCAGTGTCGCTGCGCAGAACAGCACCCCGAAGCACCCAGCGGGGAACATTTTGACCATATAAGTTCCGATCACTGCAATCTCGCGCAAAGTACCGCCTCTCTTATGTTCCAAGCTGCAAGTAAGTGTCCGGTACTGCACCCACGATAACAGTTTCCGCCACGGGGACCTGTGCGGTGACCTCGGTCCGTAAGGTATCCCCGGGCAGCAGGATGTCCACAGCGACGGACACATCCAGCAGGATCTGATGCCGGGTCTGGTTGATCCCGGCATAGTCGAACTGATTGTGAAATTCCGCATGGGCGGAACCCACGGCCACCACTTCCACTGGCAGAGATATGCCTCTTCCGGAGAGAAAGTTGATCCCTGTCAGGTTTCCCACCGGAATTGCAAGCTGCTCCTGATCCAGGGTATCCACGGCTGTGACCACAGCGCTGAGAATACTCGTCCGGAGTCGGTTGAGCTCCGCCATATTGCTGGTAAGGGCGGTCACGCGCCCCGTACTGTCCTTTTCCATAGAGATGAGATCTCCGTAGGTGATCCCAACGGAGGATATCTCATTGGCGATGGCGCCATCCAGCGTCTGCGTAACCGTATTGGTCACCTTTGCCGTGGCCATAGCGTTCAGGATTGGATGCAGCCTGATTTCCAGGCATCCGATGAGGAGGAGCGCAAGGCTCACCCCGAGCAGTCCGCTGAGCAGCAGTCCATGCGCCTTTCGGGCTTGGGGCGGTCCCCGTCGCCTGAATCGGGGAAATCCCCATCTGTGCCAAGTCCGCATATATAAGGTCACCCCCATATGCAGACTTTATGCGCACACCGGCTTGTATCAGTCCTTTAAAAGTTCCTCCACGGCCAAAAGCACGCCCGCTTTCCCGGATTCATAGGTGAGGCCGCCCTGAAGATAGAGGGTATAGGGCTCACGCATGGGAGCGTCGCAGGAGAGCTCGATGGAAGCCCCCTGGATAAAAGCGCCAGCCGCCATGATGACAGGGCAGTCATAGCCCGGCATATCCCAGGGCTCCGGCGTCACGTAGGAATCGACCGGCGCCCCCATCTGGATACCTTTGCAAAACTTTTTCAGCTTTTCCGGCTCACCGAAATGAATCATCTGAATGATATCGTGCCGCGGCGCACTGGAGGCGGGCTCAGCCCGATAACCAAGCAGTTCCATCGTCTTGGCGGCAAATACAGCGGTCTTTACCGCCTGAGCCACGGTGTGGGGTGCAAGGAAAAGTCCCTGATAGAGCAGACGATTGTTTCCCAAAGTAGAGCCGCATTCTCTGCCGATTCCAGGCGTAGTGAGGCGCATAGAGGCCGCCTCCACCAGATCGCGGCGTCCGGCGATGTATCCCCCGGTGGGCGCAAGACCGCCCCCCGGGTTTTTGATGAGGGACCCCACGACCAGATCCGCCCCGGCCTGTGTTGGTTCACGCTCCTCCACAAACTCTCCGTAGCAGTTGTCTACCAAGATATTGACCCCAGGGTTGGCGCTGCGAATGGCGGCGCACAGCGTTCCAATTTCATCCACAGAGAGAGAAGCTCGGGTCGCATATCCCCTTGAGCGCTGGATCAGCACCGTACTTACGGAGGGGGCCTTTACCGCCTCCACGATTCCCTCCACATCCGGGCGGTCCTCGGGGGTGACATCTACCTGACGGTAGTTTACGCCATACTGCTTGAGCGATCCTGGGCCTTTATCCACCACTCCGATCACGCCTAAAAGGGTATCATAAGGAGCGCCCACCGCCGAAACCAGAGTATCTCCCGGCTTCAGCGCGCCAAAAAGCGCGCAAGAGATGGCATGTGTGCCGTTGACAAAGCCGATTCGGACCAGAGCATCTTCCGTCCCAAAAAGGTCCGCAAAAATGGCGTCCAACTGGTCACGGCCCAGGTCATCGTATCCATAGCCGGTGGTCCCGGCAAAATAGGACTCCGCCACCCGATGTCTCTGGAAGGCGGCCAGGACCTTCTGGGTATTCTCCTCCGCAATGGCGTCAATGCGTGCAAACTGTTCCCCCAGTGCCGCCTGCGCCTCCCTGCCCAATGTGCGGACGTGATCGCTTATCTGTAATGGCATTTCCCTTTTCACACTCTGCTTTCCTAATAGTTTTATTATAGACTGGCTTCTGCAAAAGCGCAAACCAGCCGGGCACAGGCCTCTACATCGCCGCGGTCCACCATCTCTTGCGGAGTATGGACATATCGGCATGGGATGGAAATTCCACCGGTCAGTACCCCCATCTTCGTGGTATAGATGCTTCCGGCATCGGTGCCGCCGGATCGGATGACATCCATCTGGACATCGATCCCCCGCTCCCCGGCCAGCGCCGATAATTTGGAGACCATTTCAGGGTGACATATGATGGAGGAGTCCATGACCTTGATCGCCGCGCCTCCGCCCAGCCTGCTGCTGCCGGAGTGCTTACTGCCCAATTCATCGGCGGATACGGTCACGTCCACTGCAATGCCGTAGTCCGGATCGATGGCGTAGGCTGCGGTTTTCGCCCCGCGCAGCCCCAGCTCCTCCTGGACGGTAAATACAAAATAGAGATCGTTCTCGCTCTTTTGGAACTGCTCCATCGCCATCAGAAGGACAATGCAGGAAATGCGATTGTCCATGTAGGGGGAGACCAGACGGTCTCCCGCGCCAAAGGTGGGAGTATCATAGACCGCGGTATCGCCAATGCCCACCATTGCGCGTGCCTCCTCTTCGTCATGGGCCCCAATGTCAATATAGAGATCCTCCAAAGTCATTTCCTTGGGCTCGACACCCTCGTTCAGGCAGATCACGCCCCGCACTCCGTTTTTAAAGCGTACAGGTGTGGCGATCAGGTCAGGCGCATGGAGGCCGCCCACTTTGCAGAAGCGGACAAAGCCCTCCTTTTCAATATAGGTGGCGATGAAGCCGATGGAGTCCATATGGGCTGCAAACAGGACCCGTGACCCAGCCCCCTTCTTGTGGGCAATCAGATTCCCCATGGTGTCCCGGCGGCACTCGTCTACAAAGGGCATGGCCAGCTTCTCCAGCAGCGAAGCCACCTCTGCTTCGTCTCCAGAGGGGCCGTGACAGGCATTTAAGCTTTGCAGCGTTTTTAAAATATCCATTTCCTATCCTCCCGTATTATAAGCATGCGACGGCTTCGATCCACTTCCTCGCCAAAGCATGCATATGATCAAAATCCTGGACGCAAGCCACACTGGATGGCGCGTGCAGATAGCGCACGGCCACGGACATTGCCGCCACCCTGACGCCCTCCTTGGTACGTTGGACGGCAGATGCGTCGTTGCCGCCCGAGATGCCGCTTTTCAACTGCCATGGAATCTGGTGCTTTTCGCCCAGCTCCCGCATCAGCTCAAAAAGTTCGCGGTCGTATACCGTGCCTCCGTCCATGAACGAGAGAACCGGACCCCTTCCGGGGACGGCCACCTGTCTGTGGCTGTCGGTTCCTGGCAGATCTGCCGCCGTGGTCCCCTCCAGGACCAGCGCGATCTCCGGCGTCACGGAAAAGGCGGCCCCAAAAGCCCCTCGGGTCCCCACTTCCTCCTGTGTGGAAAATACGAAGGTACAGTCCATGGGAAGCTCCTCTTCCAGGAGCTTGAGCATAACGGCACATCCCACCCGGTCGTCAATTGCCTTCGCTTTAAACATCCCGTATCCAAATTCCACAGCATCGCTCTCAAAGGCGACCAGAGCCCCCAGCGAGACTGCGGCTTCCGCGTCTGCCCGGTCCCTGGCTCCGATGTCAATATACATATCTTCAAATTTGGGGACGTTTTTTTCCTCTTCCGCACTGACCAGATGATACGCCTTGAGACCGATTGCGCCCTGGACCCGTCCCAGACCCACGCTGACCCGTTTGCCGATCACGACCCTGGGATCGATCCCGCCTACCGGAGCAAATTTCAAATATCCATCCTCTGTGATGTCATTGACGATAAAACCGACTTCATCCATGTGGGCGGTCAGCATCAGCTTGTTTCCGGTGGCCTTCGCCCCTTTTTTGAATACAATGAGGTTGCCCAGGGCGTCGGTCCGCATCGCTTCGGCATAAGGGGCAGCCTTTTCACGGATAAAGGCCCGGACTTCATCCTCTCCGCTGGAGACGCCGTTGAGCAGGCACAATTCCTTTACAAGACTCAGCATATGCTTCCGGCCTCCTTCCCCAAATGTTCGGCAAAGGCGGCCAAGAGCTGCGCTGTCTGCTCGATATCCGCCAGGTCCAGCACCTCGATAGGGCTGTGCATATATTTCAGCGGCAGGGATACCACAGAGGTAGCCACACCTTCGCGGACTATCTGCATGTGCCAGCCATTGGTGCCCGTGTGCCCCTCCATGACCTCCAGATCATAGGGAATTCCAAGCTCACGAGCCTTGACGACCATACGCTCCGTCATCCAGCGCGTCATATTGGGCCCCACTCCAATTTGTGGGCCGCCGCCGATATTGCTGCGGCGGCCCTTTCCCATATCGGGCGTCTTGGCATGTGTGACGTCCACCGCCACACAGTAATCGGGATGTATCCCGTAGGTCCCCACCTTGGCCCCCGCTCCGCTGACCTCTTCCCGGGTGCTGCCCATCACATAGAGGTCAACATCCAGCGGCTTGTCCTTCAAAAGCTCCGCCGTCCGCAGGAGGATGGTAAAGCAGGACCGGTCATCCATAGATTTGCCGCAGAGCCTTCCGTTCTTCAAATCGAAGCATCCGCCGCGAAAGACCATAGGAGTGCCGATGGGAACTGTACGCTCGGCTTCTTTTTGGTCCATACCGATATCTACGCGCAGCTCAGAAATTGGGATGGCCTTCTTGGTATCCCCCGGCTTGAGCACATGGGGCGGCAGACAGGTCACCACGCCTAAGATAGAGGGATGCGTGAGCACGGTGAGTTCCCGGTCCGGCAGCATGCGGGGATCTACTCCGCCGATGGTGCGGAAACGGAGAAATCCATCCTCAACTCCGGTCACCATCAGGCCGATTTCATCTAAATGAGCATCCAAAAGCAAGCGGGGGGCTCCCGGCTTGCCACAAAGACGCACCCCCACCGCATTTCCGAAGCGGTCTACATTGGCTTCGTCCAGGAAGGGCCGCATCAGCTCGGCCGCCTGCTCCGCTACAGGGTGCTCAAAGCCTGAAGGACCTGCCATAGCACTCAGTGTACCAAGTGTCTCTCTGATATTCAAAGTCTTCCCTCCTTGGCGGGAAACTCGTCGTTCCGCCGTCTGAATTGTCCGTATATCCACGTGCCCTTGGAACCGGGCCTACAGCTCATAGATGATCTTCTTGAATGCTTCGCCACGCTGGGCAAAGTTTTTGAACTGGTCAAACGAGGCACAGGCCGGTGAGAAGAGGACCACATCCCCTGGCTGGGCCATACCGTGGGCTGCCATCACAGCGGCGCTGAAATCCTCATATTGGGAGATGGACGGCTCGCCACGGTATTCCGCGCATTCCCGGACCGCCGCACTGATCTTATCCGCCGTGGCGCCGGTGAGGACCAGATGCTTCACATGAGCGACCACCTCGGGCCCCAGCACATCAAAGGGGATATGCTTGTCATACCCTCCGGCAATCAGAATGACCTTGTCCGGGAAGGAGCGCAGTCCGGCGATGGTCCTGGAGGGGCTGGAGGCGATGGAGTCGTTGTAATACCGCACGCCGTTCCGCGTGCGCACCAGCTCGATACGGTGCTCCACCCCGCCAAACTCCGCGGCAAACTTGCGGATCACCTCGTCGGGCACCATGCCGTCTACTGCGGCGATGGCGGCCATGTAGTTCTCCACGTTATGCTCACCCGGGAGAAGGATCCCGTCCAGAGGGAGAACCGATCTCCTGCCCTGATCGTTGGCGACCCAGATCGCGCCATCCTTCCCATACACACCTTGGGAGAGCTCCTGCCTGAGGCTGAAGGAGACGGCCCGGCCGGGGGTCTCCTCGAGAAACTCACGTGTAATCTCATTATCATAGTTGAATACGGCGCGGTCCGCTGTACCCTGATGCAGAAAAATATTTTTCTTTGCCGCAGTATACTCCTCCATGGACGTGTGCACATCCAAATGGTTGGGCGCAAGATTGGTGACCACTGCGATCTCAGGACTCAGGTCCATGGTCATCAGTTGGAAGGAGGAGAGCTCCAGTACGGCCCAATCGTCCGGCTCCATCCCGTCTGCGTCGGCCAGAAGGGGGCGGCCAATATTGCCGCCTACAAAAGTATGATAGCCGGCCGCTTTTAAAAGCGAGGCAATGATCGTCGTCGTGGTGGTCTTTCCATCGCTTCCTGTGACCCCAATGGTATGGCATGGGCAGACTTGGAAAAACGCTTCCATTTCAGAGGTGATCATGCTGCCCTTTGCCTGGGCCGACAAAAGTTCGGGAACATCGGGGCGCAGCCCGGGTGTGCGGAAAATCACATCCTGATCCAGACCTTTCAGATAGTCAGGCCCCAGGCGCAATTCGGCCCCCAGACTCTCCAGCTCCCCCGCCAAGCCGCCGAAATCCTCGCGGCGATTCTTATCGCAGGCGGTAACGCGGATTCCTGTCCGCAACAGCATTTTAATAAGCGGCGTGTTGGATACGCCGATGCCGATCACAGCCACTGTTTTCCCCTTGAGCCCGGCCAGATATTCTTTGAGCGTCATTTGCACTGCCGTTCCCCCTTTTGATCGTAATATCGTAAAATTTATTATATCTTATTGCGCAGAATATTTCAATCGAATTGACAGTGTGCTTCTCTTCCGATATAATAAAACACTGCAAGCAGGCTGGACAGCCACGTGGACAGTGCCGAAAGGCCGTTCATGAGGAAAGTCCGGGCTCCACAGGGCAAGGATAACGGGTAACGCCCGCCGGAGGCAACTCTAGGAAAAGTGCAACAGAGAGATACCGCCTCGCCCCTTGAATGCGCTTTCTGTAAGGACTTTGTTTTTGCGGGAACATGCGTCGGCGAGGTAAGGGTGGAAAGGTGAGGTAAGAGCTCACCCGATGGCTGGAGACTGCCCATCGATGTAAACTCTATCCGGAGCAACACCGTGGAGGGACACACGGCCGGCCCGGCCGTCCCGGGGAGGTGGCTGGAACGCGTTGGCAACAGCGCGTCTAGATAGATGGCTGTCTTAAAAGACAGAACCCGGCTTACAGGCCTACTTGCATACAGGAAGCGGCGGGGAGCA
>OFMJ01001421.1_pt1 | contig 17867 bp, 24 predicted proteins | sample 1541801 | NCBI WGS metagenome assembly OFMJ01 (sample SAMN04209234, study PRJEB22552) | human gut metagenome | biome: gut; material: feces | host: Homo sapiens | place: USA: Oklahoma
AGAACTAAATTATAAATAATTGAAAATCAGCTGGGACTAAGTGCCCAGCAGTGATATTGCATATCAATAAACCTTGAAACCTTTATTGTAGGTTTGAATATATAACTATCTGTTTTATATTTGAATGTTCGAATACGATTATGCCTAAGTAGTTTTAGTTATTTAAATGAGAATCATAACTTTTCTTATATTAGTTAATATCATATTATTACCTATTAAAGCTCAAATAGAAGAACGGGTAGTAGAAGGGTATATAATGTCATTAAATGATTCAGACATTAAAAAGCCTGTGTTAAACGCTACTGTATCAATATTCGAATTACCTGATTCTGTTTTTATAAAAGGTGGTATAACAGATGAATCGGGTAGATTTGTGATAAGATATGAAGTGGATAAATTTGCTAAAACTTTTCTGAAAATATCTCATATTGGGTTGTCTGAGAAAATACATATTTTATCAAACCTTAAACAAGAAAATGTTACTATATCCCTGCCAAAGGAAAGTATAATATTGGATGAAGTATGTGTTGTTGCTGCTAAACCACAAATTATTCAAAAAAGAGATACTACAATTGTAAATACAGAAGCTTTTAAAATTCCTTTGAACTCATATTTAGATGGATTTCTAAGTAGAATACCTGGTATGGTGTATGATAAGCAAACTGGTATTTTGACATATAATGATAGGCAAATACAAGCTATTAGATTAAATGGAAAACCTTTTTTTGATGGAGATATGCAAGCTGCCTTACAACGGTTGCCTACATTTTATATAGATAAAATTAATATATATCAATCTCATAATAATAACGGATCAGAGAACTTATTTGTATTAGATTTAAAAACAAAGGCAATATTTAATGGAGTGTATCTAAATTCAATAGAAGGTGGGTATGGAAGTAATGATAAGCAATGTATGAAAATACAGACAAATTATTTTCAAGAAGATGGAACTAATTTATCATTCTATGGAGAAAGAAGTAATAAAGATTTATATGATAAATATGATGGAAATATGTCTCATAAAGTTGGAATTAATGGTTATAAGCAAGTAAATGAACAATTTACTATTGCAGGGAGTATCAATTATAATCATATAAAAAACGGAGCATATTCTGATAAATATGAAGAACAATATTTAAGTCCTAATAACTTCTATTCGTTTACGCGTAATACAAATATTAACAGAAATAGTAATCTGACTTATAGAATGTTTATAGATTGGAAACTAAATAATAATACAAATTTCTTAATTGATGTAGGGTACGATTATTCAAAGAATAATTCATCGAATGATAATCAAACATTAATGCTCAATAGATATTCGGAATTATTGAAATATGACTGGGATGGTATATCTGATTCTGTTAAGATTAATAAAAATGATTTTAATATGAAAAATGAAAATACAAACCATATTTATCAATTAACAGGAAAATGGATGCAAAGGGTAACAGATAAAGTACATTCTGAGTTAATTATAGATTATAGTAATGTCATTACCAAAGGTAATGATATATCAAAATCTTCTATATCCTATTATAATATTGATTCACTATATAATAGTACACAATATTCTCTGACACCTAACCGTAGCTTTGATATTACAACATCTCTAAGTCTATCATATGAAATAAAAAAAAATATATTACTTCAACCCTACTATACTATAAGTCATTGGAAAGAAAATAGAACTCGTAATGTATTTAGTTTAGATAATAAAGAAAACAATTATAATTACATTGATAGTTTAAGTAGTAACACTAGAAGTAATTCTACTACACATAATATAGGGCTGAAGTTTAAGTATAAATCAAAACGTTGGAATGTTGAATCTAACTTTCAATATTCACCATTGCGTAGAATGATTGATCAGTTTTATTGTGATTATAGGACGGATTCAGTTATATCATCTTATGATATAAAATACGATTTAACATCATCATGGTCAAAAAATAATATTTATCTTTTGCTTTATTGTAAAGGTTATACAAGCCAGCCAGAATTAGGAATGATGTTATCTGTAAAGAATACGAGTAATCCTTTAAATGTTTATAGAGGTAATCCTTTTCTTAAAAGGACATTTCTACATTCTTTAGGTGGAAGCATATCTGGTTTATTAGGCTTCTCGTCATATCTTAATTTTGAAATTAAGTCTAATGATATAACAGAGCGTATTTTATATAATTCGGAAACAGGATATAAAGAAATAACCCCTACTAATATAAATGGAAATTGGAATCTTAAATCAGGAATATCTTGGAATAAAACATTTAAACTTTTTACTTTATCTGTCAATAATAGTATATATTACAATAACAAGGTGTTATCAATTTGTGAAATACCTTCTAACATAGCTACTAATAGTATTACTAATGATTTAGGTCTAAATGTTAGAGGGAAAATAAGCTATAAGCCTATTTGGGGTAATTTGGACTTATATGGAGAGCATTCTTTTTATAGGTCTGTTAATTCTTTGGAACAGTATAAAATGTCAATCATGAACTATAAAATTGGTTTAAATGGTGTGATTGATATTTTAAAAAATCTTCAGTTAGATAGTAATTATTATTATTTACATCGCTATGGAGATAACGTAGATGCATCTTTAAAGTCAGAGATGTTATGGGATATAAATGTTATATATAAGCCATTGGAAAAACAAAACTTAATTCTTACTTTTTCTTGGATAGATATTCTGAGTCAAAGAAAAAATGTTGTGTTAAGTTCTACTGCTGATAAATTTTATGAATATAAAACTAATCAAATCCCGACATTTATTTTATTATCATTGAAATATGATTTTGAATTAGGTCGGAAGAATAAAAAATAATTATAATAACATTAACAGATACAACTATTGTACTTTGAAATTGAATTATATTGTAATATAGAGTTACAGAATAGCACCTTATAATTTATTTTATTCGACATAATTCTATTATTTGCTTGAAATACGGGTATTAAAAACTTCCAGACGTATTTAAGCCTGGAAGTTAATTCTTATTTCTCATTTTTCCCCAGATACTCTAAAGCCGCTTCCTGTATGGCTTCTTTCAATGTGATACCTTTACGGATTGCCAGTGTTTTCAGACGTGTGTGAATACTTTGGTTTATCACAAAGTTACAATGTACCGCCTTTTCCTTTTTAGGCTGTTCCGGTTCCTGAATGTGGGTAGTCGGCTGTATAAGGCTGTCAAGACCGCCTTTTATCCCGGCGGCCATACTGCTTTTCAAATCTTTCTTATTTGCCATTGTCTTGTTCCTTTTTTCCGTTAGTAACTTGTTCCTCCTTGAATAGGTCATAGATCAGCAGAGGACTTTGATAATATAGTCCGCTTTTCGTGTCGAGCAGCTTTGAATAGGTCTCCGAATTATACACCATATCCAAAGCCTCTTTCATTCCTATATGGTAATCACGCATCACATAGTCCGTCAGTTCGGTGGTGATGCACTCTATCATGAATTGTTCATCGTCTGTCATAGCTTCTTCAATAATTTGATTGCCCGTTCCGTTCCGAAATAATACTGGGTAGTCAGTCTTACGAACTGCAAGTTCTTCACTAAGGTAGGCAGGTCGATATACTGCTTCATATACCGGAACAATTGTACTCCCACCTTATCATCAGCGATAGCCCCTATCACAATGTCATAGTCATGTATCTTTGTCCGGATTTCCCGGTTTCGGTTGGCTAAGATGAATCTTGCCCATTCTTCGGTATAGCCTTCAAATCTCTTTACATTCAGTCCGTTGTCTGACAGGTGGCTTTCGTCAAACTCGTACACGTTTAAGGTCGGTGTGCCGCCTGACTGTATTACTTTCTGTTCCGCCATTTTCATGGCTTGTTCCTTGTCCTCTGTCAGATAAAAGCCCTGTCCGAAATCCTTGTTGGGGCGTGTCTTTGTCAGGTCTATTTCCTTTATATCCTGATTTGAACCGTGATAGAGTATCATGCCAACTGCCCTCCCTGTCTTTGGCAGTAGTCAGTCAGATCATCTACTGCATCTTCGATGGAGAACAGATGTTCCACATCATACCCTTTGTCAATGAAGTCTATCCCTTTCCAGCGTTTGAGATAGTTGAACGCTTGCGGCAGGGTGAGCCTGTGCTTCTTGGCAAACTCCGAGATGCAAATCACGGTGTATTCTATCTTATCCTTGATGTTAGTTTCCATGAGTTTTAAGTATTTCTCTTGTCAGTAACTCGTTGCATACACTCTCATAATCTTCTGCTCCGGCTGACTTGGGCGCATAGTGAAAAATATCCTGTCCCTGTGTCGGAGCTTCGGCAAGTGTAATGGTGTTGCGTATGTGGGTGCTGAATACCTTTCCCTGAAAGGTTTCCTGCACCAGTTCCGACACGCTCTTGTTCAGGTTCTTTCTTCCGTCATACTGGGTTATCAATACTCCGGCAATTTTCAGATCAGCGTTAAGACGCTGCTGTACCTTGCTTACGACCTGCATCAGCTTGGCCATACCTCGCATGGCGAGATATTGCGCCTGTACCGGGATGATAAGCAAATCCGAAGCCGTCAGCGCATTTAACGTAAGCAATGACAATGAAGGGGGGCAGTCTATCAGGATATAGTCGTACTGTTCCTTGCTCTCCTTGATAAGGTGCGCAAGGATAAGCTCACGCCCTGCCTCGTTAATCAGTTCCGTTTCGACCGCCGACAAGTCCAGACACGAAGGCACTACGTCCATGCCGTCCTTGTGCTGGTATATCGGCAGCGGATATTCGCCTTTCATCGCTCCGTAAATTGTCTGTGGCAGTTCGGCTGACAAGCCCATTGATTCGGTCAGGTTTGCCTGCCCGTCAAGGTCTATCAGCAGCACCTTGTAGCCTTTCTGCTGCAATGCTCCCCCCAAGTTGATGGTGGTCGTGGTCTTGCCCACACCGCCCTTGTGGTTCAGAATACATAAAACGGTTGCTTTATTCATAAATCCTTGTATTTTAATTTTCTGATGTTTCTTTCTGCAAATATAACGATAAAGACTAAAAGTAGTATGTACTAATGTACTAATTTTAGTATATGCTACAAGCCATTGTTTCTTATTGCGCCTGTATGATGTCTGACGGATATAGAATCCGTGCAGCGTCTTCGTTGTATGGTTTGTTCTTCAAGAACAGAACAATATGTACATCTTGCTCCTTTTTGATAAAGGGCAGGTGTTTTATCTTTGCTTCAAGTGAATTTGCCAGTCTTTGCGCATCTTCCTTGTTAGTCCATTTACATTCTCCTATGAGGATGTGTTTCTTATCCAGTGATTCTGCCACCACATCAAGTTCTGCCATTTCGCCGTCCTTGTTCTCGTCTGTGAAGATTTTTCCCCACCACCGTGAAGCCATATTGTATGCGATACCGTCAATGAGATTGCCGCTTACATATTGGCGGCACAGGTGTTCCCAACAGTCGCCCACATACCCGGAGAATTGCGCCTTTATGATGGATAAGACGGTTTCCGTGCGTCCAAGTTCCAAAATGGACTTATAGGGTGCGACAAACCTGTAATTGAACTCCAGAAGGCTGTCGTTGATGCGGTATATTCCTTTCTTGCTCTTTTTCTCGTTCTCGCCGAATGGCACTTCCCGGCGTATATATCCCAGCTCCCTCAGTTTGCCTAAAGGTTCTGTTATCTGGGTGGCTTCCTTGCCTACCCGTCCGGCTATCTCGGAGAGGCGGTTTGCTCCGTTTCCGATAATTGAAAGCAGGGTGGATGCCTGTACGGTATCACGCATATCATCCCTTAACAGGCGTATCGGTTCATCCGCTAAAAAGCCCTTGTTATCCAACAGCAGTTTATTGATTGCCGTTTCATTGTCCTTATAGTCGGCTCTCAGTTCCCAATATCGGGGTATTCCACCCCATACGGCATATTCTTCTATCGCCTGCCGTGCATCGCATCCGAGTGCCTGACCGATGTATTGCACGGGTATGGGCGTAAGCCGTATGATTTCATCAGCCAGTCCATATAGGGGTTCTTTCCTGTCAAGTATGTAACCCTGCATCAGTTGTTGTGAAGAACCGCAGATGATAAGGTTGAATTTCAGGCATTTTTCATTGAGCAGCTTTTGTATGACGGACGGCAGGGAGGGGCAGCTTTTTACAAGATACGGAAATTCATCAAGGCATACGGTACTGTTTTCCGCTGCCTGACGGTTCAAGGCACGCAAGAGCGTTTCCCAGTCAGGGTATGTTACCTTGTCGAAGTCCTCTATGCCTACCAATGTGGCTGTCTTGGCGAACAGCATACGCTGGTTTGCCTCATTGGTCTGGTCGCTTAAAAAATAGATGTCTTTCCGCTTCCAATCCATGATTTCCCTGATAAGTTTCGACTTGCCTATTCTTCTGCGTCCGTAAATGACGATGAACTGCGGATTTTCTCTTTGCAAGGCGTTATTGACCCTTTCAAGATAGTCTTTTCTGTCGATGAAGTCTTTAAATTCCATGTCGCTTTAAATATATCTTTCACAAAGATAATCTTTCTAAAAGATAATTCAAAGAAATATGGTTTTATTTTTCACTAAAAGTAGTATATACTAATCTACTAATTTTAGTAAATTGTTTTGTGTGCCGTTTTCGGGGCGGTCTGTTCCCCTGCTGAAGACAGCTTGCTGTGGCTCGATTTGGCAAAACCGCTGTCGCCTGTTTTGCCAAATCGGGGTATTAGGCTCCCCCCTTTGTGAAAGCAAAGCAAAAGCCAGCGCAGCGTTCTTTGAGGAACGAATTTTCCGCTCGTGTACACAAACAAGTACACAAAACTTTTGTTTTATTGGTTTTTATCCCTATTTTTGCAGTGTAAACCAATATATTAGAACTATGCAGATTGTTACAACACGCGAATTTCGTGCCAACCAGAAGAAATACTTCGAAATGGCAGAGACGGAAACGATCCTGGTCTCCAGGCGCAATGCGGCACCTATCATGGTGTGTGCAGTCAGAGAAGGTGATTTTCCTTCAAAGGAAGAACTGGCGGCCATTCAGAGGGGTATTGATGATGTCAGGAACGGAAATACCTTCAGAATGGCCAAGCATGAGTCTCTGGACGATTTTCTTAACCGTATAGAGGGCGAAGGCAATGTATGAGATAGAATTTTCCAAAGAAGCGGTAAAACATGTCCTGTTAATGAGAAAATCCTCTCCGCAGCTTTTCAAGAAGCTGGAGAAGCTGCTTGATGAACTCCGGGAACACCCATATACGGGTACAGGGCATCCGGAACAGTTAAGATACCTGGAGGGTGTCTGGTCAAGGCAGCTGGATAAGAAAAACCGTATCAGGTATATGGTCAACGAGACTACAGTAATTGTGTTCATTATTTCAGCCTGGGGACATTATGACGACAAATGAAGGATTGCAGTATGTGCCGTTTTGGAACTTACTGCAATCCTTTTGAATTTGTGACAGAATCAAAATAAGGACAGCTGCCGTTTATCCTCTTCTTCCTGTTTGTGCGCTTTCTGGCTCTGCTTCTCATAATCGAGTATTTCCTGTATTGACCGGATAGCTCTCATTCTCTGTTCCGGAGTGGTGCGCCTTGCCATACCATTTTCCATTTTTCCATGCTTCAGCCAATTTGAATACATATCGATCAGGCAAAGCACTTCTTCTTCCATTACCGTAGGCACTCTCATGGTCTTGGTGTACATGCCGGACACAGCCTTTCTTCCGGAACCTTCTCTGGCTCCACCTTTCCCGGTCTTTTCCTGGATCCTTTTCCATAGGTCTGTTTTGTTTGATTTCGTTACGGAATCAAAGTTAAGTATTTTGTATTGGATATCCAAGTAAAACCGCATACTTTTTGCACTGCAAACGGCTGCACTCGTCGGGAGTGTTGGTACACCCCCTTGCCGTGCGGCGCTCCCCGACCGATGAGTTTTTTGTGGTGTTCCGGACGCGTTCTGTTGTGCGGTTTTGTTAGGTAATTCTGTTGTGTACCGGGTGCGCGGTTTTCGTGTGTGTTCACGTGTGTGGGATAGGTTCTATCTCTCCCCGTCCCCTTTGCTAATTTCGCGCTGGGGAGGGTGTTCGATAGAACAGCAAGAGGAAACCGGGCAAGCCCTGTTTTTCCTCTTGCCCTACGTGGTTATGCTTTGATAATCAAAGCATTAGAAAAATTAACCGTTGTATGTTGGTTATAATGAATAAATATACTATCTTGTAAACCAATTAGTTAGTATATTAATTCGTTATAATAAGCCTTATAATTATATGGAAAAAGACAGTAAAACAACGGTAGCGGTAGAACGTACTACTTTTGCTAAACTTGACCGTCTGGCCAAGGCAAACAGTGTGTCAAAAATGGAGTATATTACTCATGTCATAAACTACTTTGAGAAGTATGGTATAAACCCGGTCGAGCATGAAAGCCCGGCACAGGAAATGCAGAAGCTTATCAAGCGCATGGACCAGGTGTTCGCATTCCTGAAGAAACAGGAAACGGATCTTGTGCGTCCGGCTTGTGAAGCTCTGGCCGGAGCCAGCACACAGATAACCATAAGCCTTTCATCCTTACTTTCGGAAGAAAAGTTCAGGCGGTTCCTGAAGGAGAACAGCGAACTTTTCATCGAGGTGATGAACCAATCCAGCGAAAAGGGAAAAGCTATTGACAGAGCTGAAAGAGCGGTACGGGATTCTGATGCAACTATCAGGAAGAACCAGCAGGCCATTTTCAAGCGGATAGAAGCCAACGAAACAGCACAACTTAAAGCCATGCAACATATAGTTTCCTTCCTCGATGCAAAAGGAAAGACCGGGCTGCTCGATGATATAAACAAGGTCTATGAGAGGGAAAAGGAAAGGAGGGGACTATGAATATAAAAATTCAGGGTGGCGGTTCCGGGACCTATGCCAATACAGGGAGCTGCACAGGAGTAACGACCTACCTCCAGCATGAGGATCTGGAGCGCATGAAGAACGGCCGGGAAGTGCAGCCGTTTTTCAATAACTCACGTGACTATATAAGCGCACAGGAAGTAACCTTTAAGATAGACAACAACAAGGCAAAATTAAGCCGGAACGATGCGAAGTTCTATGTGATCACGGTAAGCCCTTCCAGCCGGGAGCTGGAGAAAATGGGCAAGACCGAGAAGGAACAGGCTGAAGCCATGAGAAAGTATGTCCGTGATGATGTGATGCAGCACTATGCGGAAGGGTTCGGAAAAGGCTTGAACAAAGAGGATATCGAGTATTACGGAAAAATCCATTTCGAGAGGAAGGGAGCCGACCGGTACGACATGCACGCACATATCATCGTCAGCCGGAAGGACAGGAGCAACACCAGGAAGCTAAGCCCAAAGACCAACCACACCGGGAAGAAGAACTGCGGAAACGTGAAGGGAGGTTTTGACAGGACAGATTTTTTCCGAAAGTGTGAATCTTCATTTGACAAGCGCACAGGGTATGACCGGGCTCCGGAACAGACCTTCGACTATCTCAATACCATGAAGAACGGAAGCCCGAAAGAAATCTTCCAGAAGAAAGAATGGGCGGAACGTGTGAACCATGAACGGCTCGAAAAGATGAAAGCCGAATGGAGCCGGGATCTTCAGGAACCGCACCAGGAACAAGGCCGGGAAGAGAGCCAACAACAGGGAAACAGTATATCCCAAGTTCCGGAAATCAACCAGGCACCGCAGCGGAAGAAGCAACAGGAGGAAGAACTCGACCAGCCCAGGAAGAAAAGCCGGAGTTTTGGGATGGGGATGTGATGTTTAATCTGTGTTAAAAATCATTTGTGGACGCAGTATTTCGGATTTTTGTAGTTTATTTAAAGATAAATTTAAAATTTAAACAAATGAAACTTAATTATTTTTTGGCTGGTGCATTAGCCATTTCTATGGCTGTTACTTCATGCTCAGAAGATTTAGACATGTCGGTAGATGAATCTCCTAATCTGAAGACTAGGACTGTTATGTCCAATGACAGTGTCGAAAATTACACTATTAGGGTTCGTTATGATGGAGTGTTGTATGATGTTCCTTGCCAAGCCTATGGTGATTCTGTCGTTTATTTGAACAAAGAATTTGAAGAACTCTTTGTTAACGAACTGTCAAAATGTCCAAACTTAATTACTTGTATTAATGACGATGGAGTGATAGAATACTTTCAGTCTAAAGAAAAATTTGAGAAGGTATCTAAACTTAGTTTTCTTGATGCTGATGTAAACGAGGTTGATAATATTCTTACAAGAGGGCAGGTTGTCGGAGATTATAGTGGTGCAGGAGAAGCTATACTGTATGATGATACGGGCTGTACTGATAATAGTAATCTGAAAATGACTATAGGTTATAACTATATGCTGGATATACCTAGACTTAAAAGCTTTGGCATGAATGATAAAACATCATCTATCCAGGTGAAAAGCTATGTGAATGATGCAAACCTGAGAGTTGTGTTAATTGCTTTTGAAAATGATACTTATAATCTTGACAATCCGAGTAAGGCAGAGTTATATTGCATAGCAAAATATAATGAAGTACATCAAGATTTGAATTTAAAACAGGTTCCAGCTCATGGTCGAGATTCATGGAATGATAGAATAAGTTCTACTAGATTGAGAATTGCAACAGCTAATTTATACGAACCACATCCTTAATATTAAATCATAAGTTATGAATAATTTGTTAAGAATTTTATTTTCCTGTTTAATATGTATCTTTGTTGCATCTTGTTCTGAAGATGAATCGGTATCACATGAATCATATTTAAAAGGTGTTTACAGTAATTATTCAGAAGATGAGACTCCTAATCTGGATATTACATATAATGGAGTAGGTGTGAAAGATAAAGAGGTTTCGGTAAATACTATAGACGATTTGGCCTTTGATGTTTTGCTTAAAAATATATTAACTACACCAGATGTTTTGTTTAGTGACGTTGTATTGCAGAAATCTGGAGATGATTATGTTTGTGAAATGGATTCTGTTATTAACAATAAAGAAGTTCATGTTGAAATGAGGATAAAACCTGAATATAATCAAGAACAAAGCGATAAGGCCAATGCTAATATGGTCCTAGATGTGGCGGAATCAGATGTAAAATAATTTTTTAAAGTGTGGTGTTCTCAATCAGACATCACACTTTTTTACTTGTATATATGGGTTATAATTCTGTATTTACTTTTATTTTCCCTATTGTTTTTTGTTCGTCACGTATCCGGCAAAGTTCCCGGTGTGCTTTTTCCTTATACTCCTGAAGGACTTTGATTTCGTTACGCAATCGGTCGTTCTCTTCCTGAAGGAGCTGAAGGCCTTTGGCACGTTCTGCAGCCAGACTTTCTGCCTTCGCCTTTGCTTCTGTTGCTTGGACTATAAGCTCCGGAGCCGGAAGCTGTTTTGCTGTCTGTTCCCGGACCGCCTGTAGTAGTTGGCGAATAGCTTCTGTTCCCTCATTGCTTGTCTGCATGGTCGCTTTAACTTCATTCAATTCTCCGATGATCTTTTCCAATGGGGAGTAATCAAGTGCGTTACTCTTCAGGTCGAAACCTGTGCGTTCAAAGTATTCCAGGGCGAGAGAAACGAACTCTTTCCGTAATATGCCGTTTGCCCGGCAGTATATCTCCAGCCGTTCAGATGTTTCTCCGCTTATTGAGATTGTAGTCTTTTCCGGCTTGCTTTTGGGTTGTATGGTTGCTTTATCTGTCATATATTAACTGATTGGTATAGATATGCTTATAATATGCCTGGTATACTGATTTTATGCTTCTTTTTAATTGAATATGCTGTAAATATACTGAATATTCCTGAAATATATTCAGGTTACCTGGCCTTTTCTTCGCTTAAGGTGATATGAGAGTCCACAAAGCACCCTCCAAAGCCGGATAAGGCATCTGGTTGCGTGTAGGTGGCTGTTACAAGGGTTTGTTCCATGAATGTCTCAATCTTGTCTATAATGGCTCCCATTGGTTTTCCTAAGCCTGTGGCTTCAGCTGATACCAATATCAAATCTCCTTCCTTCATATCGTTGTTTTTTTTTGATTGTGTAACAAAATCAAAGTTATTCCTTATCTTTTAATTTTCCTTTCAGAGCGTTTATTATATACCCTTTAGGGTTCTTTTTATCCCTTGATTTTCCCTTCAGGGTTGAAAGCTCCAGCATTAAATCAAGTTTCTTCTGTGCATCCCTGAAAAGATCTATGTTGTTTCTTATTTCCTGGTCTGTGAAAAGAAGCTCTTGCTTTAGATAGTTTCTGATTAGCCTGTCCAGATCCCAGCCCAGACTGACCTGTTTTTGTAGTTCGTGCTTCTCGAGTTCTTCATCCCTGTGTTCCGGTTGGTATTTGGGATACAGCTTCAGTGAATGAAAAGAGCGACCGTCTTTCAGAACTTTGTATTCAAATGAATAAGGGCTTTTGGCATCCAATTCTTCTTTGGCTGGTTTTACAATCCATTTTATGAAATCGGGATTCCTTTTGTATTTGTCCTGTACACCAAACATGATTTTCAAGTCTTCTATACTGTATATCAAAGGTCTTTCTTGGCCGCTCATGAGCTCATAGAAACGCATTGAGTACTGACTTGTGAACTCCATGGCCGTTTTAAGTTCATACTTTCTGAAGCCCTTTGAAAAATTAAGTACGGCATTATATACTTCAGGTTGTATTTCAAATCTTACCCAACCTCTTTTGTAATTGAATTGTGGTTTCTCGATAATGCCTATCACCTTCCATACTTGTCCATCATCGAACTCAAAAGATTTGTTTCTAAGGTCTAACAGGGCTTTTTTGACACGGGTGTAGTTTTCATCATCATCATTGGCTAAAAACGCAGATATGGGCATTAAAACAACTCTATCATCGTATAGCGTCTTTTCTATACGAAGTCCAGGATAAAGCTTTTTACCTTCTATCTCACATTGCATTGCTTCCACAAGCCTGTACAGAATGCGTTTTTCGTACACTGAGAAGTTGTACTTTGATACAGTCATTAAATAGCTCTGTATCACATCTTTGTTTGTTATTTTTATAGCCATACACCTTTACTTTATAACTTCTTGTTTAATAATGTATTACAACCGTTTTTTCAAAAGTTGATAAGCATATAATAAGCTATGCTTAAAAACAAGTCATAAAATTTTAGCCGGAATGTGGTTTCCAAACCTTCAAATCCGCGAAAAACGACTTTTTGAATGTTGGGGTGTCGCCAACATTCCGTACAAAAGTAACTCTAAGCCAAGTTTGGGTTGCTGCCCTGTACTGAATCCTGAAGTATGCCGATTGGCTCTTTCGGTAGTCTAAAATAAACTATAATTTAATTTGGATTTCATAAAAACGGCTTATTCATTGATAAATAAGCCGTTTTTCTTGCTTTTTAAGTCCAAAACACTTAACTTTGAAAAGTTAAGTTTAATTTGGACTTATGGGAGAAAAAATAGGATATGCCAGAGTTAGCACTAAGGAGCAGAACCTCGTTTCTCAGGAGGATGCGCTCAATAAGGCGGGATGTATCCGCATCTTTACGGACAAGATTTCCGGCAAGGAGTTCAACCGCGAGGGGCTGACCGCCTGCATGGATTATTTGCGCTCCGGCGATACGCTTGTCATTTTCCGACTTGACCGTCTTGGACGCTCCGTTAAGGAAATGCTCGACCTTTGCGCCCAGTTGGAGAACCGCCATATCAAACTTGTTTCCCTTCAGGACAATCTCGACACTTCTACCGCTGTCGGCAGGTTTACCATGCAGATACTCGCATCGCTGGCAGAGTATAACCGCAGCCTTATACTGGAAGGGTGCAGAGCCGGAATCGAGGCTGCAAAGAAAAGGGGGGTCAGGTTCGGCAGACAAGAGGGGGTAAAAATGAAGAAGCCGAAGAAGGAGGCTGCCATCCGGCTTTACAAGGCAGGTTCTTCCATACCCCAGATAATGGAGATAACAGGTATAAGGTCTAAGCAGACCATATACAATTATCTGAAAGAAGAACAGATACAACCCGATAGAAGATGAATTATAAAAAATAAGACTATGTGTAAAGATTCTATTTTTACTGAAGAACAGCTTGTGCTGATTAGAGATACTTTTGGCGATTTGTGTCAGGCACACATAGAAAAAGGCTTATTTGATTATGCCGAAGAAGAACTGAAGGTCATTAACACAGTCCAAAGGCAACTGGACTGCGAGGAATATATCAGTCTTGAACAGTTCCGTAATAATAGTAGCGGTACTTGGACTTACATCAGCGTGGAAGATACAGACGGAGAAGATGCAAAGAATGTAGGTTCTCAGGAAGATTGACGGTATAATCTTCTACTGTCATATAAACAAAATATTTATAAAGGTATTATGAAACAATCTGACTACATCGAATGGGATAACCTGAAGAATATCCCGTTCTTCCTCTGTCAAGTGGTCGAGGACGAGGAAAACCAAGATTTGGATATTTACTATCTGGGCAAGCGTGTCTTGCACGACTACGACCATGTGGGGCACTATTTGCGGACTGCCGTTATCCTGTTCCGAAAGGTAAAGAACCGCACAGCCGACTGGGTAAACCTGCACAACCTCTGGACGCTGCGCAACTGTGTGCGTGAGAATTACAATCACGGCATAGGGGTGGACGACCTTATTTTCGGCGAAAACTTCGACGGCGAAAACCTCGATACGCTTACGCCATTGACAAAGCAACGCTTTGACCTTGTTATCAAGCGGATTAAAGAGATTGACGAATACGCCACCATTTAAAAGCAGGGTGTTTGCCGGACAAGTCAGGCAGACACCCCGTTTTTTTATCGGGTTCTGACCACTTCCATTTCGATACCCATTTCCTTTATCTGTGCCTGTATCTCCGGGCTGTTCAGCACCTTTTCCGCATCCTCCCTTGAAGCAAACGTGCGAATCGGACAAGGGGCTTTCTCCACCTTGTCGCCCAGTACGGCATGGGTTATGTCCTCGCTGCCTTTTGCCCCCTTGTTTACAATGCTGTAAAACTGTATGGAAGTCGTCAAGGGGATGTCCTTCTCCAGTCCGTTTTGCCTTTTGTGCGGTTCGCTCACAGCCTTTATAAATTCTTTGGCTGGCTTGAAAGCCGGAATGTTGTGTGCCGGGACTATCAGTGTCGTGTTCCGGCTGATGTTGCGTGCGGTTTTCTCTGCCCTGTGCTTCAGGATGAAGCTGCCGAAGCCTCTCAGATATACGGGTTCTTCCCTCTCCAAAGAGTTCTTCACTTCTGCCATCAGGCTTTCCACGATTGCCATCACGTCCTTTCTGTCGATACCTGTCTTTAGCGCGATGATGTTTGCCAGTTCTGCTTTTGTCATTTTCCTGTTTGTTTTCTGGTTTAAGAGAGTGATGCAAAGATACTAAATCATAAGCTCTTATCTGTTTGTTTCCCCTGTTTTTTTCTTTTGGGCGTTCCCCTTTCGGGTCGGGCTTTCCGCTGCAAGTCCTCGCTTCGCTGCGGGCTATCCGCTGCAATCCCTAACGCATGACCCCTACCCTGCGGGCAGGGAGAGCGGTATGGGTATTTTCCCTTAACTGATTGAAACATTGGCAAAGGTAGGCGGGGCTGAAAACAAACCAGTAAAAAATGCCAAATCTCCACCCTGCGGGTAGTATTTACCATTTTTTCAGGTTTGCTATTCATCCTTTCCGCTTTCTGAGAAATTCCAATGTTCTCAATCAGTCAAGGGAAAAAAATTGGTTGGGGCGACAGGCGATGTTAGCGAGTATTAACCTTAACAACGAAAAGCGTATGGCAGCAACAAGAGTAAACCCGAAGTACAAGAAGCAGTGGCAGAAGCTGATGTTTTCCTTTTTTGACTATCTGCCCATGAAGTACGAAGCCAGTCCGAGAGAATGGCAGGTGCGCAAACTTATCTGGGATTTCAAGGACGGCAAACGCAGTCTGCAAGTGGCGGAACTCGTAGCCCGAAAAATCCGAGAAACTTTCGGCAGCATGACCGAGAAAATCGTGTTCTGCTGTATTCCTGCTTCGAGCAGCGAAAAGAACGTGAAGCGGTACAAGGAGTTTTCCGATGAAGTGTGCCGACTGGCTGGCACGGTAAACGCTTTCGACCATATCAGCGTGGAGGGTGAACGGCTGGCGGTACATGAGTACAAAGGCGCAAAGAGCGTGAAAGGCGTGCAGGTTATCAGCTTCGAGGAAGCGTTTTTCAAGGGTGCGCAAGTATTGGTTTTTGACGACGTGGTTACACGGGGTTTCTCTTATGCACGTTTCGCGTGCGCTTTGGAGGCTTTCGGAGCTTCTGTTTTGGGAGGTTTTTTCTTAGGTCGGACACTTTTAAAATAAGCAGGTATGAAAACGCAGTTTGAAGTTAACGAGGATTTCCGAGTAATGGAAAATCAGGAGCTTGTGTATATGCTCACAAAGAAGAACGATTTCAGCCAAATGGCAGCGCAAGACCTTTTTGGCTACCCTAACGCATCATCCTTTTCTGATGTGGTTTCACAAATGACACCTGCAAAACGCAGGCTGGCGATGGCAGCCGTAGAACTTTACAAGCGGCTAAGGGAGGAAAGCACCGAACAGAAGCCCGTCCGGTGCAGCGAGGATGTTTATAAACTCATGTTTCCTTGTGTGGGCGACATTGCCACAGAGGAATGTTGGGCGGTATTCCTTAATTCAGCGTCAAGGGTCATTAAAAAAGTACGGATTTCGTGCGGCGGTTTCGCTTCCACGCTGGTGGACGTAAGGGTAATTCTTCGGGAAGCCATTCTAAGCCGTGCGGCAAGTTTTGTTCTTTGCCACAACCACCCCAGCGGCAGCGAGAAGCCTAGCCATGACGATGACAGGCTGACACAGGCAGTCGCAACGGCAGGCAAGGCGGTAAATATCCGACTGCTCGACCATGTGATTATTGCAGGACAGCATTTTTACAGCTATGGCGATGAAGGCAGAATTTAGACCGTTCTTTCGGGGGAGATAGCCAGTTTCCCCCGAAAGGGTTTTTCCCTTTTGCTGCTGTTTTCATACCTTTTCAGTACGGGCAAGGCGGGATGGCGCAGGGTATTCTTTTTGGCAGACACCCCAAAAAGAACCAAAAAACGCTTTTCAAAGCGGTAAGGCAGAGCCTTGTCCTTTTATTTGCGTTCACGCAGAGGGCGGCACTCCCACCCACCCGATTAATAGGTAAGGCGATTTCCTGTGTACACCAGCGGACAAGCCGCAGGTAAACACCGGAAAGGAACGAAGCGGAGAGGAAACCCGCTTGAAGGCAGCCGCAAGCGGCTGCCTGACCGAATTTTTCCACTCCGCTCTTTTTCGTTCCGCTCGCCTCATTTCGTATCCCGTGCCGCCTACAATTAGTGTTTACTAAGATTAGTAAATACTAATTGTAGTATTTTAGTATTGTTTGCCTGAAGTGTTTCTTTCCTGGTTCATGTGTTTTGTGTTGTGATTGTTCGTCTTTTGGGCGTTCCCCTTCAGGTCGGGCTTTCCGCTGCAAGTCCTCGCTTTGCTGCGGGCTTTACCCTGCAATCCCTAACGCGTCCTTTCCCTCCCTCCCCCGTCAAGGTATGTTCCGTTTTGTGCTGAAATCCTTGCGGCCACAGGTGGCTGCGTGATTACGGCACAAAGGGAACATCCGGGCTGCCCCCGTTCCATGTGCCTTTGGCATATTCCACAGACGCCCCCCTTATCTTCCACCCGTCTGCCCCTCTCCCCCTTCCCGGCTGCGCTGGCAAAAGGAAAAGGGGCTTAAATTATATATCGTTATGAAGTGGCAGCAAGGATAAACTTCTTCAGGAAATCTACCTTGAAGAAGAAAAAAGTCCACCGGAATAGTTAAATGTTAGATTTTGAGAACAATGGATTATTATTTCTTGTAATTTTACGGTTGTTAATTTAAAACTAAAAGTCACTAGTGGGCACTTTAAATTAAACATCGTTCTTTGAAATCTTTGATAATCGCA
>OFMJ01001425.1_pt1 | contig 17843 bp, 11 predicted proteins | sample 1541801 | NCBI WGS metagenome assembly OFMJ01 (sample SAMN04209234, study PRJEB22552) | human gut metagenome | biome: gut; material: feces | host: Homo sapiens | place: USA: Oklahoma
TTAGATAATTCTCTGTAAATGTTTTCTGAAGCATCATGTCTCCCTTATATTTCTCATTCTTTAGCATTTGTTGTATTACATTTGTACTCCATACCTCTTTACCTGTAACCGTTTTTATACCACTATCTTCCAAATATTTTTTAATCTGTGAAAATGTGTATCCCCTCAAATATAACTCAAAAATTAATCGTACTACTTTGGCCTGTTCAGGAACAATTACCAATTCCCCTTCCACACACTGATACCCCATAAAATGTTTGTAGCTGCTAAATAATCCTTTCTCAAATTTTCTTTTAATACCCCACTGAATATTCTCACTTAAGTTCCTGCTTCCTTCTTGTCCTATTGCTCCTGATAAGGTTATTGCCGCTTCTGCATCCGGATAAAACGAATTCACATTTTCAATTTCAAAATACATTTGAATACCCCTATCTTTCAAATATCTCATAATCTGCAATGGCTCTACCGTATTCCTGGATACTCGTTTTGCTGATTTAATGATTGTGTAATCGATCTTCCCCTCTGTAGCACTTTCTAACAGGTGTTTCAATCCGTTACGGCCCTTTTTCCTTAATTCACTTCTTCCACAATCCCTGAACACTCCTGAAAATACCCAATATGGATGATCTGATATTTGTTCTGTATATGCCATAATTTGATGTGCCAAACTGGCTAACTGCATCTCTTTCTTAGTGCTGACGCGGCAATATGCCGCCACACGCAGCGGTTCCGTATTCTCCTTTTCCACAGGTATATAATATATCTTTTTCACCCCCCCACCTCATCTCATCAATAAAGAAAAGGCGCAAAAGCCAAAAGCCTTTACGCCTCAACACACAACAACTATCCAATCTCACCTAATCATCATTTAACACTATTTTGCAACAGGACAATACTTTCCGTATGTGTTGAGGCTGTGAAAAAGATTCCCGAAAGGCGCAATTCGACCTTGGCGGAGCCATTATAATTCCTGCCAAAATGGATATCGAGCTTTTTTGACACTCGATTTTGCCCTGTCCTACGTTTAGATTATACCATAGATTTTAAGATTTGGGGATGCGCTAACATCGCCCAAAAAATAATTGCTGCAATAAATGCTACGAAGAATAAAATCCTCAGTTCGTGTCTGAGGATTTTATTCTTCGTAGCATTTATTTTTCATCATCAATTTTCTTGTTCTGACAATCATAATACATTATTTGCTCTCAACTTGTTTATTTTGTAATAAAAAGTAAACTAAATTATCAAGCGCTTTTTTAAATATCCACTTTTCTCCATTTGATCATAAGTACCAAGTGTATCATACTTATTTACATATTCTAATGATTTGTCATACTCCATTCCCAATATAAGTAAGTTCATTCTAGCTGCGTGTAAAAATCTTTCGTACCGTTCCCATTCTGGGTTCTGAGACAATTCTCGAATTGTAGATCGTGAAACTATCGGATTTATCGCATAATTATCTGGTTGACAAAAACTTCTGACAATGTTGATATTGTTCTCCATTACTTTTCCTTGGCCTTTCGTAGAACCGCCCATGTTATTCCATGGTGGAAAATGTCCATATTTTTTTCGAAACGACTCGATTAGTATTCCCTCTACTCTTTTAATATCATCCCTTCCCTGCTCACTTAACATATCCTCAACAGGAGAATTTTGCTGTTTTGCAAATTTTTCATACATCTCCCGATTCCTATGAACCAATGGTTGTGATAGCGGTAACTGTACAAATATTGTATACCCCAAACGTTCATTTCTTGAAAAGTAATCTTCAATTTGCTTCTGCTTTGATCCTTCTTTAATTGGCAAAATACCATTATGTTGTTTAAACCGTTCAGCTAAATCACCCGCTAATCCAATATAGAGAATTGCTTCTGCATAATAATCCCAGAAACAATATATTCCTGCTGAAGCCCATCCAAAGCTATCTGATGGTGAACACAAATCATCAATTGCTTTTGCCATTTCCAAAGCTTCTTCTTTTCTATATGCATCTAAAATAACTGTCCCAAACATTACATCCCCCCTTGTTATTTTCAAAATTATTTGTCTTTTATTGTATCGCACACATTGCATACCATAATTTTTGAAAATTATAACTACAAAAACATTCTTTTTACCAAAAGCACTATATCTTATGGTTTATTCCTCTATTTTTTCTTCAAACCACAATTCCGCATCATTATTACCGACTCCGCATGTGTAGGATGTGCAATTCAGATTCCCCCAAAAGCAGAATTTGCTCTTGGCGGGAGACTGCTCATTCCTATCAAAATAATCTTTGTTCTGCTTTTCAGGCGCTCATACTTATCCCATCTTTTATTGCCCTTTATTTTTTAGTTGGAAATATAAACATTGAGTCCCTTCACTTTTAAAGCTCTCAACGTTGTTGAGATTTTTGCCTCATCTGCAAGTTCTGATAATTCCTCTAACTTTTGCCGTAAAATCTCTTTACTAATAAATTTTGTACGATATTCAAAAATCAGAGCGGAACTCATATTCCGCCTTCAAGCATATTCAACTACATCCTTGTCCTTACTTTTGCAGCGAATAATACCGACACTTGGATTCTCATGAGGCTTTTCCACATCTCTGTCCAATACCTCCAGATATAATTCCATTTTCCGAGGTATTCAGGTTTAAAGTCATTGATTTTTAATTCAATTGCCACCAAACACTGCATATGTCTATGTAAAAAGAGTAAATCGTAATAATAATCAATGTTATACTACAAAATACAAATGAAATAAATCATTTATCGATTTTTTAATGCAATCATTGTCAATCCCATAGAATTTCAACTGCAAAGCATAAATAACATATTCAAGATAAATTAAATCCATCAGAGATAGACCAATAAAATCCTTATCCAAATCACCATGTGCAAAATGGTTTCTTTGATTAGCTAAACGCTCTCCCATCTCTGAATATACTAAATTTTCATCATTTAACTGATAAAGATGCTTTCCATAAACACCAATTATGTCATCATAATCTTCGCCCATTTTTATTATCTCATTTTGAAGAGAATCGGTCTTGATTAATTTCTTTAGAAATTGAAATTTCTTTTTTAGTTTCCCTGAACTTGACTCAATCAATTTCAGAATTGCTTCTGTTGCTTCTGTTTCAACTTTAACAGTTGATTCTTTTTTGGGTACACCATCTGGATATGCACGATGAAACTCCCATTCAAATGCTGCCGTTATCATAATGAAACGTGATGCATCTATATGATGACCTAATTCATATGTATTTGGAAAATGTCGTGTATAGAGAAGAGAATTCGCTATATCTGTTAAAATCGCACCCTCAGACCCAGAAATATACGCCTGCTTAATATACCGACCCATTTTTAATGTTTCCAGTTCTGCGGTACCTGTTTCATCAACAATATGTAATGTAGCAAAGTTTTCATGCTTACCACCTTCATAAGGGGATGCTATTTCAACAATCGAAAGAAATATATTTTTCCTATAACACAAGAACCTAATGAATTCCCTCGCAATGCGCCATAGACGCATAATGAATGCATAATCAGATGTTGGTTCAAACTCGAATAGCATAGCTGAAGTCAATGATACAGGTGCTTCACCTATCTTTGTACTCATTTTTCTCGATACACCAAAATAAACTTGAACTTCCTTTCCATCAACTATAAATGTTTGTTTATCTGTTGTCGTTGAATCGAAGTCCAACGTAGTTATTGAAAATACACCATTATTGAGGAATTCTGCATTATCCATTGTGTATTTAAAAGCTTGATTAACAGGATGAATACAATCAATCTCAGCACCGCTGAATGATATTCTATCAATTAGCTCTCTGTCATATTTACACACAATGTATGCAACTACTTTGATTAACAACACAGAATTATAGCTACCAATATTCTCTCCCTCCTGTGTTAAAAAGACTATTTTCTTTCCGTTCTCATTGCACCTTCCAATCAAGAATGGCTCGTCCATTTTAAGTGAATTTCCAAAAGTATATGCCCCATTACCAATTGGGGGCATTAACCACTCCATTTCAATCTCATGTTTTTTATCATCTGGCGGTATCAAGCGTAAATCTTGCCCATCAAACATAAATATAAAGTCAACATTGCGATATTGTATTTTTCCAGTATAAGTAGTCAATTCTATTGCCAAGATCGTCCCTCCTTAATATATTTTTTACCATACAATACAAATCCTACATCATTGTTATCCAATCACTGCTGGCTAAAAACTCATTTTCTCCTACCTTTACACCTTTCTGTAAAAGCGGTATGTATAGTCTATTCTTTTATTTCCCAATATCTTTATTTGTGATACGAAGCTTATTTTTTAATTCATTTATTACATTCACACACTCATGATATTTAGAATACTCTATTGGGATACATAATCACTTAAACATTATTTTTATTTTCTTCACAAAATTCGTTTGACTAGGGTTATCATAACGAATTCTTCCACAATACTCATTGAATTATTCTCTAAGACGCCTTTCCAATCCTCTAACATCAACACTTATAGGGGAATTTGGTTGTTCATTAATGCATTGAACTATATCATGCTGTTCAACCGACAATCTACTTCCGTTTTTTGTTTGAGCAGAATGCAGTATTCCACATCTTATGTCGACATAAAATCTATCGGCCTTTTCCTGAGTATCAAACACATCCCTCATATGATTTCTCAAAAAATCAACATAACATACATGATTTTGTGTTGTTTGAGCCACTCCATGTTCAAATTGATAAAAGGTATCAATAAGGAGACAACAAATTGCCATAGATGTAAAACCATTACTAAAAACATCATTATTAAGCATTTCAATTTGTTGTAAATACCGCCCCTCTATTCTATCTCGAAAAAAACTTATTGCATCTTCCAAATCCCTCCTCACGCCATGGCGTTTATCAAGCTCAAATCGCAAAAGTTCTCCTTCTGTCGTATTATTATTAACATATATAATTCCGTTACGCTCCATATTTCTATTGTATGATGTATTTTAATTAACTACATCTGTGACCTCCTTCCCCTTCTTATTATTTTATATTCGCCCATGTACTCTGCCATATATAAACTGAACTCTCCTGTCTGTAGCTTTACTTTGATATTGTTTCTTTTAATTTTTCTGCTTTCTAAGCGTTCTTTTTTGATTAAATAGTTAGTGCCAATTAGAAATGTCTAATTGGCACCATGACTATATTAATCCTATTCGTTTAACAACTTTGAATTCAAAACCTCATTTACTTTCGGATTAAATAATTTGTCAAAAAGAATTTGATTCCTCTGTTTAGCATCTCTTACTAATTTATCATAAGATATTACTTCGATATAAGCACCTCTTGTCTGATTATATCCAAAATAACCATCTCCATCAGGTGTCAGCATAAGACCAGCATTTACTGCATCCTCTCTCATAGAATCTGTCAAATCAGCAATCACATAACAATAAAAAGCTGTATTACTTACGTTTACAAATGGTCTGCCATTCGGGCGTTTTGCTTTTCCCTCTTTTATGTTTTTGACATATCCAAGCACTTGATTAATCGGATTTTTATCATCATCTTTTAAATCATTTCTATTCGGCTTTTTAAATTCAACAATAGATATTGAATTAAAAAAATCCTGATTATCAGAAAATGAAAATGCTTGATCAAAAATAGCAATATCCATGCGCTTTTCTACCGCTGTATCTAATACTGGCAATGACTTCATCAACTTATCAGATGCCAAAAAAGTGTGATATGCTAACCTATCATCTATAATCCAAAGGTTCATCTCCTCAAACTCAATTTCATCAGACGTATACCGCATTGGGCAAATAATAGAATGTAAAGTTTCCTCTGAGCAATATCGATTATCCTCTTGAATTTCTATTGCCTTTTCTAATAAATCCAATATTGCTTTTCGCCTAATAATATATTCTGACAAACTTGATTTACTAATTTCAGTAATTGAACTGCAATATTCATTGAATATTTTACTGAAGTTTTCTCTATCAAATTTACTGTCTTTTACCTTCTTTTCTATCTCTCTGCCTTGTGAATGAATTTCAGTTTCCCATTTTTGTGTGGCAGAATGCAATTCTAATTCCAATTTTTCTTTACTTAAATTGGCTGGAATCTGATCATACAATTCTGGTTTTCTATTTAACAGATAACGATATTGAGGCTTTTCTTTCTGAACATATGAATCAATAAAGTCTCTTTTTGCATCTTTTATCTTTTTTAAATCATCAATTAAATAAGCCAAAATATACTCTTTGGCAATTTCAATAAGTTCTCTTTCAGATACACTCGCAAAAAGTGTATCCTCTTCTTCAAAATCAAAAGCCGTTCTGTTAAGATTTACGTTTCTATCCAAATAATCTCCAGCCAAATATCCCAAATAATAAAATGCTTCCCCCTCATCCGTTACAATTCTTTTTTGCAAATCTGTAATATATTGACTCAAGTCATAGGATTTAACCTCTCGTTTACTAGCACAAAAATGTAATTCGTGTTTCACAGCACCTTCTGCCATTCTGATATGATACAACGAAAATTTGTTTCCGTCTTTTTTAAATTCATCCCGGTGTAGCGAATCCTTTATTGTACTTTCAAAATATTTATTCAGATCATATGTCTCTCCCAAATTGTCTTTCAATACGATATGTGGACAATTATCTCCCAAAAAGTATGGCAAACAATGCTCTATAACTTTTTTTGCTAAAGCCTCCAACGACAATGGTGCCTTTTTCCTATATTTCAATATAAAATTAGAAAGCGTAACAACAGTCTTATATTCTGAGGTACTGCTATCCTCTACATTTTCTTCCGGCTCAACCCCATTATCTGCCGAAAACTCAAATTTTCTTTTTAACCAACTATTTTTTTCACAATATATACTTTCAATATTAACCTTAGTAAATGCTTTGAGCCATAAGAAGCGCCCAATTCCCTTGCATCCCTTTGAAACTTTCAAATTCGAATAAGCTTCCAAAAATGAGTTGTAATTTATAGAATTAAATCCTTCTCCGTTATCAATTACCTGAAATTCATAAAATGGATTTATCTCTTCATTGCCATCCATATTGACTTGCCTATCTTCTAAACGATTAGCTAAAATTGTTATCTGACCACTTTGAGAATTTGTTGATTCTTCAATCGATTGGATAGAGTTTACAATGGTTTCAAAAAGAGGCCATAAAGCCTTGTATTCAGGCAACTTTACTTCGTTTAATTGACCTTTTAAGTTAAACCTAAAATTGTTCAAAATCAGACCTCCTTCATAAAATATACTATTATATAATACTACCACACCTCCCTAAACTTTACTATATAAAATATCAAGAAAGATCAATCAAAATCCCAGCACTCAACCGAAAACCTTTCTCATCCCTCTTTATTTTTGTATTGAATTTTCGTACTCCTGGAACACCAATGCAAATGTTATATCCCTCAAAACTGATATACCGCCATAATTACCCTGCCAACAATAAAACCCTCAGCCCACCGTCTGAGGATTTTATTCTTAGCAGCGTCCCATGTGCCACCCGGCGGGAGCGCTCCCTTCGGATTAGCTCCCACCTTCCTTAATCTTCAAAATCAATCCGCTATGTCATCACAATGCCGGACTAAAACTGTATCTCTATCTTACTTTCATTAATAACCATGACTGCCCGCAGCAGACGCCCTACCAGATCATCATCAAATTCTTTTTTTAGGTAATTGGTCTTTCTCATATAGCTTTCCATATCCTGCATTCTCTGGTCATAGGACTCCGCCAATTGTCGTTCCCGGACAAACTTGGTCTTTTTCTTCTTCAGTTCTTTGATCTCATCTGCTATAATACGGTATTCCTTATCGAACACTTCATCAGCTGACTCGGCTTTCGCACTATCTTCGATGAGCTTCATCAGCTTCTTCTGAATTTCCTCTATCCGGCTATCGTATCCCGTGGGTTCTGCAGTCGCAGAGTAATTCCCTATAATCCGTATGACATTCTCCCGGAATGCCTGCACGAATTCGCCCTGATCTTCTACTACACTGTTAACTGCTGTCATAATCATTTCATGCAGAGCGGTTTTTTACTGTAATCAGCTTATCATCATATTCGCATTTCCTGAAAATCCACCATTCCTTTGCAGAGTTTGACCCCCATTACTCAAACATAGAATCATTCAATACTTGTCCGGTTGGTGTAATGCAACAAAACCTCCTCCACAGCAAAATCATTTTCATCTTCTCCATCATCGCTGTTATACCAAATCCACCGTTCTATATACTCCATAAACCAGGACTGATTTCTCAATGCCGTAATTAATTTCCCAAAACATGCATAATCTTTGGTACATCCCCGTCCTACAAAAAACAATGTTCCATCTGGCTTTTCACTATAATCCATCTGTTCTTTTTGAAATGCTCGAATCAACGTCCCATATAAAACTTCCAGAGTATGTTTTTCCACCTTCACTGATTTGTTATACATTCAGTCTAATTTCCAATTTCAGCATATATAGTACCGCCTTCTATTCACTTCCGCTCACAAGCTGCAAACCTTGTATTCATTCTCCTCTGCAAAACAGATAATGATCTGTTTCTCATAAACATCAACTCTTTTTACCTTGTTTTTCACAATGTTCTCATCATACACACCGCCACACACAGCAACCGTCAGAATCCTTTCCATCTTCTCATCCTGTAAGGTCGGAGAACACCCACATGTCATCTTCCCTTTTTCCATTCTTGTTCCGCATCTCCATACAATCTTCCCTCTTTCCGTTCTACGTCTGAAACCTGCCCCGCAATTTCCACAAAATAATAGATTACTAAATAAATATTTGCTGCTATACCGATTGCCTGTATTCGATTTTTCTCCTTTTTCATCCAGTAGTAATCTTGCTCTCAGAAACATTTCCTCCTGTACTCTGTCAAAAATCTCAGGCGAAATAATAGCAGGAAGACTGTCTTTCACATAATACTTCGGACGCTGTCCCTCATTTTTCTTACGGATTCCATTTAAATAATCTTCTGTAAAAGTTTTTTGGAGCAGACTATCTCCTTTATACTTTTCATTTTTCAGCATCTTTTGTATCGTTGTTGTGTCCCACTGGCTTTTCCCCGTTGCTGTTTTAATATTCCGCTTTTCTAATTCTGCTTTAATCTGAGCAAAAGTATATCCAGTTAAATAAAAGTCGAATATCATCTTAACAACTTCCGCCTGCTCAGGAACTATTACCAACTCCCCCTCTATACATTGATACCCCATAAATGCCTTATAATTTGTAAAAATCCCCTGCTCAAATCTTCTTGTAACTGCCCACTGCATGTTTTCACTTATATTTCTGATCTCCTCCTGCGCTACTGCTCCTGACAATGTGATATACACTTCTGCTACTGGATTCAATGAATCTAACTTTTCATTTTCAAAATACATACTCATTCCCCTTTCCTTCAAAAATCTGATTATGTTTAATAGTTCAAGCGTGTCTCTTGACACTCTGCTTACTGATTTGGTAAGTATGTAATCTATTTTCCCTTTATCCGCCTGCTTTAGCATCCGTTCTAACCCAGCTCTTCCCTTTTTTTGCAAACCGCTTTTTCCAAAATCATAATATATACCTGCAAATTCCCAATTATCATTGTCCAATATCTGCTCTATATAATATAAAATCTGATTCCCTAAACTTTCTTTTTGCGCTTTACTTTTGGTGCTGACACGACAATATGCTGCTACTCTCAGTTTTTTCTGTTCTTTTGAAGATGGTAAAACCAATCTGATTTTTTTCATCAAATCATATCCCTCGTCAATTAAGAAAAGACGCAAAGACATCATCGTCCTTGCGCCTAAAATCTTTTCTTTATAACTTATTTCACTGTCCAACATGCTGCAACAGGACTATGGACTCGACATGTGTTGAAGCTACAATACTGATGTCAAGAGGGTATTGTTCCCCCTTGACGGAGTCCATATTTTTCAATATTTAAGCTTCCCATAGTTTTTATAATTTCCTATCTGGAAATATCAGAAGTCACTTCCTTTTTTGTAAGCGCCAAGTGTTAGGGTATCCCAACACATCTACCCTGGCACCAACATGTGATGTCAGGGTTGCGAGCGTTTTACTCTGATTTTTTGTTACATTCTATCCTGGCTTTTTCGCTCCACGGTGCGAGATCTTGAAATTCTGCATCGGTAGTATCTTTGCCTGGGCGGCTGTCGAGCAGGTATTGCAGATAGTTGTATGGGTGCAGCCCATGCACTTTCGCCATCTCTACCATGGTATAAACTACCATACTCGCATTTGCACCATCCTGGCTGTCGCTGAACAGCCAGTTCTTGCGGCCTAAGGTTAGCGGTCTGATTGAATTCTCCGATGGATTATTGCTCAGGCTGCAGCGTCCGTCTTCGAGATACGTCATCAGCGTGTCTTTTCGATTTCGGATATAAGTCACTGCCCGATCCATGCGGCTTCCTTTTTCTGGGTGCTGTGCATCCAGCCAGCGTATGAAACCTTCCACGATCGGCTTCTGCTCCTTCTGGCGGCGTTTGTAAACCTGCATATAAGATAGTTCCTTTTCCTTATAGCTGCGTTCATACTCAAACAGCTTGTTACAATACAGAACTCCTTGAACTGCCGGATGGCTGTAGTCCTTATCATGGCCGGTTGGAATGGCTTCGATCAGATATCTCCGGATATGGGCGTAACAACAGCATCTTCGGACATTTTTCAGCTTGTTATAACCACTGTAACCATCAGCCATGACATACGTTCCATCCGCGATTCCTTTCAGGAAGTCCGCCGCATGTTCTCCGGCACGCGTCTCTGAATAATGGTACAGGACGATGGGCGGCAGCCTGTCTTCTCCGGAACGCATCAGCCAGACATAGGACTTACTCTGCGGTCTCCGGCCAGGTTCATTTAAGATCTGGATGGGTGTTTCATCTGCCATCAGGAAATGTCGTTTCAGTAACTCACGGTGAAAGTAGTCATACACGGGTTTCAGATAATTCTGGGAACAGGTGATAATCCAACCCGCCATGGTCGTTCTGCTGATGCTGACTCCAAGGAGTTCAAATCCTTTTTCCTGTCGATACAGCGGAAGCGCATCTGCATACTTTTCATACATGATGTGTGACACAAGGGATGATGAGGCATAGCCTCCAGGGATTAGTGCCGCAACTCCTTCATTCTTGATAAACTGTGGGACTTCCGTATCCTTGCAGACAGGGCAGCCATACGTGGTTGCAACGTACACAATACGTTCCAGCTTTGCTTTGGTGTAACGCAGCTCTGTCCTGATTTCTTCATGGCCGATCGGAACCATCATGGTTCCACAGGCAGGACACTGTTTTTCTTCGTCTGTCAGTGTATCCACCTCTTCATAATGGATTGGCAGATTTGCGAACATCTCGTCATAGTTCGCTTTGAGCTTACGCCCTCGTTTGCTAGCGTTCACTTCGATAAACTCCGGTTCAATGAGTTCCGGAATTGGTTCTTCCCCGGAATCAGGGACGGAGAAAAGATTCAGCTGACCGGGCATATCACTGCGTCGTTCACTGGAACTGCCAAAAAGCTTCTGTTTGAAGTATTCAAGCTGCGCTTGCAGATTTGAAATGATCCGGTCTTTTTCATCGTCCTTTGCATTGCGTTCTTCCAGCATCTTCTGCAGGGATACGATCAGATCATTCTGGGTACGGATGGTTGTATTCAGTTGTGAGATCGTATCCTTCAGTTCCTTGAACTGGATGTCCTTTGCACTGGATGCCATGGTCCTTCGCTCCTCTGTTTCGTTACTGGTATTTTACCAGAAATCGAAGAAAAAAGCGAATTCGTCACGGCCAGGTGTTCGTCATAATGACGGTGGATAACTGACGCGGAGAGTAGCCATAAGATGGATAAACTGAGATATTTTTTGTTATGGCAATCTCAGAATACGATGAAAAGCGATGAAATAGAAATCGCGTAGGAGGTTATCCCGGCCTGGATGAAAAAAGAAAGAGTTATCCACGTTTCGATAAGAAATGTCACTGGAAAATTTCGTCGATTTCACGATGATTTTCAGCTGGTTTGGATCGCCTTTGGTTGTTCAATGTCCAGTCCGCTGAGCAGCCAGTCCAGCTGCCGCCAGGTAATTGCCTGAGCTTCTGAACGCTTCCGTGGCCAACGATAGCGTCCCTGTGCAACATTCAGTCTCTTGTAAAGGAGCACATATCCATCCGGTTCACGGAGCAGGACCTTGATCCGGTCACACCGTTTACCGCAGAAAAGGAACAGGGATGACTGATCCGGATCCATGGAAAGTTTGTCCCGGACAATGCTGCAGAGACCATCGATCGATTTGCGCATGTCTGTTGTGCCACATACGATATAGATGTTGTCCGCCACGGAGATATCGCCTAACACCCGGTGCCTTTCACAAGGCTCAGAATCCGATCAAGGATAGCAAGGTCAGTTCCATTGGCGATGCGGATTGTCGCATTGCCCAGAGATATTTCTATGCTAGCAGAAATATCTGCAATACAGGTTGGACTCGCAGGCGCCGACTGGCATAGAAGCATCAGCTCAGGATTCGCTGCTTTTGAATGAACGTTTAAGCGGACCACTTCCTGAGCCGGAGTCGGTGAAGGCTCCGCTTTGGAAATTGACTCAGGGATTTCACAGCAGGCCTTTCTCCTGAGTCTACTGACCCAGTTGAAAAAGGTTCCCGGATGAATTCCGTGCTCCTTACACCACTGATAATCGGAGAGCCCACTGTTCCTGCATTCCATAATTAGTTGGAGCTGCTGATCAGCTGGGACTCTGGCATTGTAACTGGACATTTTCGATCCCCCCATAAATGTGTAGTGAAATGCTCGCACCTATCAATGAAATGTATCGTATACCAGAGCGAAGTGCTTGCATCTAGCTATCTATCATTATGAGGTATTTGGCGGCAAAGCGCTAGCCACCCTAATATTTGGCGCTTACCCTTTTTTGTCAATTTACTTAATGAAAGATTTTCCCATTCTCTATGTATACGCATGCATTAGGATATACCTGATCACCAAACCTACAGATCTGAAAATTATCATATCCAGCTGCAATACCTTCTTTTAAACTTAATAAAAAACTCGAAACACAAGCAGGATGATTCATCTTATATATACTAATTACATTCTTACACCTTTTCACATTTTTCCCCATAACTACATTAAACCTTTCGATTACAACTATCAATGTTATTTTCGACAAATCTCGACACAAACCTCGCAATGTGTTGAGTGGATAAAAAACATGTCCAGAAGACGTGGTAAAGGTCTTATCGTATCTGCAATAAACTTATTATACTTTATATTGCACTATACCCATGTATTATTATAATTTCCTTATACACTCCCCCAGCAATACATTACGTGAGAAAATATCTTTTATATGAGCCCAAAACTTTTACTACAATCTAAATTTAGGATTAAATCTTCCTATATCTTTTTTTGTCTGTTGCGCCTTATCATTTTGCCCCGAATCCAAGAAGTAATTATAACATTCTCTCAAAAAATATACGTCATGGCTATGCTTGACATAATTTACTTTCAGGAAACTTTCAGCTTTTTCTAAATTATTCTGCCTATAAAGGCGTAACAGGGAAGCATTTAAATATGAATTATTTTTATCTAAGCTAACCCCCTCCTGTAATATTTGTTCGGCTTTCTGAAAGTTTCCTAACTTAATATAAATATTTCCCAATGCATCAAAGCTTCTAATATCACCGGGACAAATTTGCAATATTCTATTATGCAATTCAATAGCCCTATCATATTCTTTCCTTTTTCCATATAATTTGGCCAAAGAATTAAGTGCAATAATATCTGACGGAGATGCCTTTAATATATTTATAAAAACATTTTCTGCATCTTCGTCAAATTTGTATCTCATTAAAATCTCTCCCAGCTTTGACATATATTTAATATCTTGGCTATCCAAATGTGCAATTTGTTTAAATATTTCGTAAGCCTTATTTCGTTCACCCTTTTTCATAAACAGCTTACCTAATTTTATTAAAACTGGTATATGTTTATCATCTACCTCCAGTGCTCTTTTAAACATATCTTCTGCAGCGGTATAATCCCCTTTTCTCATTAATAATTCTCCATATTCATTCAAGATAGGAATATGTTTAGGTGCTATTTCAATCGCTTTTTGATAAATAATTTCTGCTTCATCAAACTTTTTAAGATTCTTAATAATCGTCCATATTCATTCATAATGGGAATGTGAGCTGAGTCCACTTCCATAGCATGAATATAAACTAACTCAGCTTCTCTTTTTTTACCAATTTTAACATATAGACGGCCTAGTTCATTAAGTAACGGTAAATTATCAGGATTTATTTTAATTCCATATAAAAATACAGATAAAGCTTTTTCATATTCTTGAGATTTGATATAAGAACGTCCCAACTCCATTATAGATACCATTTCTAACGGTTTTTTTTCCAATATAGATAACAGTATTTCTCGCCCCTTAGTCATCTCTCCTTTCCTTATGTAAACTCGTGCCAATTCATTTCTTGCAATAGTACTATCTTTATCTTTATTTATTATCTTATAAAAGCATTCTTTTGCTTTTTCAAATTCACCCAATTCGGAATATACACCGCCTAATTCGTTCATTGCCGGAATATTATTTTTATCCAATTTTAATATACTTTGAAATATAGTCTCGGCCTCTTTATATTCTCTCTTTACTACATATAGTCTTCCTAGTTCATTAAGTACGGGTATATGACTAGAATCTATCTTCAATGCTCTCTTATATGTTTTTTCTGCCAAATCATATTTATACATCTTTACATATAACCGTCCTAATTCATTAAGTACGGGTATATGCCTATGGTCTATTTTTAATGCCATTTTATACATCTGAAGCGCCTTGTTATAATCACCTCTTTTTACATATGCCCTTCCAATCTCATTCAATGCCGGCAATGAATTGCCGTCTACTGCTAACGCAGTATTTAAATATTGAATTGCCTCATCATAACGATTTATATCACTATACAATTTTCCCAATTCATTTAAAGCTAATATATTCATCTCATCATAGGATATCAGTTTCTTTAATATTTTCTCTGCATCATCATTTTGCTTATTTTTTTTTAATGCCATCGCATATTCCAAATGCAAGCGAGAACTAAACACTCCGCTTTCACACTCTTCCTTTATAAATAACAATGCTTCCTTATAGTTACCATTAACATTTAACAACCAAAATTTTGCTAGCTTTACTCTATCCCCTTGCCCCTTCTCATTTAAAAGGTTACATATATTTTCATTACGGATAAATATTCCTATTAAATCTTTAATATCAACACTTGCTGTTACTATATCAACTTTATCATAAATAATCTGTTTTCTTAATATAAGATTACAAAATTTTAGTAGCATTTCGTTACTTAATAAGTATGGTAATTGTGATAAGTACATATGCAAATTATTTTTATGATATGGATTAAATACAAAAAACAAGTCCGCCACCATATCATGTTTTAAATATACTTTATTTTTTTCAATATATACCGGCTCATTATTTATTGACTGAAAAGTCTTTACCAGAAAGGGACTTAATTCTTGTATTGAAATACCTGTTATTTTTGATAAAGATTCAATGTCAAGTGGCATTTTAAAAAGATACATTGCAGCCATGTATACAAATGAAAAACCATATGACTTATTTTTATAGATAAATAATTCTTCCCACATATCCCAATCGAGTTTTACGCTCTTATTTAATTGCTCTTTTTTATTAATATATGAATTAAAAGTTTCAATGCATATATACTGCAACTCAACTAGAGAGATTCTATGATCTTGTATTTTATTCTTATGTGTATCAATTACTCTTTTTATAATCGCAGTATACGTCCCATCACCATCACTTAATATTTCCAGCATTTTAGTTAAAACTTTATTTTTCCACTGCACATTATTTCTTACTACTTCAAATCTTCTATTAGCTATCCACCAATAATTTTTTACATTACTATTCGGTGTTAAACATAAATAGTCACATTGATTATTTAAGTCTACTAATATGTTATTAGTTTCATCAAACAATATATTTAAACGTTCTAATCTCTCAGAAATAATTATTTTTATATTATAATTTGAATAACTGATTTCTTTACAGACAAATTCCAATAATTCAGGATTAGCAAATGGATTATCAATGCATATTAATGCCTTTTTTTTATATACTGCAGCACTATATTCTACATTTTCAAGAAAAGCTTTTACTTGCTGCCTCCTTAAGTCGCATTTATCTGATATTATCCAAAATACAGGACGTTGTTTTAAAGCCTCATCAACAGCAATACGCGCCATTAATACAGTTTTTCCTGAACCACCATTTCCTGTTATTATTAAGTTCTTTTTATCCTCCCAATTCAATAAAAATTTTAACTTTTCAATTTCTTCTTGATTTATGATTTCTAAATCATTACATACCACACTGAAGAGACAATTTATATTATCTGTAACTTTATAAAAACCTTTTAAAATTGTATCTAATCGCTCATCATCCAAATACTGCTTTTTAATAAAATCCACATCAATAAAAATTGTATCAATATCTAAAGTCTTTCGTAATTCCTCAATATTGCTATTAACAGAATCAACAGTCATCTTAAGTTGACCAGTAATGTTTTCTATACCCGCTGCAACTTTTCTTTTTCCTCTTAATTCACATAACCCTCTAAAATATTCCAAATTTTCTATCACTAACAGAATAAAAAAATTAATATTATTATTTTCAATTTGTTGAGGAAATATCACTTTTTTTATTTCTTCCATAAAATTTATATTTAAATCCCATAGAAACACGTAATCAAATACACATTCCATCACACCAGCAATGGAGGGTAAATTATCACATCTATCATATCTTATTACTATTTGTTTATAAAAATCAATAAACTCTCTGTATATATCATCATCAATTTGAGATACTTTAATAAGATTTTCTACCCATTTAGTACTATTCCCCGTTGCATTTTCTCTGATTTTTTTTCTTATAACTTTTTTCAAAATATTTAATGAATTTGTAGAATCTAATAATGAAAATAAATTAGCCACTTTTTCAATCGATAGCAAAATAATCCCCTTTTCTTTCCTAAGTCTCTTATTCCCGGCTTAATCTTACACAAATCTCACAATGTGGTGAACGGACAATAATAATGGTGAAAAAGTATATTTTCTCCTAAGTGGAATCTATACGCCAGCATCCTACTAATTATTTTTTCCGTCCAACTTATCTAATTCCCCAATACTCTCTAAAAAATGACATTCCACAGGAGACAATATATATTCCTGATTTCTTTTATATTTCTCATACTCCAAATGCGCTTTCTCCAAGGCCTGCTGATGTGTTACTTTCCCCCTTTGTTGTTAGTATATCATGTCTTGTCATCCTGAGATAATCATCAATCGTCTCCAACCAGTCTTTCATATACATTGGTTCCTGATTTAAAGCATGTACCTCTGCAATATCTAAATATGCCATAACAATTTTATTGAGTACATCCAACTCTTTTTCATGAAGATAATTTTTCGCCACCTCTACATCAAATCGCTTTATACGGTTGCCACTCCATGTAGTCAGCCCCATATTATCTTTATCCGCATCTGCCCTTTGATAAATCACCTCTGCTGCTGTATGCTTATGTGCCGCCCAATGCATCTTATTCTGAACCTGTTTAAAAAACTGCACGGAACTCTCCGCCTTCGGATTATAGTCAATACTGGTCGCATAGATTTCCAACACCTTTTTCCAAAATACCTTTTCTGAAGACCTTATATCCCGGATACGCGCCAGCAACTCATCAAAATAATTTC
>OFMJ01001432.1_pt1 | contig 17778 bp, 19 predicted proteins | sample 1541801 | NCBI WGS metagenome assembly OFMJ01 (sample SAMN04209234, study PRJEB22552) | human gut metagenome | biome: gut; material: feces | host: Homo sapiens | place: USA: Oklahoma
CCTGCACGTTCTTTTGCATCCACGGCAACCATGAGCAGCGGCCAGGGCCAGAGCTTGGATACGAGCTGTCCCACTACCACGGCGGTTCGGTGTGGGTGCAGCCCCAGTACCCCAACATCGTCTTCGCCATCGATGGGGAAGTTTACGACTTCTGCGGCCACAGCTGCCTGGTGATTGGCGGGGCTTACAGCATCGACAAGTACTACCGTCTGGCTAGGGGGTACGGCTGGTGGCCGGACGAGCAGCCCTCTCCCCAGATCAAGGAGAAAGTGGAGCGGGTTCTGGAGGAACGGAACTGGCAGGTGGACGTGGTGTTCTCCCACACCTGTCCTCTCAAGTACGAGCCGGTGGAGGTGTTTCTGCCAGGCATCGACCAGAGCACGGTGGACAAGTCTACCGAGGAGTGGCTGGACACCATCGAGTCCAAACTCCATTACGAGCGCTGGTACTGCGGCCACTACCACACGGAGAAGCAAGTGGACAAGCTGCGATTTATGTTCGAGGACTACGCCCTGCTCCCCCACACCCTTTCCATCGAGGAGGAGAAAGCTCTCATCGCGAAAATGGAACGCCAGGCTGAGATGGCGGAGGCCTTGGGTTGGGACGAGGAAGATATATAATATAGGGCTAAAAAGGGTGGAGATAAACTGAAAGATGGGACATGCCGGACCCTTTTCCTATGTATTCCTCTTCCCTGCCACGTCATCCACAGAAGGGCATACTATTATTACAAAAACTGTGAGGATGGTATATGATAGAGATAAAAATCATCGATGCGGCACATAAGGATGACATCAATATCCCGAATGAGCCGTTTCAGTTAATTGGAAGAATGATACCTTCTTATTCAGATGAACAATGGCATTATAGAGTTCGGTACTTTCGCGAATCGGATATCACAGAAGTGTGCTTTCCGAATGAAAACTACAACTACGAAGAAATGAAGGAGAAAAGTGTATGTATCGGCGCCTACGATAACGGCAAATGCGTGGGGCTTGCAATCTTGCAGGATGCTTGGTTCCAGTATATGTACCTATATGATTTAAAAGTATCTAAAGACTATCGGAAGAAGGGTATTGCTTCTGCTATGATGCAAAAGGCGAAAGAGGTGTGTAAGGCACACGGATATGCAGGTATTTACACACAAGGGCAAGACAATAATCTTGCCGCTTGCCTTTTCTACATAAAAACCGGTTTCCATATTGGCGGCTTGGATACGAATGTCTATAAAGGCACAAAGCAAGAAGGCAAGGCGGATATTATTTTCTATTGTGATTGTTAAATTGCACTGGTAATGCTTATTCTGGCCATCAGGCGTCCACCCCTGGGATGAGGGCACCCAGCTGGCGGCAGTGGTTCTGTAGCAAACTGTATTGACACAATCTGGCCGAAACGGCCCCTTTTCGGTGGATTCTTAGGATGTGCCAATAAAGTACCCTGGGGGAGTTTCCGATTGAAAAACACGACCCGGAAGGCCACATTCAAGGATGGCCTGCGAGAGGCTTTAGCTTTAGGCCGCCGCCCTCTACAACCAAATCCAGCATCCGGGGATCCAGGGGAAGGGTTTCCAGCGCCTTGGCGTCCTCGAAACACAAAATTGGGGACAGATCCATGCCCAGCAGCGTCCTGCCGATGACCGCCCCAGCCAGGGACGCCCCCAGCACAGAGCTGTGCTCCCCATCGGTGAAATACAGCTCCTCTTCGGGATGGTCTTTCCGCACCTGCTGCCAAACCCTCCCCACCGGGCACACTGTGGCCCCGATGCGCCGGCCCAGCTCCTCATAGGCTGTGCTCATCGCCTCCTGGCCCTGGGGGTTGTTTTTTTCGCTCCAGGTCATATAGAGGTAGATTTTCGTCTGGTCCGGCACCAAAGCGGCCATACGCTCCCCCGCCTGGAGCAGGGATTCCCGCCCGGGAAAGGGATGGGCGTTGTGCTGAAACACCACGGCGTCATACCCACCATAGAGGAGGTTGTAATAGGTTTGGGACTGCTCCAAGTGCCAGTCCAGCCCTACGCCGGGATGGGTGAGCATGGTGGTCTCCACCGGCTTGCCATGGCTGGCGCAAAAGCGGGCCACCCGGGCGGGCACATAGTGGACAAAGGTGTGGCTATTGCCGATAAACAAGACTTTCATTCCCCATTCCCCTCTTTCTGGGCTTCTTCCAGCTCACCGGGAATTTTCACCGCCAGGCCGTTGAACTCCACGCCCTCCCCGGCGGGGATGAGCAGGTACTTCTGGCCGTCGATGACCCGGGTCTGCACCAGGGGGGAGTAATCCGCCTCCACGGTGAGAGACACCTGGGGCGTCTTGATTTCCACCTTCCCCGGCTCAATGAGGTTGGCGGGGTTCAGGGCCACGCCCTCCCCGAACTTCTCATCGCACAGGGACTGGAAGGCTTGGATATTCTCCTCCGGCACCTCGCAGCCCTGGAGGATGTGGGCCAAGTCCTTGGCGGTGACGGTGAGAGGCTCTTCCCTGCCGGACTCCTTGTGCTCCGTGAGCATCCCATCCAGCTGGCTGTACACCACCTGGACCACGTCCATGCTGCAAGACTGCCCCAGGGCTTCCGCCAAGGACTCCCGGAAGGTCTCCTTCTGCTGCTCCGCTGCCATGGGCACATCGGTGTGGAATACGCTTTCGATGAATTCCTGGGGCAGGGCGTCGGGCTTGCGGCAGTAGAACAGGGCGTTGTAGAGATTGGCGGCCCGATCGTCAAAGGCGGGGAACAGGAAGCCGCACTCCGGGGCCGCCACGGTCTGGGGCGCGAAGCAGTGGAACTCGTTGTCCCCGGCGTAGTAGCCCAGGCCGGGCTTGCCCTCCTTCACCGGGCACACGGCACAGAGAAGGTAGGAGAACATAATCTCCCCGTCCTCCAGGGCGGCGCCGTCCTTGGCTTTGGTGGGTACGTCGTAGGTGTCGTGGGCCAGAAGCAGCAGGTAGCTGCCCTCCAGGTGCAAGCTCTCCACGGCCTTTTGGTAGAAGGCCTGCCGGGCCTCCAAGTCTTGGAGCTCTGAATCCCGCAGGGACATGAGCAGCCGGTGCTCGTCGCTGTCCGCCACCTGCTGGGTGGAGAACACCAGGTCAAGCAGATTCTTCCCCAGCTTGCCGGACAGGGCCTTTTTCAGCAGGGCGAAATACTGCTCCGCCTCCTCCTGGGGCATGAGGGACAGGGGCTCGTTCAGGTCGGCGACAATCTCCCCGCTGGCGCTGACGTAGCAGCCGTAAATGCGCTTCACGGCGTTTTTCTCCGCCTGCCACCGGCGGCGCAGCTCGGACACTTCTTTTGTATTCATAGGAAAATACCTCATTTCAAAAGAGAATGATGTTAGGCTTCTATCGGGAGGACAGACGGGCATTCTCTCCCCCACTAGGCTATTGTAGCGGAAATTCCCCAGTAACGTCAAGACGGCAATCCCTGCAGAAACGCCCCAGCGCAAAACGGGCATGCCGTGGACATCATGTGCTGGTCTGTGCACGGCTGCGTCATGCGGCGGCACCCAATGGGGCAGCAAAAAGCCTATGAACACGAAGCGCCTGGAGGCGGTCATTGGGGACGGGCCATTGCAGGTTGACTTCATGCATGCCAGAGTCTGCAAACCAAAGTGCGAAAAAAACTTGACACTACCGGCACTACCGTTCTTTTCCAGTACATCGCCTTCACAAAATAGATACGCGCATGGATGAATAAACTGCACATCTCTGACGATGCCCGGCAGGACTTGGTAGAAATCAAGCAGTACATTGCGGAAGATTTGGACAGTCCCAACGCCGCAGCACAAACGGTAAAGGGGATATTGAAGGGAATCACCCGCTTGAAAGAACAGAGCGGGATCGGCGCGCCCCTGTCTTCCATCGTCCCGGTGGAAAGCGAGCACCGCTTCTTGGTCTAAGCACGAAATACAGGAGCAGAAATAACCACGGAAACTGATAAGAAATATAGGACAATCCGGGTATTTCCGCAATCTTGTTGCATATGAGGAACCTCAACGGTATGCCGACTACGCAGCTTCCTATTAAGCTACCCAAAAAGTAAATCCTGTTTCTGCGTTCTGTGTTTGATAAATTTGTACTTTTGTCATACCAGCGGCCTCTAACAAAGCATAATCATGACGGCGTATAACCGTATTTGTAATACAGGTATTAAGCAGATTGACAAAGGCAAACAAACAAATCAACACCATTACTGCGGTAACAAAAATTTGGGCGTTATAAAAATATGCCTGATATTCAGATAAAGATTCAATATTCATTACTCAATAAAAAATTTGCTAAATGCACAATTTTCACCCCGTTGATATTTCCTGCGGCCAGTTCATCCAGCGTTACCACATATTTCGGATAGTGGTCTTTGATTTCGAGGAGATTGGCAACCTCCCGATCCGATTCCTCCGGCAGCCTGCGGCACACCTGAACGTAGATACGCTCGTCGCGCTGCACCGCCACAAAATCAATCTCTTTCGTTTCGTTCTTCCCGATGTAGACCTCATAGCCTCGCCGCCGCAGTTCAAAATACACGATGTTTTCCAGCATAGCGGCAATGGACGTAGGATGAAAGCCCATGATACAATATTTTAAGGAAGCGTCTGCCAAATAGAATTTTTCCTGGGTTTTCAGCACGGATTTTCCCTGTAAGTCATATCGCTTGCAGCGATAGATCACAAACGCCTTTTCCAGCCAGTTCAGATAGTTATAAACTGCTTCGACGGACAGGGAACGTCCCTCGCTTTTGAGAAACTTCGCAATGGCGTTGGCTGAAAAGGTCTTTCCCACGTTTTCCACGATATACTTCACAACACGGTTGAATAAATCGAAGTTCATGATATTGTGCCGCTTTGTAATATCGTTGGTAATCACAGAGCTATAGATTCCCTCCACGATCTGATAGGCCGAGCGTTCGTCAAAGCTGCCGAGCGCCACAATGGGGAATCCACCCAGCCGCAGGTATTCGTTTAATAGCTCCTTTGGGGAACGGGAATCTGATTTTTTGAAATCCAGATATTCCGCAAAGGACAGGGTATAGACCGGGATGGAGATATATCGTCCCGTCAAATAGGTCGAGATCTCGCTTGACATCAGCTTGGAATTGGAGCCGGTCACATAAATATCGGTGTCGGCGTTTTCCAGCAGGCTGTTGACCGCTTTTTCCCAACCGTCGATTTCCTGTACTTCGTCCAGCAGCAGATAGTAGCGCCCATCGTCGGTCATCTGTTCTTTAATGCCCTGATACATAGCCTTGTCGGTCATTCCGTCGTCAAAATCCTCCGACGTATAGCGCATACTGAGTATGTGGTCTGCGGCAATCCCGCTTTTCAGCAGATCGTCCCGCAGCATATCCAAAATCGTGGATTTGCCGCAGCGCCGGATTCCCGCCAGTATCTTCACCAGCGGAACATCCCGATAGGTTTTCAGCGTGTTCATATATTGTGGTCGGATAATCATATCGTTCGCCTCCTTGTTCCTTGCTTATAGTATAGCCAAAAACTGAAAATATTTCAATAGTTTTTATTTGTAATCCGAAAAAACTTCCTTTTATAAAAAGGTTTTTTCGGATAAAATAAAAGATTCGGATACGAATAAATATCCCCCGGCGAATGGGCGGGGGTCGTAAAAAGGTTATTTTGAAAAAGCAGAAAACTGCATAGTTTTCAAGGGACGGCGTGGCGTGAGCTACGCCGTTTTCCTTTGCTTTATTCGTGTTTCATCAGTTCTTCCAACGGGATAACTTCTTTGGTGGCAGTACGGCTATCATCCGTGTATTCCGCAAAGGTCAGTGTGGTGGTTATCTGGGGATAGCACTGGAATAGGTAGAGCCTATCCTTCATGGTTTCCACGGTCACATTACTCTGGGTTTATGCTACAAAAAAGATACCCGCTGAAAATGAGAACTTCTGATCCGGAAAAGATTCGTTTCTATAGATAGCGTGATTTTCTAATTTTTGCTTTTTGGATGTCCTATTTCTGCAAGAGCGGGCAACACGGAAAAGCCAGCTTGAATCTCGGGATTTCATCGTAGAAAAAGAGGCTGGAATTTGGATGTCTCATTTTTGGGTTCCAAATTTCGGCCTCTATTCTCATGCATTTATTGGATCAAACCGCTATCCTTCAGCAAAAGCTCCAAATCGGTTCCCCTTACTTTTTTTATAGCGAGCTTCAGCAGCTCTTTTTCTGCAAAGGGTAATTCCGCCTCTAATAATGGCTTTTTGTCAATGGCATAATAACAGGCTCGCAGGATCTCACGCACGTCGTATTTGCTGCCCCAAACCTCCGGTACACCGCGGTCAATATCCAGCAGGGTATAGACAGACTCCATACCTGTGCGCATGGAATACTCAGTAGTGAAAATGGTATCCCGCGGTGTCTCGGCAAATTGACCGATGAAAGCGAAGTTCACAGCGCCCTGCGGCACTACCTTTGGGCGGTCGGATTCTTTTCTCGGCTGGAAAAAGGCGTTGATATACGGCATAAAGCAGGTTGTGGTATTGCAGGCATCCTTGGCAAGAGCGTCAATTTTTTCGGTCGGAACACCAATATGGTACAGCCATTCACGGCAAACCTCTTCGCCGGTGCAGTTGCGCATCGCCTTTTTTACATAGTTGCCCTCTTTGTTTGTATTGAGGGAATAAAGCCATACCAAAATCATGTTCTTATCTTGCGACTTGAACTGCGGCTGACGGTTGATTGTCCAGGAAAGATACCAGTTGTCGGTGCTGTCCTTAACGGTTACAATACCGCCGGTCGTTACCTTGCCGGAGCGTGGGTCGCGTTTGCAGACATTCATAATATGCCGGATAATCTCCTCGTTGGACGTGGCTACGGTTGCGCTCATCCAGTTGGTGGCATCGATATTGCTGCAGAAGACATCCGGATTCCCAAACTCTCCATGCTCGGCCTGAGCGGCGATGGCCTTCCACATGTCCCACGATTCGCCGCAGCCATTGTGAATGACAGACAGGTCCGGGGCGTGAGTCTGGTCGCCGTAACAGGAAGTATCGGTGCAGCAGCCGTTGGTAATGAAGACGAGATCATCCTCGATCAGGTCGATGGTCTGCTCCTTACCGTCTTTTACATAGACGATCTGCTTTGCGATCTTCTTATCACCTTCGGTTTGTATAATGACATTTTTTACATCCATACCGTACTCGATTTGCACGCTATGATTCTCAAGATATTTTACCAACGGCAGGATCATGCTCTCGTATTGGTTGTATTTGGTGAAACGCAGGGCGCTGAAATCCGGCAAGCCGTCAATATGATGCACATAGCGGCAAAGATAACGCTTCATTTCCAAAGCGCTCGACCAGCGTTGGAAAGCGAACATCGTCTGCCAATAGAGCCAGAAATTTGTGCTCCAGAAGGATTCGGGAAGCACATCGGAGATCTTTTTGTCTTCCAAATCCTTTTCCTGTGTTAAGAACAGCTTGGATAAAGCCATTGCCGAGTCTTTATCCAGCAAAAATTTTTTGTCCGTGTGGGCGTCCTCGCCACAGTTTACCGTGGCACGGCAGAGAGAATAGTTCGGGTCGTGCTTATTGAGCCAGTAATACTCGTCCAGCACCGAAACTCCCGGCGTTTCAATGGAAGGCACATCCCGGAAGGTATCCCACATGACCTCGAAGTGGTTATCCATTTCACGGCCTCCGCGCATGAAGAAGCCTTTTGTCACATCCTTGCGTCCGTCGCAGCTGCCGCCGGCAAGCTCCAGCTTTTCAAGAAGATGGATATGCTCCCCCTTCATCTGCCCGTCACGGACAAGATAGAAAGCAGCGGTTAACCCGGCCAGCCCCGTGCCAATAATGTAAGCGGATTTTTTATCTACATCCTTCGGCTTTTCTGGATGGGCAAATGATTCATAAGTTCCTGCGGAATAATACATAACGAAAACCTCCTGTTTTTCTTTCTGTTTTCATTATACTTACTCCCATCAAGAGCACCATAAACAAAAAAAGCCCCGTGACAAAATTCTTATCACGGGACTAGAAGATGTAAAAAGTTTTATCAAAACCGTTAAAATGATAAAATCAGAGTTTGAATCTGGAAAGAGCCACCGATACAGAGCCTTTTATCAGCTTGGAAAGCTTTTCTACAATCTGCTGCGGATCTTCGCGCATATCATCCTTGATCCAGTCGAGCATCAACCCGATAAACATATAAGAATAGACCTGTGCAATAAACTGCTTATCTTCGTCTCGAACCGTTATCCCGGCTGCCTCCTCGTTAATAACATTCAAAAGCAGCTGATCCACCAGCGGCTGTAGGTATTTTTCAACCTGCTCTCGGTGAACGCAACGGTAAACATTCAGAATAAACGGCTTGTTTTCCTGCACCGCTTTAAAAATTTGTAAGAGCCCCTGCTGCCATGTATCGTAGGTTTTCTTCTCATCTAATGCCCTTTTGGCGTCTTCAAGGCACGACCATTCTACTAAATCGTATATATCTTTAAAGTGATAGTAAAAAGTCATACGATTGATTCCGCAATCATCTGTAATATCGCCTACCGTGATTTTTGTAAGCGGCTTTTTCAGCAGCAGGTTTTTAAGGGACTGCTCCAACGCCCGTTTTGTTACCTGGGACATTGCAATCTACACCTTCTAAAAAGTTATTCTCTTTTTATATTATATCACAAATCCATCAATTTCTCAACGAAAAAAGCAGGTACAGAGAAACACCGACAGCATGTGATCTGTCAGCGTTTCTCTGTACCTGCTTCTTAGTGAAGTGGTTGTGTGATTTCAAATCCGCCTACAAAGCGGATGCGGATTTCCTCTTTGGAAAGTACGGTGATTCTTTCAATAATGCGATATACTAAGGCGTCGGAGTATTCTGTTAGGTCGAGGTCCTCTGCGGAAATCAGTCCCATGACTTCTTGGGCCTTGGATTCCATTACCTCGGAACGCTCTGCGGTGTATTCGAGCCGCTTTTTCTGCTGCTTTAATTTGAGGATAGTTTCGCTGATCTGTTTCAGTTTATGGTCGATGATGATCGATACCCCTTATGCCAGACAGGAACAGATACTTTTCAATGATACTACAGACCTATTCCGCTTTGAAGCGGATGTGGAATTTTCCGAAGGCACCCGCTCTTTTGGACTTCGCTTTTATGAAAACGAAGAGACCAGTCAGAGCTATCAGTATTTATTTAATATAGAAGAAAACCGTTACCGCTTTGAAAAGAGTCCCAACATGCCCTGGCCTGCAAACCAGAACATCGGACTGGAACGGCCCATCAGACTGGAAGCGGGAAAGAAGTACCATATCCAAATGATCCTGGATGACACCATCGCAACGATCTATGTGGACGGAGTGGCTCTGAATACACGGTTTTATCAGAAATTTGGCCAGTCCCTCAGTCTGTTTGTGACAGACGGAACGCTGACAGTAACAAATGCAGGCCTATCAAAAACCATAAAATGAATAGTGATTGACATTCCCCCAAAAGTATTATAATCTGATATCAGATACGTCAAAACAAGGGAGGTAAGACCTATGAATCCGTATTGTATGATCAGCAATGCAAAGACCTTTGCTTTTTCCGCAGAAAATCCCACAGGAACCAGAGCAGGCGGTTCCAGAGGAAGGGATTGCACCAAGCTCAGTCCCACCGTGACGATTCGCGCAGGGGAGGCTGTGACACTGGTGGACACCGATGGGCCAGGAATGATCCAGAGCATCTGGTTTACCGGCTACGTTGGACACAGCTTTGTGATCCGCATGTACTGGGACAACTGCGAATATCCTTCTGTGGAAGCTCCCATTTCCGCATTTTTCGGGACAGCATACGATGAGAATTTTGTGGACAGGGATGGAAAATATGCGGTGCTCAATTCTGCACAGATCCTAGTGGCTCCCGGACGGGGACTGAACTGTTACTGGGAGATGCCTTTCAAAAAGCACTGCCGGATCACCATGGAAAACCGCGGTGAAAAGGATCGGGACCTGTACTATATCATCACCGGCTGCCACTGTGAGGTGCCCGACGAGGTCGGGTATTTCCATGCTTCCTACCGTCAGGAGCATCCCGTTCAGAAGGGACGTTCCTACACCATCATCGACGGCATTCAGGGAAAAGGCCAGTTCGTGGGCGTAACCCTGGCCACCGGAATGAACGGAAACAACACCTGTTGGGTGGAGGGCGAAGCCAGAATGTACATAGACGATGACAAATATCCTTCCATTCACTATACAGGCACAGAGGATTATTTCTGCGGCTCCTACGGCTTTGGAAATGATGTTCAAATCAAATCCTATCAGACTTACAGCGGCCTTTACAGCGGAATGTACGCCATCTACGGTGATAACCGTGAATTTTACAACGGCCAGCAGAGATTTCTGCTATACCGCTTCCACATCGCTGACCCGATCCATTTTGAGACCAAATTCCGCATGACGCTGGACAATCTGGGATGGACCGGGCCGCGATACGATGACTATACTTCCTGCGCATACTGGTATCAGACGCTGCCATCCGCACCACTGAAACCGCTGCCGTCTGACAAAGAGATGATTATGAAGTGACCGCCACAGGCGAATGTATTCCCCGTCCACCGCGTCCACAGTGAAGGCCACCTCCTGTCCCACTGCTACAGCGGAAATATCCTGCTCGTCCACAGCGATGCCCATGGTGAAGCCCTCTGTTCCCATGACCATAGCCACCTCGCCGCCAGCTTCCAGCTCATCCCCGCTGGAAACAGGCAGCTCCAGCAGCACGCAGTCATAGGGGGCGGTATAGTCTATGGAGCCTCCCTGGGCATCCTCCGCCGTGGCGATTACTGTTCCTTCTTCCACATTATCCCCTGCGGCATAGTTCACCGCCGTCACTGTGACCGGCTGCTCCACTGCCATCGTTTGCTGGGAGACAGGGGTCAGGTTGCCGCTGCCGCTGATAGTGGTGTCCACGTTTCCATACCATTTTACATTATAAGTAAACATGCCTCAGCCGATTGGAAAAATCCAGTCGGCTGTTTTCAGTTAGGAGGGATGCTATATGAACAAACGTTTTCTAAGCACACCGGGCTGGCTTAGGATTTCACACGAGCCAATACCCATTTCGCGCCCACAAAAGGTTCCTCCCAGAATCTGCTGTCAAAAGAATTCTGGCGGTTGTCTCCCACCACAAAGAAATAGTCCTTCGGTACGGTGAGGATCCGGGTTGCCGTTGCCAATTCCTGGTTCACTGCGAAGGAACCGTCCTGGTCATTGAGAGAGACCGTGTCCCCTCCCACCGCCACAATGCGCTTGACCAGAGTCTTACCCCCATGCCGGAACACGATGATGTCGCCCCGGCCTAAGTTTCCAATGAGGCGGTTCCCCAGAATGATGCTGTCCTCTGGGATGGTGGGCTCCATAGACGAGGAAGGCACAATCCCCACAAAGAGAACCGTGTGGAACAGCAGCCACACGCTAAAGCACAAAAGGATGGGCAAAAGTATCCAGCGGTATTTCTTCAAGTACATCGCCTCCACAAAAAAGAGGGCACGCTGTGACTTTTACAACGTGCCTTTTTGGGTATTCCTGATCCGTGTTTCCTCAGTTCCCCAAAAGGACATCCAATCCCTGGATTTCTTGTTATTTCGTTCAGCCGATGAATTTGCTCATTTTTTGATTTTATCAAGTATATCTGATAAAACCGCAATATCTGTTTGCAATTCGGATATACTTGTGATATGCTCAATAACAGAGAGGAGGCTGGACCCTTGATCAAACGGGAACTCTATATGAGACGCATCCGACCTTTTATGGGGAATGAACTGGTCAAAGTTCTCACCGGCATCCGCCGCAGCGGAAAGTCGGTCATGTTGGACCTGATCAAAGAGGAACTGCTGGCTTTCGGCGTTGACGGCAGCCAGTTTATTTCCCTCAATTTTGAGAATATGAGCAACGCTCATCTCTGTACCGCCCAGGCCCTTCATGATGAGATCCTCCGGCGCGCTTCTGCCATACAAGGAAAGGTCTATCTTTTTTTTGACGAGATCCAAGAGGTAGACGCCTGGGAGAAGTGTATCAACTCCTTCCGGGTGGAGTTGGACTGCGATATCTATATCACTAGTTCCAACGCGAAGCTGCTCTCCGGAGAGCTGGCCACCTATCTGGCGGGGCGGTATGTGGAATTCGTCATTTATCCTTTTTCTTTTGGGGAGTTTGTGGACCTGTACAAAACCGTTTATCCGGATGCCGACTCTCGCCAGTGCTTCAACCAGTATCTGACCATGGGCGGGATGCCCTATCTGGCCAATTTACGCTAGGGTTTTGCCCGCGGCCATTTTGAATTTGCGGTATTGCTTCACAGCGAAGTGATCCGGGTGCTCCTTCTCCAGCTTGGCGAACAGCAGGTCCACGGGAGACTGAAACTCCTCGTCATTCTCCCGCGCCTCGCTGGCGTTGATGAGGTCCAGCAGGGTGATGAAGTTGCGCTCCTCCGGCTCCGCCTCGTACCAGATGTACCCGATGAGGGCTGAGTAGTACAGGCGCTCGGCCTTCACCCAAAAATCCTCGGAGCTCTTTTCGCCCTCTCCCTTGGTGTTGAGGATCAGGGCGTTCACCAGCTTCAAAATGTCCTTCTCGGAGCGGATGTACGCCAGAGGGTTGTACCGCATGGACTTCTTGAAGCTGATGAGGTTCAGGCTTTTAATGCGGTATCCCTTGCGGTCCAGCAGAGTCCCCACCTCGTTCAGGATGGTGCCCTTGGGGTCGGTGACCACATAGGAGGAATGACACTGGAGCAGGTTGGGCTTGACGAAAAACCTCGTCTTGCCGCTGCCGGAGCCGCCAATGACCAGGACACTCTTGTTCCGGGCGTACTTGGGCTCCTTGGGGCGGCTCGACATGGTGAGGCGTTCTGTCTGAGTGAGAATGATGTTATTCTGGAACACCGGGTCGATGTAGGGGGCTATATCGGCCGGGGTGCCCCAGCGGGCGCTCCCGTACTCGATGCCCCGGCGGTATTTCTTCGCGTTCTTGCCCTTGGAGTAGACCACCAGACGGATCAGCACCGCGCCGGCGGCGCCCACGCACAGGTCCACCAGATGGAAGCTGGGCGCCAGGCTGGCAAAGGCCGCCGAAAAGCCCTGCCCGATGTGAAGCAGTTTCTCCGAGGCGTCCGCCCCAGGGGCCAGCCGCACCCCCTGGCAGAGCTTATCAAAGAGATACACGAAGATGAGATACGGGAGGTTGAGCAGCACCAGCTTTTTCACCTTGCCGGTCATCGCGCCACCTCCCGGTCCTTGTCCTTGACCTTCTCCCGTTCCCGGTGCTTGGTCTTGGCCTGTTCCTGGGCCTGAGCCAGCCGCTCCCGGATGGTGGGGCGCTTCTCCCGGTTCAGGGTCATGGCGGTGAACTCCTTGAAGGCCGGTTGGAGCTGGTCCTTGTCCTTCGCCTTGAAGAACACATAGTAATGCGGGGGCTGTGTATGGGGGTCCTTCTTCAGGGCGTAGTCGATGTCGTACTTCTTCGCCACCGCCGAAAACGCCTTGATGTTCTGCTCCGTGATCTCAATGTTGGTCAGGGAGGCCCTATGCTGTTTGAGCTGGTGCAGGGTCTGTTTCCCCTGATGTAAAGTGCGTTGGGAGGGCTTTTTCTGCATCTCCTCCAGCACCTTCTTCACAGCCTTTTGGAGCAGGTCCGCCGTCATCTTGCCGGTCTCCACCGAGAGGGAGATTACGCCCTGGGTAATTTCTTCCTGCACTTATATCACCTCCGATCTCCGCCGCCGTACATATCGTGGCTCACCAGGGAAGTGTAGTAGCTGCCGATGGTGGCCGGGGCGTTATACAGGGCGGCCAGCAGGTATTTCTTGATATTGCGGACATAGGTGGTGTTCTCCCGCATCCGGTCCAGCACATACTCGATGTGAGAGTTGTCCAGCTTCAGGAACCGGGACTTGACCACCTCCGCCGGGTAGTCGTCCCCGGCAATGCGGATGGTCTCCCGGCGGGAGCATACCGTGTCCACCATGAGCTCCACCAGCTCGTCCAGACGGTCCCGGTCAAGCTGACGGTTCTGGATGAGGTAGTCATACTCGATGTTCTCCAAAATGAGTTCCCGATAACTCTCACGCTCCTGCATCCAGTCCCGTCCCATCCCGTCCGAACCCCTGGGGACTTTGGGGGAGGATAGGACAGGATTAGATCCTTCCGTACTTGATGAATCAGTATTTTGTTCTTCAGGAATTCTTTTCTCTTTATTTAATTGCGGCCGGTTTTCCAGACATGGATGATCCATATCCGGGTTTTCCGTATCTGGACAAGCCGTATCCGGCTCGTTCTCACACGGCTGGCCCGTATCCGGGGGATGGGGTGTCTCATAGATGACATACTCCACATCCACGATTTTGCCCTTGCTGTCTCGCAGCCGATTGCGGATTATGTACCCGGCTCGTTCCAGCTCCTTCAGGGCGGAACCAATGCTGTCCGTACCCTCCTTGCAGATTTTCGCAAGCCCCCTGGTGGTGTAGTTCCAGTCCTCCGGCAAGGACAGCATCATGGAAAGCAGCCCTTTGGATTTCAGGGACAGCCCCGCGTTGCGCAGGTGGTGGTTGGACATCACCGTGTAGTCGCGGGTTTTCTCAATACGAAATACCGCCATGGTATCACCTCCTTTCGGCTGTCTGGAAAAGTGTTTGTTTTTGTGGAAAAGACCGCTTCTATGCCGCCCGGATACCCTGAAGGGGAAAACCTATGGGCGGCAGCCTTTAGGCTGATTGTGGAAGAAAATACTTTGTCTTTTGGATTCCTTTTTGAGCAGATATAAAAGGACAGATATACTGCTTATGGATATCAGTAAAATGAGCGACGAAATAATAGATAAATTATGGCACGAAAAAAGCCATAGGCATGAACCTATGACATACAAAAATTGTGGAATTAAGTAGATACAGAGGATTCATTCATTGCTGCATACAGGAAACGATGATATAATTAATAATATGCAAGATATTGGGGAAGAGTTTTATATTAAGGACATAGAACATGACCAGCGCAATTATGCAGATCGATTTTGTTTTGAGTAACATTTTTATTATATGACACCTGTTACGAAAACATCGTAAAGTAGAACTAGTAATATTGTGTTGATTCAAATATGCTAACGGTACTGGCACACAAATTGAAAACTAGGAGGTTACTATGGAGATATTAAAAACAAATTTTGACGCAAGAAGTGAATGCTTGTCTATCCTCACATGTATGACATTGGAAAAGTATAAAAGCATCGTTTACAAACCTTTTTCACGTGGAGGAAATTTGGATGGTCAGAGAGATGTAATCAAAAGGTCGTCTGTTGCCTCTAAAATTAGAAAACGCATGCACGAAGATTTCATTGCAGGAGCTATTTTCCCACAAGTTGTGATAGGAGTGTTATTGCCTTCCGAACAGTTTCAAGAAATAAAAGATGCTCGCGAGAGTTTTGCTCCAGATCAATATGGAGAAGATGCATTTTCTATTATTGATGGCATGCAAAGAAGTAACATCTATTTTTCAAACTATGACGGCAATGAACAGCGAGAGATTCGAGTTGAGTTCTGGATTTCTGATAAAACAATCAAACTTCTATATAGAATGCTTGTCCTTAATACGGGACAGGTGCCTTGGAATACACGTCGACAAATTGAGGTAATATTCTCAGGCCTTTCCAGATCAATTATAGAGCGTGCTTTAGAAAAAAATCCAGAACTCGAGGGAAAAATTGAAATTATCGGCGTCGATGATGCTAAGAGACGAACTCAAGCGGGCAAATATCATAAATCAACCATGATTGAACTGTATTTAGGGTTTAATACTCGCAAGGTAAAAGTTGATGTCAGCGATGAACTGGCAGATGAATTTCAGCGATTTGATATGATGGAATCCATTGAAAAAGATAGCAGCTTTGATTTGTTTGTGTCCGCTTTTGTATTCTTGTGCAAATTAGATATGGCATTTTCCAATTGTAATTCCTCGGCAAAAATTGGTCAATTTAAAGAAGGAAAGGATATTTTCTCCAGTGTTCCAGCTTGTCTTGGATTTGTTGTAGCATGTGCTGAATATATCATGGGAAAAATCCCGGTAGAGAGGGAAGAAGTCGTAAAGAATGAAAAACTTGCAAGATTGGACTCACAAATTCAAAGAATAGTTGAAATAGCGAATAAAAATAGTGAAGGTGACTTTTTAGCTCTTGAAAGTTTAAATGCTGTCGTTGAGCAACTCCCCAAAACTCGGATAGGTGACGAAATGCGAAGCTATTTTAAACAAGCATTTACGGAACTGCTGAAATATGATGAAATTGATGAAATTTTATCTATGGAAGCATTCTGGAGATCTTAAAATGAATAGATATATCTTGGGAGAAATGGAAAAGATCTTTGACACTCTTAAAGCACATGTGGATGATGATGACAAAGGGCGTATTTTAAATGTTAAAAGGCATATATCGCCAGCTGGCGAGGCTGTTCCAGTTTGTAATTTTGTCAGAACTGCATTAAAAAAAGATATATCCTGTGCCTCAGAGCGTCTTGCCTTGTTCGAATTCGAAGAGAATCGTTATTTGTTATTGGATGAAAAATTTCGAGATACACTGGGAGAAATCGGTTATGAATTTGAAGATGATGATAGCCCTATAACTCAAGGCGCAGGAATGCTGGCAATGGCAAGTGGTACTTTACCACTCCGGCAAGATCTGTCTTCTCTAAAAATAATAGAAACATGTTTGGGAATTGGAGAAGATAACGGAGAAGATGTAGTCTTTAAATTTGCAGAAATACGACCATTTTTCCCTTCCTACTGTGTTGCGTTGGTTGACGATAGTAGATTTGAGTTGTCTTTTAAAGAGGATCTAAATCGTTTGATTTGCTATTTACTGCTTGAAAAAAGTAATAGATTTAACGACTGCAATAAATCCGAATTGAAAAAATTGCTTTTACTTTTAAGTAGCAGATCAATTGCTGGATGTATCTTAAATAGCCTTCAAAGTCCCCTGGTTGAATATGTTTTTCTTCAGTTATACCAATGCATCGAATATCTTTTTAGACTAAATAATTGTTTTACATTGTCCGCAGTGCACGGAATAGACCTTTCAAAGTCAATTGATATCGTCCTTGCCCATGAATTTAAAATATCTGAATCCGATAATTTGTATCGAGTAATAAAAGAAAATGCCGCCCAAGCTACGATTGATAATTTTTTAAAAATCCTTCCGGGAACCCCAGAAGCAAATAGTGATACATACAACATGGTTTCTTCGTACATTTACAGGTTAAGATGTAGTATTGCCCACTTACGATATGAACAGGATGATATATCAAATGTTGACTGGGAAAATTGCATAACCGCTCTAATCGAGATTTTGTGTTCTATCTATCAGAAATGCGATAAAGACATTGTTGAAGTGTGTAAAAGTAAAAGATCATGGACTGAAATATCTATATAGATGATTGGTATTTGCTACTATTTTAAGGATCGCCATAGGTTTGGAACTTATGGCGATCCTACCACTTATTCAGTTTCGTCGTCCAGCCCCTCTGCCTTCAGCCAATCCTCAAAGGACTTTCTGGAGATGCGGATCATATTGCCGATGCGGATCGTCTTGAACAATCCGGAGTTGGCGAGTTTATAGGCCGAAGCGCGGCCGATACCAAGAATGGCTGCGATGTCATTCACGGTGTATGTTCTGCTTTGAGGCGTTCCTTTTTCGTTGGTGCTCATAAAATGATCCTCCCTTGCTAATAGCATTTTGAAATAGCCCCTGGAAGTCCTCCGTCACAAGGGGTTCCTGCTAATACCTTGCTAATACGACATTTGAAAAGCCGTTGT
>OFMJ01001440.1_pt1 | contig 17731 bp, 22 predicted proteins | sample 1541801 | NCBI WGS metagenome assembly OFMJ01 (sample SAMN04209234, study PRJEB22552) | human gut metagenome | biome: gut; material: feces | host: Homo sapiens | place: USA: Oklahoma
CCTGCCATAAAATACGTTTGTTCGTGGATGGTGCCCCCGTGGGTCTCCCCGACATTGCTTTGGAAATCCTCCAGGCTCCCGAAAAAGCAGCCCGTGCGCACATAGTATCCCTCTTGCGCTTTGAAAAAATATGCTTTCCTGTTTTCGCGTCCGATCCTGTCAAATGCTGTGTATATGCTGTCCGTTAGTCCTTCATGGCTACAATGCTCGCCAAAGCTGCATTGCACGCCAAACCGGCATTGCTCGCTGAACCGGCATTGCTCCCCAAAGCTGCAACCCTCGCCGAAACTGCATTGCTCGCCAAAGCCGCACAGCTCGCCAAAGCTACAGCCATCGTCAAACGCGCAGTGTGCCGGGAAATCCCGGATCAACAGATATTCGCCGCGCGGGCATATGATATGCCCGTTTTTGTCTCTCTCGAATTTCTCAAAATCCGCTCCTGTATATCTTTTCATTTGCATGCACTCCTTTTCTGTGCTACACTTTCAGTGGACACGAGTTCTGCCGCGCTTTGCAGCTTCCCCTTGCTTGCGCGGCTTTTCTTTTGCCGATTTTCAGCCTATCACCGCCCATACCACCCACGCCGCCCACCGAAACACGGTAAACCCCACCGCCGTGCCTGCAAAGATCCAGTAAAACCAGGCATCGCTGTATGGTTCTATCCTGCGTTTCATTGTTTTTCTTGCTCCTTTTTGGTATCCTGTTCTTGGTGTTCGTCAACTGCCTTGAGTTGATTGTGGAATAATTGGCGTCGTACTCATAAACAGGTCTTCTACTGTTGTGCCAAAAATTCCAGCTAGGTGAATTGCTCTGATTATCGCGTGTTTGTCAGTCAATCCTAATTCCCACCCACTTAGTGTTGTCTGTGGGATTCCGCTTATTTGCGAAAGTTTAGGTTGACTATATCCAAAGCGCTTGCGATACTCTTTTACTTTTGAACGATTCATCTTCGCCCCTTTCCAACGATATATCGTTTAACGTTCTATCGTTATTTTAGTGGTTTTGTTTGTATTTGTCAACTATTTATCGTTAATCTTGGAGGTTCTTTCATGTATGGTGAAATTGATGCTTTGCAAGAACTGATTTTGCGGTTATGCTCGGAAAAAAACATTACTGTGAATAAACTTGCCACCCTTTCTCATTTAACTCAGTCAACCATAGACAGCATCTTGAAGGGGAGAAGCAAGAACCCAACAATAAAAACGCTCCAGAAGATAGCAGATGGCTTCAATATGGACTATAGAGATTTTATTCAACGTCTAAGAAGCATAGAGGACGAGAAAAATCCCAACCCACCCAAATCAGATTACTCTCCCGGAGATGCCATGTGGACAAACGCCGGCCTCAAGCTGTGGGAAATCCGAAAGTCTAGAAACATCTCTTTGTATGACGTGGTAAAAGCAACCAGTGTCGATGTCGATTATGAATCTGGAAGCTTTGGGTTAAAACCGTTGTCCAGTCTCATCGCTCTTGCGGATTATTTCGACGTATCCCTTGACTACCTCGTCGGCCGTTCAGACGACCCCGCAAGGCATTGATAAGTTTTTTCCAAAACATATCTACGCCCCTCGCCCAGCTCTGTGCTGGGCTTCTTTGTATTCCTTGTTTGTTTCATTGTTTTTCTTGCTCCTTTTTGGTATCCTGTTCTTGGTGTTCGTCAGCTACTGCGAATAGCTGACGGTGGGATTTTTGGAATAGGTCTTCCAGTTTAACAAGAACGTCATATGAGGGTTTGCGTCGATTATTTTCCCAGTCGCATACGGTTTGGCATGAAACTCCACACTTTTTTGCGACATAATCTTGTTTCCAATCTCTCTCTCTCCGTTCTTGCTTTAAAACTAATTTCATTTTCCCTCCTTCTTCTCAAACTACGCAATTAGCGTAGCTATATAATATTATGCTTTTAGCGTAGTGTCAAGAGGTGTTATTATGTCTCCTGAAAATATTTTTGGCCAACGTATTTTTGAATTAAGGAAATCTGCTGGAATGACGCAAAAACAACTTGGCGAATCAGTCGGACTGTCCATGCAAGCTATAAACGACATCGAAAAATGTAGGCGTCAAACAACCCTTCCTAAATCTATTCTCTTTGCTGATTTCTTCGACGTATCCCTCGATTACCTCGTGGGCCGTTCAGACGACCCCGCAAGGCATTGATACGTTTTTCCCAAAACATATCTACGCCCCTCGCCCAGCTCTGTGCTGGGCTTTTTCTTACAAGCCAAGCATTAGATTTTTTTGTATTCCGCGCAGAATCGCTCTGCCTCCTGCTTGGTATCAAATACATCAATCCACACGTCGCACAGCCGCGTTTCCTGACATCCGCTTTCCTCGCCCTCCTGGGCCAGCCGTACCTTTGCCATGATCTTGCCATTGCTAAAGATCCTTGCTTCCACTGCATACCTCGCCATGGTTACACCTCCTTTCATAAAGAAACTTATTAAGTTACTCTTTTTCTAAAAAAATATTTTTTCAGGTTCTTTTATATGAAGTGCCTCTGAAAGCCTTTTTGCTTCATCCGTGCCAAAAACTCCTTGCTTCATACGCCTATAAAACGTAGATGTGGATACACCTATAATTTTGGCCGCTTCTTTCTGTGTCTTGCCACATCTGAACAATTCAAGACGCAATAAATCCATATCCAAAAATACGCACCTCCAAAGGTAAACTATTAAGTTACTCTTATTATAATTCAATATTGAAACTTGTCAAGTTATTTTCTTGATTATTTAATCATATTTGACAACTTTTAAGTTACCGTTTACAATTTTAACATAGGAGTGTGCATAACAATGAATATGGGAGACAAAATCAAACTGGCAAGAAAGCAGGCCAATCTATCACAAGAAGAACTAGGCCGCGCCATTGGGGTTGGAAAGCAAGCAGTCCACAAATATGAAAACAATATTGTAACGAATATTCCAATGGATAGACTCATCAAGATAGCCGCTGCGCTTAGCGTTGACCCTGCCTACTTGATGGGATGGGAAGGATCCCGCCAGAGCGATACCGCTCCGTGCAAAAGAAGTGCTAAATCCATGTTATTAAATGATAATCTTAAAAGATTAAGAAAAGAACGAGGCTTGACACTTGAAGAATTGGCAAAAGCAGTGAATACAAGCAGGCAGCAAATACATCGCTATGAAACGGGGATCATTCAAAATATCCCCACTGAAATGGTGGAAAAACTTGCCGCTGCGCTTTGCGTTGACCCCGCTTACTTGATGGGATGGGAAGAATCATCCTCACCTAATCCATACGGCATCCCCGGGATAGAGCCGTTGCCGGAAATGGTAGAAATCCCCCTGCTGGGCACGATTGCATGCGGGACGCCGCTGCTTGCCGTGGAAAACATCGATGAGCATATACAAGCCCCGAAAACGTTTCATGCGTCCTTTGCCTTGCGCTGCAAGGGTGACAGCATGGTAAATGCGCGGATCCATGACGGCGACGTTGTATATATCCGCCAGCAGCCCGATGTAGAGAACGGCCAGATTGCCGCCGTACTGATTGACAATGAGGCCACCCTCAAGCGCGTATATAAGCAAGACGGGCTTGTTACCCTCGCCCCGGAAAATCCGCAATACCCGCCCTTGGTCTATGTGGGCGAGGATATAAACAACATGCGCATCTTGGGGCTTGCCGTTGGATTTTCCAGCGCCATAGAATAGAGGTGCCGCGATGATAAAGCCCATTAGCAAAGGCGGCGGGAAATGGTTGATCCGCATTTCCTGCGGCTATGAATACGGGGACAAGCGTATGATCCGGCGGACCATCTATCTCGACCCAAATATGACGGAAACTGCCCAGCGCCGGGAAGCGGAAAAGCAGACCGCTCTTTTGCTGGCAGAATATGAAACGGGGAAAATCACGGCGGCAAGGCCCGTCACGCTGGAACAGTTTTCCAGGCTTTGGTGGCGGGATTATGTAGAGCGCCGCCAGCTCTCAGACAGAACAAAAGAATATTATAAAATGATGCTCAATAGCCGCATACTGCCAAAGCTGGGCAGTGTAAAGCTAAAAGACATACGGCCGCAAACCTTGAACCGGTTTTATGCTTGGCTGGCCCAGCAAGGCATATCCGGCAGCACGCAACATAAATATCATGGCGTTCTGTATACCATGTTAAAGTGCGCCGTTCGCTGGCAAATCATTTCCATGAACCCTGCCGACGCTGTGGAACCGCCTAAGAGCGATACAGTGGAATTTACCCCATACACCGACCAACAGGCCGCCGAAATGCTGCAAGCGCTTACAGACGAGCCAGCGCAGTGGAAAGCTTATATATACCTGGCCTTATACGGGCAGCTGCGGCGCGGGGAAATGGTGGGGCTTGATTGGGACAGCGTGAACGGCAATAAAATACAAATCAAACAGGCCGCCATCTATGCGCGGGGGCAAGGCACAAAGCTAAAGCCGCCGAAAACAGCAAGCGGTATGCGCACGATCATAGTCCCCCCATCTGTGGAAGCTGAATTGCGGCGCTGGAAGGCAGAGCAAAACAAGCAGCGGCTAAGGCTGGGCGAGTTTTGGTATAACAGCGGGGCGGTGTTTACGCAATGGGACGGGCAGCGCATGCACCCGGACACGCCGACAAGATGGTTTCATAAGTTTCTGGCCCGTCATGGTCTCCCGCATATCCGCCTGCACGATCTAAGGCATACGGGCGCTTCCCTGCTCATTGCCTGCGGCCTGGATATAGAGACGGTGAAAAACCGCTTAGGGCATGCCAAAGCATCCACTACCCTGGATATATACGCCCATGCTTTTGAACACAATGACCGCCGCGCCGCCGACCTGCTGGAAAAAATATTGCAAAAATAAAAGAGGGTTGAACCCCTCTTTTTTTATTGCCAGTTTTTCACAGTTTATCAAATTTCGCCGCGAAACAGGATAAAGCGCCGGGCGAGGTACAAAAAGAAAAGGCCGCAAAGGAAGTTTTTATCCCCGCAAGCCTTTTTCAGAAAAGGAGTGTCACCCACTGAATTGTTGCACTTATATTATAGCAAAAGAACAAATGTTCGTCAAATATTGGTGGCAGCTCGGCGGATTTTTCCGTTGAGTCTGCTTATTATTTTGCTGTATTTTATAGTTTTATGACGGATGTCGTGCTTTTGGTGGTGCCCCAAATGGTGCCCCATTTTCCCCAAACGCAAAAAATAAAAACCCAGGAAAACCCGCAAAGCCGCATTGTTCCTAGGTTTTTTATGGAGCTACTGGCCGGATTTGAACCGGCGACCTGCTGATTACGAATCAGCTGCTCTACCAACTGAGCCACAGTAGCGAATAACAAATTTTCAACGCTAATAGATTATAGCAGAAGGGCATGGAACTGTCCAGCCCTTCCGCCTGAGTTTTTTTATCTTCCAGAGGATTTTTTCCTGCCGCGCAGATACATATATAAGTTGCACTTGATGTTTCCATTGTACAATTTCCGCTTTTTATCTGCCTTTCGGCCAAAATCCTTTTCAAATGCCTCATCCGATGAAATTGCAAAAATGCCCATATGAGGGTGTTCTGCTTTCATTCTACCCAATGCCCTTGCCACACGCTGTCCCTGAGCGCGCTCCATCCGAAGCCCATAAGGCGGATTTGTTACGATCAGCGACTGCTCGGCCGGTAGCTTCAAGCTCGCTACATCCCCGCAAGCAAAATTGATATATCCATTGACCCCTGCCCGTTTTGCATGCCGATACGACATGGATACCGCCTTATCATCGAGATCGCTGGCCAAAAGATGGGCAAATCCCTTTTCCCTTCTCTGCGCCTTAGCCTCTTCCCTTTGCTGCGCTGCCTCTTCGGCCCAGTTCCTCCATCCATCAAAGGCAAATGTTCTCTGCAAGCCGGGCGCTATATGGGCTGCAATCATCGCCGCTTCAATGACAATGGTTCCCGAACCACAGCACGGATCGATCAGCGTTTCCCGGCCATCATAATAGGACAGCATCGCCAGCGCAGCGCCCAGCGTTTCCCGCAAAGGGGCCTGGGCAGATAGATCCCGGTAGCCCCTGCGGTTGAGCCCTGGCCCGCTGGTATTCATCGCAATGGTAGCTTCATCGCGCAGCAAGCCGATCTCAATGTTGTAAGCCTGCCCCGTTTCCGGGCACCTGGCATAGCCATGGGCCGCCATCAAAGCGTCCGCAATGGCCTTTTTGCTGATAGACTGCACATCGCGCACAGACCCCAGCTTGGACAGCGCGCTTTTCCCCGTTACCGTAAATGCCGCGTCCCTGGGCAGCAGATGTTTCCAATCCAAAGCACGTACACCATCAAACAGCTGTGCAAATGTCTCCGCTTTGCAGGTTCCCAGCTGCACGAACACACGGTCCGCACAGCGAAGCCATAGGTTTGCCTTGATGACCAAGGCCCGGTCTGCTTCAAAAAAGACACGCGCATCCTGCGCGCGCACATGTTTGGCGCCAAGCATCACCAGCTCATCGCGCACCAAGGCTTCTACGCCAAACATACAGGTTGCAAAACAAATCATAGCACCGTCTCCTGCCCTGTGGGCGGCGGTACCGGCGGCTGTGCCGGCCGTACAGGCGTATTGTTGATCAGCATTCCGTTGACCAAAAATTCAAACCGGCAGCCTAAAAATTGGCTGGCCGCTTCCGACAGCGTCATCCTGGACATGTAAATATTCAAAAACTCCTTGACAGAAGAGCTGTCGTCCATTTTACAGGCAAAGCGAATCACTCTGTTCTCACTGTCAATGGACACCTGCGTATTGCGAATAGAATAGTTTACACGGTCGTGTATATCGTTGAAATCGTACTTTGCACGGCGCACTCTGGCCCTGTGCGCATCGATCTTGTCCGCGATGATCAGCGCTGCGGAGATTTCCGATACAGGGCACCCGCTGCGCTCGTCATGGTTGCCCACAGCGCTGCATATACGAATCACTTCAGACACCGGCATCCCCATTTCCCTGAGCAGCGGCATCAAAAGCGTAGCGCCTGTCTGCGCATGCCCATCGCGGTTGATGGCGTTGCCAACATCATGGACCCAACCCGCGATAGCGCCCAGCTCCACAGTGCGTTCATCAAATCCCAGTTCATGCAGGATCTGCCTGGTGATCCTGCTCACATACCCCACATGCCGTGGGCCATGGTCGGTATAGCCCATAGCTTCCAGGCAGGCATTGGCCTGCTCTATCAGCATTGCAATGGTCTCGTTGGCCATCACATCGCTCAACATAATCGATTTCATTCCTGCTCCTCTTCCATCATCGCCGCTTTGATGGCCTCGTAATCCTTATCCCCGGCAAACTCACGGTCCAGTTCCACCCAAGCGCCTAACTCCTCTGCCGCATCACGAATGGCGCAATAGGTATAGTAATCCAGCTTGGGATCTTTGAGCTGCTCTGTCAGCAACTCCAAAGACCGCTCATCGCCCAGCTTTCCCAGGCAGCTGGCATAAAAAGCCCTGTTCTCCGGCTGTGCTTGGCTAAATAGCGAGGATAGCCGTTCAAAGGCCCCCTCCAACGGCCAGTGGCATAGGATATCTGCCAGGATCTGCTCTGTCTCCTCATCCACTTGCGTATCCAGCAATGCCAGCGCCTTAACCGCTGCTTTGGCGCCGAACTGTTGCACAGCCTCTACCCACAGCTGTTTTTCCTCATCCTCCACGGTTTGCTCCAATATCTTGGCAAAGCCTGCTTCCAACAGCGGCGGATACTGCATCTGGCACAATAATTCCAGCATTTCTCCCCTGACAGCAGGCAGGGCGCGCTCCAGCAATCGAAACATCGCTTGGGCTGTTTCCTCATCCTGCTGCGCCAAGGCGCGTGCCAGCTGGCCCGGCAGTTCCTCGCCCTCTTCCCAGTAATCCCAGGCCAGTTCCAACAGCGTCGGCCCATCAAACTGCGTATAGTATTCGCATGGCGCAAGCCCACCCAGCTCTGCATTGGGCGTATGGTTAAATTCTTCATACCATTGATCGGAAAGCGCTTCGATCTCCTCATCCTTCAGCCCCTGCGCCTGCGCCAGCCTCGGCTGGATAAATATGCGGTACAGCTGCTCAAAATCAATTTTCATTCCTTTTCTTCCTCCAACGCCTTTATCAGCATAGACCGGTACGGCGTTTGCTCTTTTGTATGGGGGCCCTTTCCGAGCCCTGTTTTTTCTCTGGCCAGCTCACAAAGCGCAGCCGCCATCTTTTCCGGCTCTAGGTCCGGATAATCCCCCTCCAAAGCGTCCACATACTGCGCCCAGATCGAAAGAGCCAACAGCATCGAAGCCTCTTCCTTTTCCGACAGCGCAGCCCGGCACAGCGTTTCTACCTGGCGGTACGCCTCCGGCAGATGCGGCACCAAGGACACCCGCGTTTCCATCAGCCCGTCCGGCGTCAAGGCAATATACGGTTCCTTTGCGCCGATACGCTTGAGCACACCAAAGATATATTGCTTTAATCCCAGCTCCATTTCCGGGATCATCAGCGCCTCTCGCAGCCATTCAATGGCATCCGGCGTACCAATCAATCCCAGGATCTCCGCCATAGCCTGCGTCATATGCTCATCCATCATATGCAGGCCCCAGCGCACAGTATCCCGGAACGTTGCGTCATTTTCCCACATCTCTCGCATATGGGACGGCGTTTCTCTGGACCATGCGCTGATCTCCGTCATGCGTTGTAGAATCTCTCCAGGCGGCAGTTGGGGAAAATATTCCAGCCTTTTATAGTCCGCCTGCCCATCCATCGCCTTTTTGGCTGCTGTTCGATAAAAAGGCGCAATGGAGAAAAAGTCGTCCACCTGGGCCATGGTATCAAAGCATTTCAATGCCTTGGCATACTTTTTGCAGTTATAGGCTGCAACGCCTGTGCAAAACAGCGTTTTGGGGTCAAACGGCCGTTCCTCCAGCGCTTGGGAGAAAAAGCGGAGCGCACTTTCATCCCGCCCTGCCTGGGCCATGGTCAGCGCCGCCTTATAAATTTCATCTAAGCTCTCCGGCTGCATGGCATCCAGCTTTTCCAACAGCGCATATTCTTCCTGCCAATTATGCTTTTCATTGGCAAAAATCAGCAGATTGCAAACTGCGTGTACGTTATTTGGCTCTGTTTTTACCATTTGGCGCACCAAGTCCGACGCTTTGTCCGGCTCCTGGTTCATATAGTACGCCAAAGCCAGGTTATTTTTGGCATAGGAAAGCTTGGGCGCTTGCTTTAGCACCCCTTCCAGCACCGAAGCTGCCTCCTGAAACCGTCCTCTGTCCAATAGCTGTTTGCCGAGCTCGGCCTGCTGTGCGGTCTCCTCTGAGATCCCCTCTTCCTCCGCCATCAAGCGCAGCTCATCCTCGATAAAGAGCAGCATATCCTCCGCCTGCTCTGCCAATTCGCCGTAAGGATGCTTTTGCAAAAATCGGGACAGGGCCGAGGATGCCAACCCATACTCCTGCATACACAAATAATTGTATCCAATGCCAAACTCGCAGCTTTCCGGCACAGGGGTTGTCTCCCTGCTCAGCCGCAGCAGCCATTGGTTGGATTCCTCATAGCGTTCCATATCGGTCAGGATTTCCGATAATTTTATTTTATATTCGATATTGTCCGGTGCTCTATCGATGGCCTTCCGATAGTTTTGGAAGGCCAAGGCCAGCTCTCCCTTGTCCGCATACCGCTGTCCGTTTTTTGCGTAAAAGGAAGGCTCCTGTACAAACGACAATACTTTGTTGCCCTTGAGCCATAATGGCTTTTGCATCGATTTGATCGTCTTGCTCCTTTATTCCATCATTGTTGTCCTGTTGCCTGCTGTAGCAATGCCTTGAGTGCCTGCTCATCGAACTGGTACGCCTTGTTGCAAAAATGGCATACAATCTCCGCATGGCGGTCCTCTTCGATGATCTCCCTGAGATCCTTTTCTCCGATAGAGATCAGCGCGCGCTCCATCTTTTCCCTGCTGCAGTTACACTGATAGCATACCGGCACCATCTCCGTTTGCTCGATCTGCATGCCTGCGAAAATAGACTGCACGGCATCCTCCAGCGTCATTCCTTCCGACAGCATGAAGGACAGCAAGCCACAGCCCGTCGCACGCTGCTCCAGCTGCTGCAGGACGTCCTCCCTGCATCCCGGCAGCGGGAATACCGCCAAAGCCCCTGCGCTTTTTACGCTGGCGTCGCGATCCACCGTTACCCCTGTAAAGATCAGGCACGGCCGCTGCTCAGACAGCGTAAAATAGTAGGCGAAATCCTCCGCCACTTCTCCGGTTTTCAGCTGCGTTTGCCCGATGTACGGTTCCCCGCTGCCGTTGTCCTTTACCACGGTCAGCCGCCCGGCGGTTCCCAATATGCCGGATACATCCAGCTTTCCATCCGTCTGCCGAATCGGCAGATCCGCCGTCGGGTTCTCAATGGCAGCCCGCACCGTACCTTTGGGCGACGCCACCGCCAGCACCTTGCCGGCCGGCCCGCCTCCGTCTATGGCGCATGTAACGTCCCCGTTTTCCGCTTTGATGTCGGAAGCTGTCAGCAGCGCTCCCATCATCAGACGGCCCATTGCCGCCGTGTTTGTCGGAGAAAGGTGATGAATCACCCGCGCCGTCTCTACGGTATCCCTTGCAGTAACTGCCACGGCATACGCTTCTCCGTTTTCCAAAGAATAATGCCTGAGTTGATCCTGTACCTCTATTATCATATGGATAATCTCCTTGTTTCCATTCAATTTTTCTTGGCAACAAACTGCCATCGGCTGCAATCGGCCTGCGGCGCTTCCTTTGTGCCGAATCCGTACACATGCACCAAGTCAAATCCTACGTTATACAGCGTTCTTTCCAGTGTCTCCAGCGGATGCAGATACAGAGTATGGCGCTCTGTCGTCCGCGCGTACAAGCCACCCCTGCGCTGCGTAAAAAGCGTCAGTTCCATCGTGCACACGCTGCCGTCCGTCTCTGTCTGCAAAATATAGGCCGCATCCTCCTCCAGCTGTGAGTAACTGTCGCAGCCAATCTCCTCCCGGTAATGATACGGCGTGCTCACATCAAAGAGCAGCAGCCCATTGTGCGGCAGCTGTTCATACGCCGAGGTAAAAAACAGCGGCGCCTGAAGCGGCGAAAGATAGTTCACCGGGTCGCAGGTTGCTACAACAGCCACCACCGGCCATTCCAGATCCAGGCATGTCATATCCATCTGCTGAAAGGATACGGATACGTTTTCTGCTCTGGCATTCTGCACCGCCTTCTCCAGCATCGCATGCGAAATATCCCCGCCAATGACCCGGTATCCGTTTTTCGCCAGCGCAATGGCCGTTTTGCCGGTGCCGCAGCCAATATCCAGCACGCGCGCCGGCGCTTCCGCCGCAAAGTCTGAAAGCAGCCGCATGACATAAGGGGCGAATGCCTCCGTTTGTTCGTTCATAAATCTATCATATACCTCTGCGAAAGTCTGATACATCGGCATACGTTCCCCCTCCTTTTATGACTTTATATTGTACCATATTTCCCATTACTTCCGCAATGCAGGCCCTTTGCTTGGCGTTTACGGCTGCTTAAGCCTCCGCCTCCTTTTGCACGATCTCCTAAAAAGCGCATAAGATATGCCGAACGGCAATTGACAAGTGCTTTCCCGAATGATACACTGCTAAAAAAGAATGGATCATAAAGCAGAAGTAGAGGCGCGCATTTTAGGCGTACCGGCAGAAAGGGGGCCGAACACCCGTTGGATCTGCCGGGAAGGGAAAATGCGCCGAAGGAAGGCAGGGGGTTCGCACTGTGTTTTCCTGGATACAGCGAGGAGCGGCGCTGTATCTGTCACGATTGGTTCGTGGAGCGCTGTTCTGTCTGAATACGCAAGGCGGTTTTATTTTGGCTTTGCAGTGTGTAGGCGGCGCGGCAAAGCGCCGTTTTGTTCTTTTAGGAGGCATAAAAATGCAAAAGTATCGTGTAGGCATCGTGGGCGCCACGGGGATGGTAGGCCAGCGTTTTGTTTCCCTGTTGGCAGAGCATCCGTGGTTTGAGGTCGCATCCGTAGCCGCATCTTCGCACAGCGCAGGCAAATTCTATCGCGACGCGGTTGGGGAAAAATGGGCCTTTCCTTGGGCGATCCCTGAAAAGACCGCAGATCTGACGGTATTGGATGCGTCTAAGGTAGAAGAGGTTTGCCGGGATGTGGATTTCGTATTCTGTGCTGTCAATATGCCGAAAGCGGAAACAAAAGCCCTGGAAATCGCCTTGGCCAAAACAGAAACCCCCGTCGTTTCCAACAACAGCGCACAGCGCGGCGAGCCGGATGTTCCCATGATGATGCCGGAAATCAACATTGAGCATGCGAAGGTCATCGAGACCCAGCGCAAGCGGCTGGGTACCGCGCGCGGCTTTGTCAGCGTAAAGCCAAACTGTTCGATTCAATCGTATGTGCCGGCGCTTTCTCCTCTGCTGGATTTTGGCATCGAGCAGGTTTCGGTATGTACCTACCAGGCCATTTCCGGCGCCGGCAAGACCTTTAAGACCTGGCCGGAAATGGTGGATAACGTCATCCCTTATATCGGCGGCGAAGAGGAAAAAAGCGAGCAGGAGCCTTTGAAAATTTGGGGGCATTTGGAGGATGGTGTCATCGTACCGGCCCACGCTCCTGTCATCAGCGCGCAGTGCCTGCGCGTTCCTGTGCAGGATGGGCATACGGCAGCCGTTTCTGTCAAATTTTCCAAAAAGCCTGCCAAAGAGCAGATCCTTGAACGCTGGAGCTGCTTTAAGGGCGCCTTGGACGGCATGGGGCTTCCCAGCGCTCCGGAAAAATTCCTTACCTATTTTACTGAGGATGATCGGCCGCAAACTCGTTTGGATCGTGATTTGTACGGCGGCATGGGCATTTCCATCGGGCGGCTTCGGGAAGACCGCATCCTGGACTATCGGTTTGTCTGCCTGTCGCACAATACATTGCGCGGTGCAGCCGGCGGCGCCGTCTTGACGGCAGAGCTGCTCTGCAAGCTCGGCTATATCTGCCATAAATAACGAAAGGAGCAACTTGTATGAGTCGTCTCTTTACCGGCGCTTGCGTAGCGCTGGCCACTCCCTTTCAGGAAAATGGGGCTGTGGATTTTGAGTCCCTGGCCCGCATGCTGGAATTTCAAATCCAAAACGGCACAGACGCCATCCTTGTCTGCGGCACCACAGGTGAACCGTCTACCATGACACGGGAGGAACAAAAAAGTGTCATTGATTTTTCCGTAAAGCAAGTCGCCGGCCGTGTGCCTGTCATTGCCTCAACCGGCGGCAACAATACGGCAGAGGTCATCGAAAAATCCAAGGCTGCGCAGGCCTTGGGCGCGGACGGCCTTTTGATCGTTACGCCCTATTACAATAAAACGACACAGGCAGGGTTGATTGCGCACTATACCGCGGTGGCGGACGCCGTGGATCTGCCCATCATCGTTTACAATGTGCCGGGGCGTACCGGGTTGAATATGACGCCGCAGACGCTCGCAGCGCTCAGCTACCACAAAAACATTGCCGGCATGAAGGAGGCCAGCGGCAATATGGCGCAGGTTTCCGAGATGATTCGCCTTTGCCAGGGACGTCTGGATGTCTATTCCGGCGAAGACGGCCTCGTGCTTCCTCTGATGGCTCTGGGCGGCCAGGGCGTGATTTCTGTTGTTTCCAATATCGCGCCGCGGGATATGCACGATTTGGCGGCTGCCATGCTGCGCGGAGATCTGGAAACCGCGCGGGCATTGCAATTCAAAGTATCTCCTCTGGCAGAAAAGCTTTTCTGCGAGGTAAATCCTATTCCTGTTAAGGCTGCATTGTCAGCCATTGGCCAATGTAAGGATATCCTCCGTCTGCCCTTGATTCCCATGGGCGATGCCAACCGTGCGCTTTTGCTTCAGGCAATGCGCGATTATGGCTTTTCCTGCTGATTTGATTCCATAAAAAAACGGCAATGCCGTTTTTTTATTGTGTATTTTGTGGTATGCTAACTATGGTTTTTTAGATTTCATCGTTGCTATATCCAAAAAGAATAGATGGACAACCCTCTGGGCTGTCCTAAAAGGAGCGTTTGGTTATGATACATGTTCTGATTTCAGGTGCGCTTGGTTCTATGGGCCGCCAGGTTGCACAGGCCATCGAGGCAGATCCTGATTTTACCGTGATCGCAGGCGTGGATGTTCATGCGGATGATACCCTTCCCTATCCCATTTATCAGGGATTTGGCGGCGTTAAGGAAAACCCCGATATCATCATTGATTTCTCCCGTGCCGATGCGCTGGAGGGTGTCTTGGAGTTTGCCACGGAGAAAAAGCTCCCTACCGTAATCTGTACGACGGGGCATACGCCTTCCCAAAAAGCCTCCATCTCTCAAGCGGCGCTGTCCATCCCCATCTTTTATTCTTTCAACACCTCTCTCGGCATTGCCTTAACACGCGCTTTGGTGCGCCAGGCCGCTCAGACCCTGGGCGATGGGTTTGACATCGAGATCGTGGAAACGCATCACAACCGCAAGGTGGATGCTCCCAGCGGCACTGCCGTTATGCTGTTTGACTCATTAAACGAAGCGCGTGGCGGCGACCTGGTTCCCGTATACGACCGCCAATCGCGCCGGGAGGCGCGCGGTTCACATGAAGTAGGCATGTCCAGCGTACGCGGTGGGACGATGGTCGGTGAGCATTCTGTGTTTTTCTTTGGGCCGGATGAGGTCATTGAAATTCGTCATCAGGCGTTTTCCCGCCAGGTATTTGCCACTGGGGCGCTCCGCAGTGCCAAATACCTTGTTGGTAAACTGCCCGGCCTGTATGATATGGACGATGTCATCGGCTAATGTAACGGCAACAAAAAAAGCGCTGCTTTCAGCGCTTTTTCTTTTTATTTTATGCGGTACATGACCTTGTCAACAAGCCCGATATACAGGATATGGTAATCTTTTTCTTCATACCATTTATCAATCAGAGACCGATCTAAAAAGCTTTCCTCTTGCATGGGCTGAGCAAAGGCTTTTCTGCAGATCAATACCTTTTCCGCTTCTTCAAAATACGGTGTTGCCCCGCAGTGCGCAACGGTCAAACCAGATTTTTCGATCTTATTCTCGTCTCTGCCGGATGCCGTTCCGAGATAGGTTAAGGTCTTTCGATAGGATTCCTCAAAGAACGTAAGGGAAAAGGTATCCGCTGCATCCAAAAATTCTTTGGTATACCGCTGCGGGCGCACTACAATATATGCTGCGCTCTGCCCCCAGATCTCTCCCAGGCCGCCCCAAGAGGCCGTCATCGTATTGACCTTTCCCTCTTTTTCTGCGGTAATCAGCATCCACTGCTTGCCGATCAAGGTAAATGGGTTTTCGATAAACGCATCGACGTGAACTGTTTCAAAGGCTGCCATAACCATCCTCTCCTTTATTGGCTTTTCCTTATTATAGCCTATCAAAGCCGTAAAACAAAGCCATTCTATCGTATGCCGGCCATTACACCGCTATGCCCTTTATGATTCGCTTTTGGCAAATGTACCGGCTGCGCGGAACAGCGGAGCGCCTGTCTCATCGCTGCTGCCCTGAATGAGAAAGGACTGCCCTTGTTCCTCTATTTCCATACGGATCCTCTCCCCCGCAAAGGCCTGCTGCAGGTAGTTGATCTCCAGGTCCAAGATTGTCTGATCTTCATACCGTTCAGGTGCAAAGCAATCACATACCCAACTGATATAGCGGGCATTGTTGACATGTCTGTTACGGTCAAGGTCAGAATAGGCCGGTGTGTAGAACACTGGCGGGCGTGTCGGCTGGGGCTGCTTCAGCTTGCGCGGCATTTCCACCGGCACGCCGAGCTCCGTTGTGTCCGGAAACATGGCATTGATTTTGGGATTGGCCGCCAGCCGCTGTTTTTGTATATCCAGCAAAGTCCAGACAGAATGTACGCCGCCAATGCGGCATCCAGACTCATCCGTCAATGCAAACATACGCGGATAAATCACACGCTGGCATTGTCCCGGCCATGTCTCAATGGTAATCTTTTCTCCCAGCTTTGGCATGCGCGTCAGCTGATAACGATTGCGTGCTACTACCCATACATATCCTTCCATGACAGGGGATTGGGCGCCTACCTCTAAGAGGTTTGCATGCACATCCGCAATATCCTCCAGCAATTCAAATACGCGGAAAGGCCGCAGCCTTTCGCGGTAGTCTACATCCGCAAAGCCTATTGTAATCTCTTGTTTACATGATATCTGCACGATTATTCTCCTTTACAAGAAAAGGCACTCCACAGTGCCTTTGTCCATTTTTTACTCTTCACTCTCATTTTTATGGATAAAGGCATCCAAGTCCTTATCTGTAACACGCCAGATTTTCCCGTTGATCTTTGTTCCCTTCAGCGTACCCTCCCGAAGCCAATTCCAAACTGTATGCTTTCGCACCTTCAAAAGATCCGCTACTTCTTCCGGGGTATAATACATTGTCATTTTAGCACCTCATCCTCTTTGTCATAATGGATCAAACCGTAAATTCCTCTGCCTGCCGCCGGGCATTGCATTTTTCTCCTAACAGCGGTACACTTTAACCTAACCAAGATCCCAGAAAGGACGTATCCTTTATGATCATCGATTTTCATACGCATGCCTTTAACGAAAAGATTGTTGAGAAGGCCTTGGCAAGCCTTACGGCCAACAGCGGCTTAATGCCCCATGGTGCCGGTACCATACAAAGCTTAGTAGAGATACAGCGCAGCCATGGTGTTGACTTGTCCGTTGTGTGCAACATCGCAACCAAGCCTTCCCAGCACAAAGTTGTCAATGACTTTGCCGCTTCTATCCAAAAACAGACGCCCTTTGCCATTGGGTTTGGCTCTGTCCACCCCTTAGCAGAAGATGCGTTGGACGAGCTGGACCGTATACAGTCACTCGGCCTAAAAGGGGTAAAGCTGCATCCTGACTATCAGCATTTTTTTGTAGATGACCCTCGCTGTATTCCCGTCTATGAAAAAATTAGCCGGCTAGGGCTAGTCACTGTCTTTCATACCGGGTTAGATCTTGGTGCTGATGGCACCTTTGAAAATACACCTGAACGCATGAGCCATATTTTACCCGTTTTTACAACCCCTGTGGTCGCCGCGCACCTTGGCGGCGGGCTGGATGCTGATAATGTGCTGCGATATTTGGTTGGCCAGCCGCATGTTTATTTGGATACAGCGCATTGCTATGGCCGTATGCGCCATCCAAGCGCCATAGCAATTGTAAAGGCCCACGGCCCGTCCCACATCCTATACGGCAGCGATATGCCCTGGAGCGGGCCAAAAGAAGAGCAGTTTTTTGTTCGTTCCCTTGGCCTTAGCCCCGAAGAAGAAGCCAAAGTCCTGGGCGGTAACGCAGAAAAATTACTCGGTCTGATAGATAAGGCCGGGTAATCTCTTCAATATAAGAGCATACCGCAGAGAATTTTTTTGTCAATACCCTCGTGTGTTTTGTCATTCTCATTTATGCTCTTTTCTCTGGCATACGCGTGCTGTTTTGCATCTATACCCCTAACACTCCCTTGCCAGCTTGCCAATCGTATGCTATACTGAATACCGATTTTGTTGAGGAGAATCAACCACACCAGAGGACGGAGCATATTAAAACCTGGAAATCCGTTGGTCGTTTTTCTTCTGCAAATTCCTTCAAACTAAATTCTTTGTTGTTCTTACCGTCCTTCATTCCAATGCGATTTTAACGCAAATGAGAGCTATGGATTTTCGCTCGGAAAACGATGACGGTTTGGTATACATGGAGCGGTATCGAAGTGGTCATAACGGGCCTGACTCGAAATCAGGTAGTCCTCAC
>OFMJ01001442.1_pt1 | contig 17697 bp, 16 predicted proteins | sample 1541801 | NCBI WGS metagenome assembly OFMJ01 (sample SAMN04209234, study PRJEB22552) | human gut metagenome | biome: gut; material: feces | host: Homo sapiens | place: USA: Oklahoma
CTGTAACTCAAAAATCAAGCATTCAATTTCTTTACATATTTCAAGTGCAGATGGCTCGAATTTTGCACAGCTTTTGAAACTGTTATGGACTGCGTAGAGTGCTTCAAGTACTTCCCAAAATTCCTTTTGGGGTTGTGGCTTGGGCGCTTTGCCTTTGCAAAGTTGGCGGATCAATGCCGATTGAGACAGCCCGCACGCTGCTGCACAGCGCTTCAGTTTTTCATTTTCTTCTTCGGATAAGCGTACCTTGATACGCACTTTTTTATCGTTTCCCTTATTCAAAAATATCATCTCCATTCTTGTGTTTTGTCTTTTTGCAGGGGTATTCAGGGGGTGTCCCCCTGAGTTAGTCCACACGCTTTCAGGCTGTGGATTGGGATTGTGGGGGCCACAATCCGATGCTCGTTATCCCTGTGGACGTCGTCGCAAGCTGCATATCCTTTTTCGCCGGTCTGCCTGAATGTCGTTTTTCTGTCCCTGCCCCGGAGTCTCACCGCAGCGTCGTTTCGCTCTCTCTGTTCACACAAGAGGTCTTGGCAAAATCATATCCCATCCAGTCGGTCATTCTGTTGTAACCGGCTTTCGGACAACAAAAAAAGCCGGCACACAAATGCGTACCGACTTCCCGCAAAAGGATAGACTTATCCCCTGCGGTGGTGGCTTCACATTCATGTAACCGGCTTTGAAATTCAAAGTCGAAACTGTCCTTTACGCTTTCTCGACTGCCGACAGTTCAAGGCAGTTCAGAAGCGGCGGTACTTTCTCTTAGCGTACCGCTGGCGTTGTCCGGCTGAAAGCCGTCTCTCTCACTCTAATGTGAAGAATGCTATTCAGTTGTCGCTCTCTTTTGAAAGTATTTTATTATACATCACAGAACGAGTGTTTGTCAAGTTTTTCCCATAAATCTATGAATAACTTAGCGAGCGAGGGGAACAATAATTATTTTGCGCCTGAGTAGGCAAAAGCACCGTTCTGTTTCGGTGCTTTTGCTGTACTTGAACACTCGTGGATCATCCAATCCCGAAAAATCGCTCAAAAAATGTTTTTAGTTTGTCAATGACGCCCTGCTTCTTTTCCGCACGATTTCCGCCGCCAAAACGGGACATTGGGGGAAGAAGCTTGTCAATGGCCGTGCCGCTCGTTTTAATAGAGCCGTCACGGAAAGATGCTTCGATAAACTTTCTTGTTTCCGCATCTTTCAGGTTTTCCTCTCGGATGATAGCGGAGAGCTGCCGCTCCTTTTCTTCTGCGACAAAGGCCCGCCATTCCAGCATCACATCGTCTACATCGTTGATACCGGCGATAAAGGTTTCGATAAGTGCCTTTTTGCTGCGCAGCTCCGGGCTGGCGTCCACAGCCTTACGGATGGTAATTAAGACTTCCTTGTCGTCGCAGTGGGAGTCGTGATACTTCTTGACCAGCATCAGGATATAATCAATGTTGATTTCGATCTGTTTAATCAGCTCAATTTCAAAGACAATATCGTCGGTAATATCCTCTTTTTCCCCTGCGGGCCTGCGGTTTTTCCATTCATCCCGAAGGTCTTGATACCTGCCGAGATAATCCTGCAAATCCCGTTCGGAAAGAATTTCATTTCCTGCAAAATCATCAAAGGAGGTCAGCAGGTTGCGCATACGGAGGATAGCGCCGAACAAAACAATAAATTCCCGCTGCTTTTGTTCCCCGATAATGCGTTCCTCCGTAAGCGGGAACTTCTCGGTCAGCTCCTTGATCATATCGGCATAACCGGGATGGTATTTTCCATCGTCATCCTCATAGCCAAAATAGTAATCCTTATAACCGCGCATCAGCACAATGCCCCCGGCGTTTTTATCGCCAAAGAGCGAAATCGCGTCGTCGGTGCGCTTTTGCAGGTTGCGGAAACAGACGATATTGCCGAAGGTCTTGATGGAGTTCAGAATGCGGTTGGTGCGGGAATATGCTTGAATCAATCCGTGCATCTTCAGATTTTTATCTACCCACAGCGTGTTAAGCGTGGTGGCGTCAAAGCCGGTCAGGAACATATTGACGACAATGAGAAGATCCAACTCTTTATTCTTCATCCGCAGGGACACATCTTTGTAGTAGTTTTGAAACTTGTCCCCGTCGGTGGAATAATTGGTATGGAACATTTCGTTGTAATCCCGGATAGCTTTTTCCAGAAAATCACGAGAGTTCGCATCAAGGGCAGATGTGTCCTCCGGGTTTTCCTCGTCCAGAATACCGTCCGTTTCCTCTTCGTTTGCGCCGTAGCTGTAGATCAGCGCAACCTTGAGCCGCCGCTGCGGCGTTTCCGCCATCTGGCGCTGAAACTCCGCATAATACAGCTTTGCCGCCTCCACGGAGGAAACTGCAAAAATGGAATTGAAGCCGCTGACCCGCTGCTTCTGCTTGATTTCCTCAACAGCGGCCCTACCGCTGGCAGACGCTACGTCGGCAATATTTTGCAGTACACTGAAGGTATAGGTCTTGCTGCCACGATAGGTTTTCTGGTCAAAGTGGGTCAGGATATAGTCGGTCACCAGACGGATGCGCTCCGGCGCTAAAAATGCCCGTTCCCGGTCGATGTCCCAAACCTCTTTGTCGTCAATATCCGGCTCCATATCCATGGTTTTGATATAGTCCACTCGGAAGGGAAGCACATTCCGGTCATTGATAGCGTCCACAATGGTGTAGGTATGCAGCTGGTCGCCAAACGCCTGCTCCGTTGTTCGTAACGTTGGCTTTTTACCGACTCCGGCATTGACGGCAAAGATCGGTGTGCCGGTAAAACCGAACAGGTGATATTTACGAAAATACTTGGTAATGGCAAGGTGCATATCGCCGAACTGGCTGCGGTGGCATTCGTCAAAGATGATGACCACATGCTTGTCAAAAACAGCGTGCCCGGAATTCTTTTTGATGAAGGTGGCCAGCTTCTGAATGGTGGTGATGATGATTTTTGCACCATCGTCCTCCAGCTGGCGCTTGAGGATAGCGGTAGAGGTGTTGCTGTTGGCCGCGCCTTTCTCGAAGCGGTCATACTCCTTCATGGTCTGGTAATCCAGATCTTTGCGGTCTACCACAAACAGCACCTTGTCGATATAGTCCAGTTTGGAGGCAAGCTGCGCCGTCTTAAAGGAAGTCAGCGTCTTGCCGCTGCCCGTGGTGTGCCAGATATAGCCGCCGCCTGCAATCGTGCCGAACTTTTTATAATTGTTGGCGATTTCAATGCGGTTTAGGATACGCTCGGTGGCAACGATCTGATAGGGACGCATCACCAGCAGCATATGTTCCGAGGTAAACACGCAGTAGCGGGCCAGAATATTCAGAATGGTGTGCTTGCAGAAAAAGGTCTTGGTGAAGTCCACAAGGTCGGGAATGATCCGGTTGCCGGCATCTGCCCAAAAAGAAGTAAACTCAAAGCTGTTGCTGGTTTTCTCCTTTTTCACCTTGTGGGAATTGGCGTCCTTGATGTGGTTAAACCGGGTGGTGTTGGAGTAATACTTGGTATTTGTGCCGTTAGACACCACAAAAATCTGCACATACTCAAACAGGCCCGAAGCTGCCCAGAAGCTGTCCCGCTGGTAGCGGTCGATCTGGTTGAACGCCTCCCGGATGGGCACGCCCCGCCGCTTCAGTTCAATATGTACCATCGGCAGGCCGTTCACCAGAACCGTCACATCATAGCGGTTGTCGTGGGCTGCGCCCTCCTCTTTGGAAACGGTATACTGATTGATGACCTGCAAGCGGTTGTTGTGGATATTCTTTTTATCGAACAGGGTGATGTTTTTGCTGCTGCCGTCGTCCCGGCGCAGCACCTGCACAAAGTCCTCCTGAATGAGCCGGGTCTTTTCCACGATGCCGCTTTTGGGGTTTGCCAGCACCTCGCTGAAAAAGCGTCCCCATTCCTCATCGGAAAACCGGCAGCCGTTCACCGTTTCCAACTGAAAGCGCAGGTTGTCCACCAAATCTTTTTCCTTATGTATCGGAAGGTATTCATAGCCCAGTTCTTGCAGCAGACGGATAAACTCCCGCTCCAGTTCCGTCTCGCTCTGGTACGCCTCCGAGCGTTTGGCTTGGGGTTTATATTCCGTTACAACGGTACTTTCGCTGCTTTGGGCGACAATGTTGAAATAGCTCATGTAAGGCCTCCTTCCTTTAATTAGTAGAATCAAGCCTAGTTCCAGTCATGGTTGAAACGGCTGAAATTGCGATGTTTTTCCAATCATCCAGCAGTTTATCTTTATGGGCGAGCACCCAATCAACAGCCGCTTTCTGGTTCTTTTTCGGCAACCTTCCTGCAAGAATTTTCCCGGACTCAATATCAATGGATATATTGTATTCACCATAAGCGGCATGAACATGAGGCAAAGAATGATTTTGCTCATTCGTCCTTATTTCAAATACCACACCATTTTGTTTGCCGACTCTGGCACGAATTTGATAGATTTCAAATATGCTATCCAAAAATGAAATGATTTCTTTTGGCGCTTCAAATCTTGCTTTCATATACTGCATAGAATTACTCTCCTATTGAAGTCATTCAACCGCTTGAAAGGTCAATAACTTGTCCCTATAATATTCGTACTGTTTTTTGCGTGCTTCAATCTCGGCGGGCAGGCCGCTGGTGAGGTCGTTGCACAGCGCGTCAAAACGGTCGAGGATAGAGACAATACGGGCTTGTTCTTCTATTGATGGAACTGGAATTGGTATTCTCCTAATATCTGCAAGGCTAAAAGATTTTTGACTTGCTCCTTTAACATTTTTATCTATCCATTGTTTGACCTCTAAAGAATTTAAAATGTAAAAAAGAAACCGTTTGCATATATTAGGATGAATAATCGCAACATTTTGTCCAAGACAACAATCATCGTCGGGTACTAATGCAAAATTTCCATATGATCCCACTCTCGAAACAACAATATCATCCTTTTGTGGTCTATACTTTTTCACAAATTTTGAAAATACTTCTTCGCTAACTTTCAAAGTGTTTGCTGTGTCTATGTAAGCACCTTTTATATCTTGAACTCTTATCATACTAAACCCACTTTGGATATACTCTGGAGTTTGGTGCAAGGAATCAAAAATATCAGCAACATCAGATAACGATTTGTATGGCGTCTTTGTCTCAAATGACAACAAATTGCTTTTATAATACTCATACTGCTTCCGCCTTGCGGTAAGCTCTGCGGTAAGCTCTGCGGTAAGCTCTGTGAAATTGTCCAGTATCCGGACAATTTCACGCTGCACCGGCAGCGGGGGGAGGGGGATTGTAAACTCTTCTGTTACGGATAAAGAAATCTGTGGCATAGATCCCATGCCTGACGCGGCCGTGCGAAAATACTCCATATTATTTTTTAATACATAATAGAGGAACTTAACGGAGAGTTTTTCATCGGCTGTATAAGCCCACATTTCATTTTTGAAAGTAAAGGGCTTATCGTAGTATATTGCATCAATAACTCCACGCGATTGGACTAAAACAGCAGGTACTCTTGTAATGTTCGCATTTGGTATATCGTCTTCGGCCGCATCAATAACTGTCTTTCCTCCAGCAAAAATCTTTATTTCGCCATCAGGATTTTCTATCTCTTTCATTTTGGCAGCAGTAATAGGCGTACCTTTGAGACGCTTGTAAACATCTTTTATTTTCTTGTATTCCACACCATTTGGGCAAAGTTGAGCTATCAGTTTTTCTAATTTATTCACTCTTTTCACCTCCTGTGGCATATGTTTGACATAGCGCGGCCAAAGTATAGTAATACATATCTTCTTGTGTCTGGATTAGAGCCTCATCGAATATATCTTCACTCTGTGGATTTTTGATAGCATGACAAGCATCAATAATAATTCGCATGGTCCAGAACGTCATAATACTTTCATCACAGCTACCTAAATCGCATTGCTGAAATACCATGTCAATAGGAGGAGCGATCTTATCCTTATCAATCCCTAATTCTTCGGCGTGCAGATAATCCCACATATAAGAAGAAAGTGCAGTGTTACAGTTTGAGAACCTCCAAACAATCTCCGATTGCGCACCGTGCCATTCACTTTCTTTTAAATTCTCAAATATATAAGGATTAACATCATCGACTGGTATATCTGCCCATCTCTCAAATGCACGGTGGAGATATTTTGCTCCATCATAAAGAATATTTCTTCCGAAATGATAGTTGTCTAAATCGATTTGCAAGGCTTCCAATGCGTGTTGTGCTTCCATCATTGAAACTTGAATATTTGGTATATTAGCTTGACGAAGAATTTCTTGTTGCTGCTGTTCGTTACAACGCAAATACCGTGTTATTAGATTTCGGCAATGTTTTCTTTTTAATTTCAGTTTGCTGGCAATTTCGGCCAATGGGAGATATTCAAGCTCCTCATCGTTGTCAATCAAAAAAATTTTTGCGGACTCAATTATAGCCGATTCCTGTGCCTTTTTCTCAGCTTTTTCTCGTTCTTTTTCATGCCGTCTTTCAAGTTTATAAATTCCAACGGTAAGAAAAATAGTCACCATAAGAGCGATAAAATCAATAGACAGTCCTAAAATATCGGCATGGTCAATTAACCATCTATATATTTCCATTACGTTATCCCTCAATCTCCCTGATAATCTTATCAATTTCCTCCCGCAGCACCTGCTCCCGTGCTACGATTTCGGCAATCTCCGCATTCAGCTTCACAATGTCGATCTTCTCCCGGGTGTCCTCCTGCTCCACATAGGTGGAGACCGACAGGTTATAGTTGTTCTGCTTGCTGCCCACCTCTTTACCTGGCACCAGGCGGGAAAAATACTGCTCGTCTTTCCGCTGGGCCACCGCCGAAACAATGCGCCGGATGTTTTCTTCCGACAGGCGGTTGTTCTTCGTCACCTTCACAAATTCCTTGGAGGCGTCCACAAACAGGATGGCGTTGTCCGTCTTGCTCTTTTTCAGTAGCATAATATCCACCGAAATGGTAACGTTGAGGAACAGGTTGGACGGCAGCTGGATAATGGCGTCAATGTAGTTGTTGTCCACCAGATATTTGCGGATTTTCTGCTCTGCGCCGCCCCGGTACATAATGCCGGGGAAGCAGACAATCGCCGCCGCCCCGTTATTCGCAAGCCACGCAAGGCTGTGCAGAATAAACGCCATATCGCCTTTGGACGCGGGGGCCAGCACCCCGGCAGGGGAGAAACGGGGGTCGTTAATGAGCAGCGGGTTTTTATCCCCCTCCCACGGAACGGAAAAGGGCGGATTGGATACGATCAGCTCAAAGGGCTGGTCGTCCCAGTGCTGTGGGGAGATCAGCGTATCCTCCCGCACGATGTTAAATTTGTCAAACTCGATGTTGTGCAGGAACATGTTGATGCGGCAGAGGTTGTAGGTGGTCAGGTCGATCTCCTGCCCGAAAAAGCCCCGCTCGATGTTGTCCTTGCCCAGCACCTTTTCCACCTTCAGCAGCAGCGAGCCGGAGCCGCAGGCAGGGTCATAGACCTTGTTAATCCTTGTTTTCCCGATGGTGCCCAGCCGAGCCAGCAATTCGGAAACATCCGCCGGAGTAAAATACTGGCCGCCCTTTTTCCCCGCGTTGGCGGCGTACATACTCATCAGGTATTCATAGGCGTCGCCGAACAGGTCGGGATTGATTCCACCGATATCATACAGCGGCATCTGCGCTACGCCGTCCAGCAGTTCGGCCAGCACCTTGTTCCGCTTGGCCACCGTTTCCCCAATGGATTTGCTGTTTACGTCGAAGTCGTCGAACAGCCCGGCAAAGTCGTTTTCCGCATCGCCGCTGGCGGCGCTGCTCTCAATATGGGCAAAGACGCGCTCCAGCGTTTCGTTCAGGTTTTCGTCCTGATCCGCACAGGCGCGGACATTGCAGAATAGTTCGCTGGGCAGGATGAAAAAGCCCTTTTCCTGCACCAATCCCTCACGGGCAGGCTCGGCGTCTTCATCCGACATCCTGGCATAATCAAAGTCTTGATTCCCGGCGGCGTGTTCTCCCTCGTTGACATAAGCGGCGAAGTTCTCCGAAATATAGCGGTAGAACATCGTCCCCAGTACATAGGACTTAAAATCCCATTCCGACACGTGACCCGCATGGACCAGATCGGTTGCAATTTTATAGATACGGCGGAACAGCTCGTCCCGCTCCTGATTTGTCTTAATATCCGCCATTGTGGTTACTCCTTCTCTCTCAGCCATTCTGATTCGATTTCTTCAAAAGGGATCGCCTTTCCCTCGCAAAATGCTTTGATTTTCTTCATTGCTGTAATATTGGGCTTGGTTTTTCCATTTTCCCACCGGTTAATGGTGCCCACCGACACATGGAGTTCTTTTGCAAAATCCTCTTGGGATAAAAGCGCTTTCTTGCGCATGGTTCGCAGTAGTTCATGCAGTGTCATTTCTCTATCGTTCTCCTTTCAGAATACTACCGATATTATAACATAAACCTATCATTTTCTGCAATATCTGCTTCATTCCGTCTGCTTTTGTCTGTTGGAGAGATCCATTTTAAACTACCCAAAAAGAAAAGCTGCCGTCGCTTGACAGCAGCTTTTCCAAAAATAGAAATGTTATCTGTAGATCAATTCTGCATAGACAATCTCCCGTGCGGCATTTCGGATGTTATTCATCTTTTGTACCCATGCCATTTGATCAATTGCCTTGAGAGATTCTGTAACACCGTTGCGCTGGGCCATTTGCTCTACCAGCCGAAAAAACATAGTCTCAGCCTGTTCATCAATATTCGCAAGATAGCTTCTCAGTTTACCGCTTGTGAGCAGATTCGTATAGAGGACTTTGCGGTGCTGTTTGAGATAGCGCAAATGCCGCTGTCCCCATATGCCGACAGATCTGTTTTCTTTTTCGATGGGTAGTACAAGGTTCGGCAAATAGTAATCTCCTTGCAAAGTATATCTGATGCCCGTTTTTTCATCAATGTAATGCTGTTCCATTTTGTAATCCTCCAATATGATTGATTTTTCCTACAAATCCAATCATTCCGGCTGACTACAAAAACCAAAGGGAGAGAACTTCCTTACGAAGCCTCTCCCTCCTGCGGGCTTTATTTTTCTCGATTGTCTATTGTATCAATCACACAGGCAATCCCGGCGATCATTGAAAACAAAAACGCCCCGCCCAGCGCGTTATCCAAAGCCGCACCGATAAAGAAACCAGCTGTTCCGGCAATAACCATTGTGATAACAGAGGCAGCGGTTCTAAACTTTTTCATATGCGATCCACCTTCCAAAACGGATATTTTCATAAGAGCAGTTGGGGAACGGTATTAAAAATATCGTTCCCTTTCCTTGCTCAAACGCAAATACTTGACTTTGGCATAAAAACCAGTATAATATACATATACCCCCAAGAGTATAGGAGCGTTACGATGAAACAATGTATGGATGCTGATAATCTGCACCGCAGATTAAAAAAAATAATCGGACAAGTACAGGCAATCGACAGAATGATCGATGAAGATATCCCCTGTGAAGATGTCCTTTCACAGTTAAATGCCGCTAAATCTGCACTGCACAAGTGCGGGCAGGTGGTGCTTGAGGGGCATATTAAGCACTGCGTCAAGGACGGGATAGAACACGGGGACGCAGACAAAACGATTGAGGAATTTACGAAAGCGGTAGAGCGTTTTGCTAATATGGGTTAACGGAATTTTTACGAAAAGCAGTTGAAAAAGACTGCTTTTTTCTTTTGTCCGCTTGACAAACCTATACCCCCTATGGTATTATATACCCATACCCCATAAGGTATGGAACGGAGGGCTTCCATGAAAGCGTTGATGGAGAAATTGGAGCATTTGCTTGAAATCGGAGGAACTAAGAAAGATATTACATTCCTTGTTATCTCAGGCATTGCTCTTATTTGCAGTCTGACAGGCATACTTGATTTTTTGCCTTTTGACATCGCCTGGGTGGCAATTATTTTATGCGGTGTGCCGATTATTTTGGAGGCAATCATCGGGCTTGTTACAGCCTTTGATATCAAGGCGGATGTGCTGGTATCTCTTGCGCTGATTGCTTCTGTCTGCATAGGCGAAGATTTTGCAGCGGGTGAAGTTGCTTTTATCATGCAGATCGGCGCTCTGCTTGAAGATTTAACCGTAGCAAAAGCCAGAGCTGGCATTGAGAAATTAGTAAAACTGACGCCTCAGACAGCACGGGTCGTACATGGCGGCGTAGAATCGGTTATTCCCGCAAGCGAAGTAAAAGTCGGAGATATTCTCCGTGTTTTACCGGGTGAAGGGATTGCTGTTGATGGTATTATTACTTCAGGACAAACTTCGATTGACCAGGCGGTTATGACGGGAGAGCCTATACCTGTCGATAAAACGGTTGGAGATGAGGTGTCAAGCGGAACAGTAAACCGATTCGGGGCTTTTGAAATGAAAGCCACAAAGGTTGGCGAGGACAGTTCTATTCAGCGGATGATCAGCCTTGTTCAGTCGGCAGATGCGGGAAAAGCAAAGATTGTCGGTATGGCTGACCGATGGGCAACCTGGATTGTTGTGATCGCCCTGACCGCTGCCGCCCTTACTTGGGCAATAACGGGAGAAATTATCCGTGCGGTTACCATTCTTGTTGTGTTCTGCCCCTGCGCTTTGGTACTTGCGACGCCTACTGCAATCATGGCGGCGATTGGCAATGCCACAAAGCACAGTTTCCTTGTGCGTGAGGGAGACGCTTTGGAAAGATTATCAAAGGTTTCGAGAGTAACCTTTGACAAGACGGGAACGTTGACCAACGGAAAGCCAAAGGTAATCGCTGTAAAATCTCTTTCGGAAAGCTATACGGAACAGGATATTTATGCTCTTGCCGCCGCTGCAGAGCAATTCTCGGAGCATCCGCTTGGCAAAGCAATTGTCGGCTGCTATAAGCAGAATGCGAATGCACCTATCCCAAAAGCAACTGATTTTGAAATGCGGCTTGGACAGGGTGTATGCGCTGTCGTAGACGGAAAGCGTATTTTTGCGGGCAAGCTGGATATGACGAATGGCAATAAAAATATTTGTCAAACAAATCCCGAAATTCAAGGCTTTTTGAATGATGGCAGCACAATAACCTACCTGTTTTCAGATGACGAGATGATCGGATATCTTGTCTTGTCCGATACCATTCGAAAAGAAAGCACTGAAATGATTGATGCTTTGCAAAGCTGTGGCGTTCAGCCTGTGCTTTTGACGGGTGATAACGAAAACTCTGCAAGCAGTATTGCAAAGCAGTTAGGGATTGGTGAAGTATATGCTGGCTGTTTGCCTGAAGATAAGTTGAAGCTGATTGAAAAATATCAGGAGAACAGGCAGGCTGTTTGTATGATTGGGGATGGTATTAACGATGCACCTGCACTGAAAAAGGCAACAGTTGGTATTGCAATGGGCGGGATTGGAAGTGATATTGCAGTAGATGCAGCTGACATTGTATTGGTAAATGATGAAGTTAAAGAGCTTCCTCATTTAATATCCCTGTCTAAACGAATGATGACTACGATAAAACTGAACTTGAGCTTTTCAATGGGACTGAATTTTCTTGCCATCGCGCTTGCTATAACAGGTATTTTGAACCCCGTTGCGGGTGCGCTTGTCCACAATGCAGGCTCTGTGCTTGTAATTATCAATTCAGCATTGCTATTAAAATGGAGAAAAAGAAAATGATCATTTCAATTATCGGTATGTTAATCGGCGCTTTGGTTGCTGGTGTTGGTATGTACTATCTCATTAAAGAAAAACGGGATAAAGAATCCGTGAAAATTTACGGAATTATCAGCGGAGTCGGCGGTGTTATATTCATTGGAATGCTTGTCAAGCTGATTTTAGAACTGTTATAGTGGCGTCGGATTTATAGGGAAGATTATTTTATTATGGAATAGAGTTTTCCTGTTTCACCTTCACTTGGTATAGGTCAGTATTTTTGCATTCCTACATTGATGCCTCTATCCCGCGGGTTTTGTATGATTGCGGTGTTTTCCCCTATATCCGCTTTTGAATATACTCTGTCACCAGACCGGCATACTGCTCCAGCCGGACCATCAGCGCCAGATGCCCGCCGGTCAGGTTGGTGACAACGGTAGGATGCGGCATAATGGCGATTAGGGAATCCTTGCAGGCTTGATTGAAAGTGGTATCGTCCTCGGACAGGATCAGCAGGACTTTGTCGTCCCACCCGGCAAAGTCCTGCTCTGTCATACCGAAGTAGCTTTCCGCATCGCAGAGGAAGTCGATCATATGGTATTCATAGGGTTTGGTGAGCAGCTCCAGCATGGCGCCGCACAGCTCTTCCATAACCGCTTTCTCCCGCTGGGTAAAACCGTCTGTTTTCTTTTTCATCACCACCCATTTCATCAGGCGCTTGAAAAGGGAGAAAGGAAGAACCGATAAAAGCTTTTTGGATTTCTTCTGGCTTTCCATCATCTTTTTCAGATGGCTGGACGCCTCATCGCCCATATCTTTTGCCAGGGAACAGGTGTTGGAAAGCACCAGCCCTTCCACCGCCTCCGGATGTCGAAAGGCGATGACCTGGGCCACCACGCCGCCCAGGGACTGGCCTGCCAGCCAGACCTTTTCTTTCAGGCGGCAGAGCAATTCTGCCACGGCGTCGGCAAACTCGCCATTGTCGGCAAACTGGATTTGATAGTCAAAGGTCAATACGGAAAAATCCTTCGCAAAACGGGCAAAGTGTTTGTAGAATAGGTCAGACAGCCCGATCCCGCCCGTAAGCAGGGCCAGCGTGGCCTTTGCATTCGGATTTTTATAGTAACGATAGGTAAAGGGCTTCCCGCCGCTGAGCGTAAATACGGCGGCGGGATAGGCCCGGCGAAATTCTACAAGTGTCACGACAATCTGCTCCTCCTTTATTTCCGCCCAACCGGCAGCCGGTACTTACCCGTCATCATCTGCGTCGCTGCTCCGAAACGCCATCCGCACGATCCGCAGCTTCAGCGGCCCGTCGGCAATTCCGGCCAGAAGGCGGTGGATGGGGCGTATTCCCGGCCCCCGCAGCTCCCGGTAGCCCAGCATATAGCCGCGGCTGGATACACAGATGCGAGCCGACCAGGCGGGCAATTCTTTTTCCGCATCCCGGACGGAGAAGTACGCCCCCACATCCCGGATGCCCGCCTGCTTGACCCAGGTTTTCAGCATCAGTTTTACGGCTGTCGGCCCGGCGGCGTCGAATACCAGCCGCCCGCCCGGAAATCGCCGGGTCATAGCCGCGCAGAGGGCTTGCACCTGTTCTGTTCGGAAGTAATAGAACACCCCGGCGGCAAAGAACACTGCTCCGTCTGCGGGAGGTGTGTCGATGGCGTCGAACCATGAGAGGTCGTTTAAATCGGCGGCAAGGTTCTTCTCCCGTTCCCCTGCGGGGAGCAGCGCCTCCCGCACCGCCATCACATCAGGCAGGTCGATATTATAGAGGCGGCACTGCCCATTGTCACAGGAGCGGCCTGTCTGATCCAGGCCGCAGCCCAAATTCACAACAGCGGCCCGCGGGTGGTCGCGCAGATAGTCACGCACCTCCCAGGCCAGGTCGCTCTGGCGCATGGCCGCTTCCATCGCCCCGAAGGTCTGCATCAGGCCGCCGGACGTCTGCTCCAGGGCGGAGAAGTCGTAATCCAGCCGCTCCAGCAGTTCCACGGACAGCGGATCGGAAAACAGCTGGGGAAAACGCCGGGTACACAGCGCCCGGGCGTACAAGGGGATCACCAGCGTCTCCTGTATGGTGTTTTTCTCAACGTGGTATTTCATCGGCATCCTCCCATGCTAAGTGCGCCTGTATTACTTCCTTCCCACCAGCATCCGGGAGTCTCCCAGCATCATCATGGCAGCCCGGCGCCGGGAACCGAAGACCTCCGTGGCCGTATCGATCAGCCGCACATCCTCATAGCCCATGTCCCGGAGCTTTTGCACAAACGCCTCCATATCCCCGTACATCCGGGGTTTCATGTCATCGTTGAGGGCAAAGACGCCGCCCTTTTTTAACACCCGCAGGCTTTCCAGAAGAAGGGCCTGCTTATCCGCGCCGGTGATATTGTGGTAGACATAGTTGCTCACCACGGCGTCAAAGCTCTCGTCCGGAAAATCCAGTTTGTTAGCGTCGCCGTGCTGAAAGGTACACTGGGAACCCACACCTTCGCCGGCGGCGTTTTTTTCGCACATGGCCTGGCCATAGCCGTAGGCCGCGCCCCAGTAGTCGATGCCCGTTACTTTTGTCTCCGGCCATGTGAGGGCCGCCCGGATGGACAGCGCACCGGAGCCGCAGCCAACATCCAGCAGCTTCCCTTTCCCGTCATAATCCAGATGGGAAAGCACGGCCTGATGCACCCCTTCCATCATGCCTCCCCCGCCGAAAGCGTACTGCCGCCGGATCCATGTGATCCAAAAAAGCAGCGCCAGCAGCACGGCTGCGGCTGCTGTAAAAATCACGCCGAGAACGGTGATGCGGAACACGGTAAAAAACAGCACAGCCAGCACCACTGCCAGAGCCAGAAGCCCGCCGACCATATAGAACACCGGGGCAGACATCCAGTTACCGTACTTCTCGCCATGGGTTCCGAGATGAATACCCTTCTGCTGCGATTTTCTGTTTTCCATTCTGCATCCTCCTATATCATGATTCCAAATAACAGCCCAAGCCCTGACTGCGCCGCCGCCATCAGGGGGCAGAGGAGCAACGGCCATTGCAGCAGATGCTCCGGCAAGGCGTATCTTGTCATCCACGCCCTGAATCCATAACCGGAGTGTCCTTCCGTACCGGGAATTACAAAACGGCGCTTTGCCTTTTTCTGAATGAGAAAGACGTCCAGAAAAAACAGGTCGCACAGGTTTACTATCATCCACTGAATATATCCTGTCAGCGCCATCTGCCAAAACCCCTGCGTGCCGCTTGCCGCCATACTGACTGCGCCGTAGAACAGGAGGGGCAGAAGCTCCCCAAAGCAGATCCACCGTCCATAAAAACGGTTTTCCGCTTTTGTGGGCGGTTCCGGCGCATCCTTGATAATGGCCGGCGGGTAGCAGGGAAACATCAGCCGGGGGTTATACAGCGCCACGGCAGAGGCAAATAAGTTAAAATAGGCTGCCATGGCAAACCCGTCCAATATCGTCCGTATCCAGTTCATCCGAAACCCTCCTTAAAACTTATCCCGCACCGTGCCTTTTTCGCACATTACATTTCTCCGCCAGCGCTTCCTTCGGCCTCGAAAGCCCGGCCATTTTCCAGCCGTATGATCCGGCTGCAGCCGGTAAGCGTCGAATGCCTGTGGGAAACGATGAGGAGCATTTTGTCCCCGCATTCCCCGCAGAGCGTTTGCAGCAGTTCTTTTTCGTGCAGGACGTCCAGGCTGCTGGTAGGCTCATCCATCACGATCACATCGGGGTCCATCAGCATCACGCGGGCAATCCCCACGCGCTGGCGTTCCCCGCCGGACAGCCGCGCCCCCATCTGCCCCATTTGGGTTTCATAGCCGTCCGGCAGGGTCCGGATAAATTCCGAAAGCCCTGCCCGTCGGGCGGCCTCCTCTATTTCTTCCCGCGCAGCGTCCGGCCTGCCCAGTGCTATATTCTCCGCAATACTTCCGTTGAACAGAAAGGTATCCTGTTCCAGGACGGCGATCCGCCGACGAAGTTCGGTTAACGGTATCTGTTCAATGGGAATCCCGTTCATACGGATCTGTCCGCTCTTCGCATTCCAGAAGCGCAGGAGCAGCCGCAGCACCGTCGATTTCCCGATGCCGCTTTCTCCCACGATCCCCACCTTTTCAGCACCGGTGACCGTAAGGCAGAAGTCCTGTAAAATGATTCTGGAAGAATTCCCATAGGAAAAGCCCACATGGTCAAATTCCACTTTGCGGATCGGGCCGCAGGACACCGGATGCTCCGGCTCGGTAATTTCCGGAGGCGTGTCCTCAATGAGAAACAGGCGCTCCGCCGCGGCATAGGTTTCCAGCAGGCTGGAAACCACCATGGTCAGGGACTGGGTGGAGGAAAAGGACGCCGCCGCCACAAAGGAGAGCACCACCGTTCCCACCGGGTTCGGCATGCCGGAAGCCGCCAGCCAGGACGCCGCCGCAATCACCAGGATCCGGGCCAGGTAAACAAAAAAGGTCGGAGCGGACGATACCGTCTGCCGGTGAAGGGCCATCCCATGAGCCGCCCGGTTGATCTCCCGGTTCTTCTCCCGCACCTGTTCCATCCGCCGGGGGCCGAAGCCAAAAATCTGGATGTCCTTCAGGCCGTAAACGCTTTCCAGCACCAGGGATTTCATCTCCCCCAGCCTGGCGCGGTAGCGCATTCCCACGCCCCGTCCGGCTTTGACGGCAGCCAAAGGGAAGATTACGCTGACGATCAGGTAGACCGGCAGCAGCACAGCGGCGAATAGCGGCTGAAACCACAGCGCCAGCCCCAGGGTGACGCAGGGCAGGAGGATAACGGTAAACATGGGGCCGATGGCATGGGCGAAGAAAAATTCCACCGTTTCAATGTCCGAAACGGCAATATTCAAGATATCCCCCTTTTCCCTGTCCATCAGGCAGGCGGGAGCCAGCTTCCGGATGGTCTCGTACAGATGCACCCGCATACTGGCCAAAAGCCGATACGCCCCCGCATGGGAGACCACGCCCTCGGTATACCGCCCCAGGACGATGAACAGGGCGGAAAGCGCCGTCAGCCCGCCGTACAGCCAGGGGGAGCCCCCGACCATCCCCGCGCAGGACAACAGCAGCAACGCGCCGAAGCCCATCAGCCCCATTTGGGAAAGATTCCCGATGATGCTGGCAAGCGTGGAGACCAATAACGTGCCCTTTACCGGCGCGGCGATGTGCAGCAGCCGCCTGGTCATGGCCGGTATGGAATAAACAAACCGTTTACGCACGCCGCATCCCCTCCTCTCCCATCTGCTCCAGTCTGGCCTGTTCCTCTACCAGGCGGCGGTACAGCCCCGCTTCCCGCATCAGCGTTTCGTGGGTACCCCTCTGGGAGATCCGCCCGTTTTCCAGCACATAGATCCGGTCCGCATTCCGGATGGTGGACAGCCGGTGGGAAATGACGATCAGGGTACGGGTCTGGGCCAGGTCATCGATGCAGTTCCAGATTTCCTGTTCACTGTCCGTATCCACGCTGGAAGTAGCTTCGTCAAAAATGATATACTCCGCCCGGCAGAGCAGCGCCCGCGCAATGCCGATCTTCTGACGCTGGCCGCCGGAAAGCTTCCCGCCGGCGTCGCCCACCAGGGTATCCAGGCCCTTCGGCTGCGCCAGCACCCAATCCTTCAGCCGCACTTCCCTAAGAGCCTCCAGAAGTTCCCCGTCTGTAGCGGACGGAGCGGCCATCCGCAGGTTTTCCGCAATCGTACCGCTGTATAAGCTCACCGTCTGCGGTACCATGATGATCCGCCTGCGCAGCTCCTCCGGCGTCAGGCTGACGGTATCCTTCCCCTCCAGCAGGATTCGTCCCTGCTCCAGATCGTAAAACCGCATCAGAAGGGCGGCAATGGTGGATTTCCCACTGCCGGAAAGTCCCACCAGCGCCGTCACCCTTCCCTTCGGAATATCCAGGGACACATCCTTTAAGGCCGCGCTCCTGCCCTGATAGCGGAAGGAAACATGCTCCAGGCGGATGCCGGTATAAGGCGGATCCTCCGCCGGCAGTTCCGGCCGGTAAGGGCGCGCGGTGTCAATTGCCAGCAGCTTTTCCACCTTATCGGCGGCCGACACCCCCGCC
>OFMJ01001444.1_pt1 | contig 17688 bp, 13 predicted proteins | sample 1541801 | NCBI WGS metagenome assembly OFMJ01 (sample SAMN04209234, study PRJEB22552) | human gut metagenome | biome: gut; material: feces | host: Homo sapiens | place: USA: Oklahoma
GGAGAGACCATCGGCGTTATCGGCGGTACGGGAAGCGGGAAGAGCAGCTTGGTAAACTTGATTTGCCGTTTATACGATGTGGATGAAGGCTGTGTGCGGGTCGGCGGCAAAGATGTACGCGCGTATGACATGGATGCGCTGCGCGATCAGGTATCTGTTGTACTACAAAAAAATGTGCTGTTTTCCGGTACAATTTTTGAAAACCTTAGATGGGGCGATGCAAATGCAACGGATGAAGAGTGTATCCAAGCATGCAAAGCAGCCTGCGCTGATGAATTCATCGAGCGCCTGCCGGATGGCTACCATACCTATATCACGCGCGGAGGCGCCAATGTATCCGGCGGCCAAAAACAGCGGCTATGCATTGCGCGCGCGCTGCTGAAAAAACCGAAAGTCTTGATTCTGGACGACTCTACCAGCGCGGTGGACACAGCCACCGATGCTAAAATCCGCAAAGCGTTTGCGGAAAAGATTCCGGGCACCACGAAGATCATCATAGCGCAGCGTATTTCCAGCGTGCAGGATGCGGACCGCATTTTGGTGCTGGAGGGCGGCAGGACCAATGGCTTTGATACGCATGAAAATCTGCTGAAAAACAATGCCATTTACCAGGAGATCTATGAGTCTCAAATCAAGGGCGGAGGGGACTTTGACCAGCCCCTGCCGGAAAAGGAGGCGAACTGACAAATGAATCAAAAAAGAATCTCGCTGCGTGATTCCATGTCTGTGCTAAAGCGCGTAATGTGCTATATGCTCAAACACTATAAATTCAGATTTTGCGCTGTTGTGCTGTTTATCATCGTTTCTGCAGTGGCAACGGTGCGCAGCATGATGTTTACACAGGTGCTGGTAGACGATTATATTGTGCCTATGCTGGCCAGCGTAGCGCCGGATTTTGCGCCGCTGCTGAGCAATTTGATACAGATCGGCGCGGTGATGCTGATTGGCGTTGCTGCATCCTTTGCATATAACCGTATCATGGTTGGCATCAGCCAGGGAACAATGCGGCATTTACGGATTGATATTTTCAGCAATATGGAAAGCCTTCCCATTAAGTTTTTTGATACAACAGCGCATGGGGATATCATGTCGGTATATACCAACGACGTAGACACGCTGCGGCAGTTGATGGGCCAAAGCATCCCGCAGGTCATCAATGCGTTGATGACGCTTATTTCTACCTTTGTCTCCATGCTCATTCTTAATATTCCCTTGACATTGATGGCCCTGGCAATGGCAGGGATCATGGTATTTGTAACGGCGCGCTTTTCCAGCCTGTCTGGCACTTACTTTGCACACCAGCAGCGTAATTTGGGCATTGTGGACGGCTTTATCGAGGAAATGATGGAAGGGCAGAAGGTTGTGAAGGTCTTTTGCCATGAAGAACAGGCAAAAGAGGACTTTCATCAAGTCAATCAGGCCCTCCGGGACAGCGCAGACAAGGCGAACCGATATGCCAATTTGATGATGCCCATCAACGCGAATATTGGCAATCTTAGTTATGTGTTGTGTGCCATTGTAGGGGCGTTGCTGGCATTGAATGGGTATGCCGGATTGACAGTAGGCACCCTGATTGCATTTGTGGGGCTAAATAGAAGCTTTACGCAGCCGATTACACAAATCAGCCAGCAAATGAATTTCATCGTGATGGCGGCTGCGGGGGCACAGCGTGTCTTCCGCCTGTTGGATGAAAAGCCGGAAGAGGATCATGGATATGTTGAGCTCGTCAATGCCCAGGAAACCGGGCATGGCGACCTTACAGAGTGTGAGGAACGCACCAATTTATGGGCTTGGAAGCATCCCCATAAACAGGAGGGCACAGTGACGTATACCAGGCTGGAAGGCGGCGTCGTCTTTGATCATGTGGATTTTGGCTATGATGATAAAAAAATGGTGCTGCATGATATCAGCTTATTTGCTGAGCCTGGCCAAAAAATTGCGTTTGTTGGCTCTACTGGAGCAGGAAAGACGACCATCACAAACTTGATAAACCGCTTTTATGACATTGCAGACGGAAAGATACGATATGACGGCATCAACATCAATAAAATCAAAAAGCCGGATCTCCGAAGAAGCCTGGGCATTGTTTTACAGGATACGCATCTGTTTACCGGGACAGTCATGGACAATATCCGGTATGGAAATTTGGATGCGACGGATGACGAGTGCATGGCAGCAGCAAGATTGGCCAATGCAGACGGCTTTATCCAACGCTTGCCGGACGGCTATCATACTGTGCTGACAGGCGACGGGGCAAACCTTAGCCAGGGGCAGAGACAGCTGCTTGCCATTGCGCGTGCCGCTGTGGCGGATCCGCCAGTGTTGATTCTGGATGAAGCGACCAGCTCCATCGATACACGCACAGAAACGCTGGTGCAGGCCGGTATGGATGCGCTCATGACAGGAAGAACGACATTTGTCATTGCACACAGATTGTCCACCGTAAAAAACGCGGACTGTATCATGGTATTAGAACAAGGCCGTATCATCGAACGAGGCACACATGACGAGCTGATAGAGAAGAGAGGGAAATATTATCAGCTTTATACCGGCAATTTTGCAGAGGAATAACGACAAAGTAAAAGGCGGGGCCTTCGCCCCGCTTTTCTTTGAACGCAAGGAGGCAGTCTGCCGCCTCCCAAAAGGTACTATCGTATCGTAACTGGCAAAAAGAGATTCCGACTCCCATCGGAAAGACAGAAGATTTCCTAAGGTCTTTTTTTGTTAGTTTGGTTGAGCTAAAAAAGCGCATTATCCGGCCAGGATGAAAATTGACTGCCAGCTTTTTAAGCCTGCTGATATTGTGGTACGTCAAATTGGTTGTTGTCATTCCTACATAGTGGCATGATGTTGTTATTTACTATATCTGCAACTATTTTCCCTCCGATACTGCTGTTACATCATATAAATCTATAAAAAATATTCCTTTTTATTCCTGAATATAATATAATTCAGCTATCTACTGCATCATTTTTGAATGGGGTGGTGAGCCGAGTGACAGAAGCGCATATCAAGGAGCAGATCAGTAGTGCCTATGCGAAAGCGATCGCTGCGCAGGCAGGCGTAATTTTTCGCGAATACAGCAGTATTGATTACGGCTTTGATGGAAAGTTTTCTGAAGTCTTTTATGATGAAGAAAATAAAAGATACAGTGAAAGTGGCTTCGGTATAGATGTCCAGATAAAGGCAACAACTAATATAACAAGTGAAAACGGAAAACTTATTTATGATTTAGAAGTTAAGAATTATCGTGATTTAATTAAAACAAATGTTGGTACTCCTAGAATCCTTATAGTGTATTCTATGCCTGAAGATAAAAAGGAATGGGTTACTGTTACAACAGAACAAACGATATTGAAAAAGTGTGCCTGGTGGTGCTCTTTAAAAGGAAAACCAAAGACCAATAACAAAGAAACGATACGGGTAGAAATACCCGATAACCAATTATTGACTCCAAGTGAGTTGCTTCGATTAATTGAAAAGGTGAAAGTGGGTGCTTCATTATGACAGAGCATCTGAAAGAAATGTTTTTTAATATATCGGCTGCCTCTATAGATAATTATTTGTGCTTAAAAGGGTGGGAACGTGAGTTTGATTTTCCGAATCCTAATTTAATGGTGTTTAATCTGAAGAAGGCGAAAAAGAGGATAGCTATACCAGCAAGTGAAAAATTTGAGGATTTTTATGTCAATCTTGAAGAAACTTTACATTTGCTTGCCAGTATGGAAAATATAACTGTCCAAAAAGTCTTAAAAGAGCTATCTACTGTTTACTATGATAAACTAGAGTTCCGAATTAAGTCGAAAGCTTCGGAGGATGGCAAATTACCTTTGGGCTATGCGTCAAGCTGTATTGATGGGTTGAAAGATCTAATTTTATATTCTGTATGTGCGGAACAGAATGCAAAGCCTATTTGTTTTAGGGCTACCGCTACGGCTAAAGACCACCTGAATAGATTCAAACTTGGACAAACAGAAATTGGAAGTTTCATAATAAATGTAGATATTCAAGTGGTTAACGATAAAATGCAGCAGCTGTCTTTTGATAATGTTCAAGTTGACTCACCTTTTGAGCATAAAGTAGTTGAGCGGATATATACAGCAGTAAGCCAAATAGATAGTATTGTGAAGCAAGAAGAAAAAATAAGTGTTATGGCGGAAACTGCTTTTGAAAAAGGAATGACGGCTAATATGTGTGAAGCTCTGCTTAAAATGAAACCAGAAGATGGTGAGACAGAAATTGATACTACGATTAGATTTGCTTCGGCCGTTACAAAGAAGATCAACGATGGTAAAAAAATAGTATTGCGAAACAACCATTTTTGGGCAATGGATGAATTGGCGAAAATATATCATGATAAAATTGTTTTTGAAGATGCGACCTTGCGTGGGGTTGTGCAAAGCTTAACGAAAAAAGGCAGGGAGGATGTGGAAGAACGTAGGATTAAACTATATACGATATATGAGAATAAACCTCGTCAAATCTATATAGATTTATCCGAAGAAAACTATAAAATTGCATGTGATGCGCACAGAGATGGCTTAGAGGTTGAAGTGTCAGGCACTCTGGATAAAAGCGAACGTACTTGGCATTTTGAAAACGTACAAAATTTTCGTAAAATTGAGTGAAAAAGATACACCCTGGACGTTGCAACACGTTCAAGGGTGTATTTTTTTATCCAATATGTTCAAAATTATATCATTTTTTATTATTCCCATTCAATCGTACCCGGGGGCTTGGAGGTGATGTCGTACACCACGCGATTGACGCCGGGAACCTCATTGATGATGCGGTTCATAATTTTTTTGAGTACAGGCCAGGGAAGTTCCGCCGCCTCCACCGTCATAGCGTCGGTAGAGGTAACGGCACGAATGGCCAGAACATGGTCATAGGTGCGCTCATCCCCCATGACGCCGACAGTACGCAGCGGGGTAAAGACCGTGAAATACTGCCAAACCTGCTCCTCCAAGCCAGCCTCAGCGATTTCATAACGCAGGATAGCATCGCTTTCCCGTACAATGCGGAGCTTTTCCTCTGTAATATCGCCCAGCACACGGATGGCAAGTCCCGGGCCGGGGAAGGGCTGGCGCCAAACCATGCTGCGGTCTATCCCCAAACTGATGCCAAGTGCGCGCACTTCATCCTTAAACAGCAGACGCAACGGCTCCACCAGGCCTTTGAACCCGATATCCTCTGGCAATCCGCCTACATTATGATGGCTTTTGATGACTGCAGCCTGGCCCATGCCGCTTTCAATGACATCCGGATAAATCGTGCCCTGTACCAAATAATCCATTTGCCCCAGTGCCTTGGCTTGCTCTTGGAAAACCGTGATAAATTCATTGCCGATGATCTTGCGCTTTTGCTCAGGGTCTGTTACGCCTGCCAGCTTAGCCAAAAAACGCGGGCCGGCATTGACTCGATGGATCTTAAGCCCCAGCTTTTCATGGTAAGTCCGCATGACCTGATCGCCCTCATCCTTGCGCAGCAAGCCATGGTCTACGAAAATACAGGTCAAGTGATCCCCAATGGCACGGTGTACCAGCACCGCAGCCACGGATGAATCCACGCCGCCGGACAAAGCGCATAGCACTTTGCTGTCTCCGACCTGCTTACGGATGGCTTCTACCATGGAATCCACGACAGCTTCCATTTTCCAACCGCCTTGGCAGCCGCAAATATGCAAAAAATTCTTTAGAATTTCGCTGCCATGCTGCGTATGCGCCACTTCCGGGTGGAACTGCACACCGAAATAGCGTTTTTCAGGATTGGCGATGGCAGCACATGCGCAATGCTTGGTATGGGCAACGGGGACAAACCCATCCGGCAAATCAGTGACGGCATCATTGTGGTTCATCCATACGACGGTTTGCTCCGGCAACCCATTGAACAGGGCAGAGGAGAGGTCAAACGTCGTCTCGGTAGAGCCGTACTCGCGCGCCTCCATAGGGCCGACCTTGCCGCCCAGCATATGCGTCATCCATTGCTGGCCATAACAGATGCCAAGTACGGGGACGCCCAACGAAAGCACAACAGGGTCACAGGCCTTGGCATGCTCATCGTATACGCTTTGCGGACCGCCGGTCAGGATGATGCCCTTAAGATCATCATCCTTCCATGTATCCACCGCGGTATCGCAGGGAAAGATCTCGCAGTATACGCCGGCCTCTCGGATACGGCGCACGATCAACTGGTTGTATTGGCCGCCGAAATCCAGCACAATGATCTTTTCCATTTAGCCCTGTCCTCCTTCTTTTTCCGTCAAGGCTGCTCCGATAAAGTCACGAAACAGCGGATGCGGGCGCATCGGACGCGAAAGAAATTCTGGATGGAACTGCACGCCAACAAACCAGGGATGGTTCGCCAGCTCTACGATTTCGACCAAACCTGTCTCCGGATTGGTGCCGGCTTTGCGCAGATTTCCATCGAATAACTGATCTGCATATTTGGCATTGAATTCATAGCGATGACGATGGCGTTCATGAATGACCGGCGTGCCATAGGCCGCCATGCTTTTGCTGTTTTCCTCCAGCTGGCAGGTATACTGGCCTAGCCGCTGTGTGCCGCCCAAATGCGTGACGCCGACTTGTGTTTCCATCATATCAATGACAGGGTAGGGTGTATGAGGATCCATTTCCGTGGAATTGGCCCCTTCCAGCCCGGCTACATGACGCGCATATTCGATGACAGCCATTTGCAGGCCAAGACAAATGCCTAAAAACGGCTTTTTATGGGTACGTGCATACTGCACGGCCAAGATCTTACCTTCTGTGCCACGCTGCCCAAATCCCCCCGGAATGAGGACGGCATCCACAGGGTCAAGCAGCTGGTCAACGGTTTCAGGCGTAATTTCTTCGGATTCTACCCAATGGATGTTTACCTTGGCGTCGTGGTAAGCGCCGGCATGGATCAAGGATTCGACCACACTCAAATAAGCATCATGGAGCTTGATATATTTGCCGACCAGCGCTACATTGATTTCGCGTTTGGGCGCAATGATATGCTGCACCATATCGCGCCAATCGGACAAATCGTGCGCCCGATCCGGCAACCCTAATTTTTCCAAAGCCTTAACGCAGAGCCCCTCACGCTCCAGCATCAAGGGAACTTCATAAATGGTTTTTACATCGTTATTTTCGATGACACATCCGGGCGTGATGTTGCATAGATAGGAAATCTTATTTTTGATCTCCGCGCTTAGTTCATGCTCTGTTCGGCACACCAGAATATCCGGCTGGATGCCCAAAGAACAAAGCTCGCGCACACTGTGCTGCGTAGGTTTTGTTTTCAATTCGCCCACGGATTCCAGGTAGGGAATATAGGTCAAATGAATGCTGAGTGTATTGGTAGGGCCTGCCTCCACACGGAACTGGCTGATAGCCTCGATAAACGGAAGGCTTTCGATATCGCCTACCGTACCGCCTACCTCTACCAGCGTTACATCTGCATTGTCCTTGGTGGCAACATCCTTGATGGCCTGCTTGATGGCGTTGGTCAAATGAGGAACCACCTGCACGGTGCCGCCGTTGAAATCTCCGCGGCGCTCCCGTTCGATCAAATCGGAATAGAGCTTGCCGGAGGTCACGCTGCTGCGTTTGGACAGGCTGCTGTCAATAAAACGCTCATAATGGCCTAGATCCAGGTCCGTCTCTCCGCCGTTGTCCGTCACAAAGACCTCTCCATGCTGGTAAGGATTCATCGTACCAGGGTCTACATTTAGATACGGATCAAATTTCATCATCGTGACACGGTAGCCACGACTTTTGAGCAACATACCAAGAGAGGCGGAGGTAACGCCCTTCCCCAGAGAAGACATAACGCCGCCTGTGATAAATACGATCTTCATTTTGTTTCTACTCCCCACTCTTTATACACGAATCTGCCCGATTGGGCCATGGGCCGCACCGGACAAGCGCGGCAGTACTTGTTCTTGAATAAACTCAACGACCTGGCTGGGGCAGCGCCCGATATATAAGCGCGCATCCATGACCTCTTGCAGCTGAGATAAGGTAAGGCCGAAGGCAGGGTCTGCGGCAATGCGCTCCAGCAGATCGTTTGGCTTGCCTTCGCCCTTGACCACAGCCGCCGCGGCTTGGGAATGCACGCGCAGCTTTTCATGCAGTTCCTGACGGTCGCCGCCATGCTTCACAGCCTCCATCAAAATGTTTTCCGTGGCCATAAAGGGAAGCTGCTCTTCCACATGGCGCTGAATCATTTGCGGGTATACCACCAGGCCGTCCGCCACATTGGCGTATAGCTCCAACACAGCGTCGATGGATAAAAATGCTTCCGGCATACAGATGCGGCGGTTGGCTGAATCATCCAGCGTCCGCTCCATCCACTGCACAGACGCAGTCATAGGCGGATCCATCGCCAACGCAATGACATGGCGGGCCATCGAACAAATGCGTTCGCTGCGCATGGGATTGCGCTTGTAGGCCATTGCAGAAGAGCCAACCTGGCTCTTTTCAAAGGGCTCCTCTACCTCGCGCATATGCTGGAGAAGACGAAGATCATTGGCAAATTTGCTGGCCGACTGCGCAATGGCAGACAGCGTGCTGAGAATGCGGCTGTCAAACTTGCGCGGATAAGTCTGCCCGGAAACAGGGAAGGAGGCTTCAAACCCCATCTTTTCACAGATTTTAGCATCCAGCTGCTTGCATTTTTCTTCGTCGTTTTCAAATAGGTCCATAAAACTGGCCTGTGTGCCCGTCGTACCCTTGCAGCCAAGCAGCTTAAAGCTGGCCAGGCAGCAATCCAATTCGTCCAGATCCATCATCAGCTCTTGGATCCAAAGCGTGGCGCGTTTGCCGACGGTGACAAGCTGAGCGGGCTGCAAATGCGTATAGCCCAGCTGAGGCATGTCCTGATAGGCCAGGGCAAAGCGGCTTAGGCGCTCCACCACGGCCAAGAGTTTGCCGCGTACCAGGCGCAGCGCCTCGCGATAGATGATAAGATCTGCATTGTCCGTCACATAGCAGCTGGTAGCGCCCAGATGGATGATGCCCTTTGCTTCCGGCGCATCCTGCCCGTAAGCGTAGACATGCGCCATCACATCATGGCGGATCTCCTTTTCCTTGGCGGCCACTACCGCATAATCAATGGGCTCGATATGCGCTTTGAGCGCGTCCACCTGTGCCTGGGTGATGGGCAATCCCAGCTCCATTTCAGACTCCGCCAGCGCGACCCACAGCTTGCGCCAAGTGGTATACCGCATATCGGGGGAGAAAAGACGGCTCATTTCCGCGCTGGCATACCGCGCATTGAATGGGCTTTGATATGTGTCATTCATCTTTGGCGCTCCTTTTTGATTTTTTTAAGTATGGAAACACAGTTCTTACATTTATGGACATCCATCGGGTAATTGCCATCAAAGCAGGCAGTGCAGTACCCCTGATTGTAATCGCTGACAGCCTGCTCCAAAAGCGGCAGATCCAGATAGGCCAGGGAATCCAGCCCAAGGCTCTTGCGCAGATCCTCTACCGATTGCTGCGCACCGATCAAATGCTTGCTGGTCGGCGTATTGATGCCGAATAAGCAGGGGAATTTCACCGGCGGGGAAGAGATGCGCATATGCACCTCCTTAGCGCCGGCATCGCGCAGCATGCGTGCAATGATGATGCTGTTGGTACCGCGCACGATGGAATCATCGACCAGCAAAACCCGCTTGCCGGCCACCTGCTTTTTCAAAACGCTGAGCTTTAAGCGTACAGCCAGCTCGCGTGCCTGCTGTTTAGGCGTGATAAAGGTACGGCCGATATAGCGGTTTTTTACCAAAACATCGCCGTAGGGGATGCCGCTGGCCTCCGCATAGCCCTGGGCCGCGGCAATGGCGCTGTCCGGCACGCCGGCCACAATATCGGCATCTACCTGCTGCACGCTGGCCAGCATCTGGCCGGCCCGGCGCCGCGCCTGGTAAACCGGAATGCCGTCGATCACGCTGTCCGGACGGGCGAAATAGACATATTCAAACAGGCAGGTTCCATGGTTTTCGCGCACAGGGGTGCGGTAGCTCTGAATGCCGTCTTTGCCAATGGAAATGATTTCACCGGGCTCTACATCGCGGACAAACTCCGCGCCCAAAACATCAAATGCGCACGACTCAGACGCGACCATATAGGTATCGCCCAGCCTGCCGATGCAAAGCGGCCGAATCCCCCAAGGATCACGCACGCCATATACATGTGTCCGCGTCATCAGCACCAAGGCATATGAGCCATAGACACATTCCATCATTTCCCGGATGCGCTCCGGCATGGATTTGGCGCGCGAGCGGGAAATCAAATGGGCGATTAACTCGGTATCCATATCCGTTTGAAACAGAACCCCATCCTCCCGGAGATACCGGCTCAGGGCAGGGGCGTTGACCAAGTGGCCGTTGTGCGCCAACGCTAAAAATCCTCCCTGAAATTTCATCAGCAAGGGCTGCGTATTCAATACGTTGGTCGCGCCGCTGGTGGCATAGCGCACATGGCCGATGAGCAGCTTTTTGCCCATCAGCGGCCCCAGCCCGTCATGCTGAAAAACATCCGTCACAAGGCCGATGTTTTTGATCAGCTGGGCGGGGCCCCCGTTGGAAGCCGCCATGCCGCAGCCGTCCTGACCGCGATGCTGCAGGGCCTGAAGGGCAAAATAGCCCATATGCGCGCTGTCCATTTCCGATTGGTTGTATACGCCGAAAACGCCGCATTCTTCACGTAACTGATCCATGTTATTTATCCAACCCCAAACGGTGCATAACTTCCTGATACGCTTCCTCGGTCTTGCCTAAATCGCGGCGGAAACGATCCTTATCCAGCTTTTCGCCGGTCTGGTCGTCCCAAAGGCGGCAGGTATCCGGCGAAATCTCGTCTGCCAAAATGACGGCGCCGTTCGGTAGCTTGCCGAACTCCAGCTTAAAGTCAACCAAAACCATGTGGGCCTGTTTCAGGCGCTCTTGTAAAAGCGCATTGATTTTCAAAGCCATCTCTGAAATGGTCTTTACATCCTCATCGGAAGCCAGGCCGACAGCGCGGATATGGTATTCGTTGACGATGGGATCACCCAAATCGTCATTTTTATAGCAAAACTCCAAAACCGTGGAGGACATTTTGGTTCCTTCCGGCACACCCAGGCGCTCAGAAAGAGAGCCGGCGGCGATATTGCGTACAATGACCTCAAGCGGCACGATTTTCACATGCTTTACCAGCGTATCGCGATCATTCAGCTCTTTGACATAATGCGTGGGGATGCCATTTTCCTCCAGCATTTGGAACATCGCATTGCTCATGCGGTTGTTGATGACCCCTTTGCCGACGATCGTGCCTTTTTTCAGTCCGTTCTGCGCTGTCGCATCATCCTTATAATGAACCATGACGACATTCGGGTCTTCGGTTGCATACACTTGTTTGGCTTTTCCTTCGTACAATAGTTCGCTCATTGATAATCCCTCCACATATTGCTTTGTTCATCCACGGATGATGATTTGCTCACGTTCCGGTCCGACGGATACATATTTGATAAAGACGCCCAACTGCTTTTCCGCGTACAGAACATAATCCTGCGCAGTCTTGGGCAAATCTTCAAATTTTCGGATATGGCTGATCTCGCATTGCCAGCCAGGCAGCGTTTCATAGACAGGCTCCGCCTTTTCCAGCAGCTGGGTGGCGGGGAAACGGGTTGTCTCTTTGCCCTCAATGCTGTAAGCGCGAATCACCGGAATGTGCGCCATATGGCTCAGCACATCCATCTTGGTCAAGGCGATATCGCTGGCTCCTTGCAGCTCGATCCCATGCTTGGTAGCGACCAGGTCAAAATACGCTACTCGGCGCGGACGGCCTGTGGCAGCGCCGTATTCGCCGCCGGCTTCGCGCAAGCTGTCTCCCTCTGCGCCCGCCAATTCACCGACGAACGGCCCGGCCCCTACACAGGAGGAATAGGCCTTTACAACGCCGATGACCTTGTCCAGATGAATGCTGGGCAAGCCGCAGCCGATGGGTGCATATCCGGCCAGCGGGGAGGAAGAAGAAGTATAAGGATAAATGCCGTAATCCAGGTCCCTCAGCGCGCCCAACTGAGCCTCCATCAACACGCTTTTGCCCTCGGACAGCGCCTGACGCAGCACCTGGCCGACATCCGTTACATACGGCCTCAAAACGCTGCCGTAGGTATCCAGCCACGCCTTCATCTCGTCCATGGAGATTGGGTCGCAGTGATATGCACTGCCCAGCAACGCATTTTTCCAATCTACCAAGCGATACAAATGCTCATGCAGCGATTCAGGATAAAACAAATCGCCCATTTGCAGCGTCTTTTTCATGGCCTTGTCCCCATATACGGGGGAAATGCCGCGGCGGGTAGAGCCGTATTGTGCGGCTCCCAGCCTGTCCTCCTCCATTTGATCCTGCCAACGATGGAAGGGCATGCAGATCATAGCCCGATCGGAGATGAATAAATTTTCAGGGGAAATGGAAACACCGGCTTCCTGAAGCCGCCCGATCTCTCCGCAAAGATGTTCCAGGTCAATGACGGTGCCAGGTCCCAGGATATTGATGGTTCCTGGGCGAAAAATACCGGAAGGCAGCAGGTTGAGCGCAAATTTCCCAAATTCGTTGATGACGGTATGGCCGGCATTGTTGCCGCCTTGGTACCGAACAACAACCTCGTAGGATTCGGATAAATAATCCACCATGCGGCCCTTGCCCTCATCCCCCCAGTTGATGCCTACGATGGCTGTAACAGACATACGGTTTCCTCCTAAAGGAACTGCGGAAACACAGTTTTGTTTATAACAGAGATATTATAGTCTAAAAACGACCTTTTTTCCATTGTAAATTCATAATTCGCATCAGGAAATTGTTGAGAAAAGGATTTATCAGGAAAATAGCAAGAACTTCTTTACACTATCGTGATAAAGTGTTATAGTATGGTATCATCCGCAAAGGAGAAAATACAATGCAAGAGATCGTGGTCGTTGATTACGGCATGGGCAATCTGCACAGCGTGCAGAAAGCGCTTTCTTATTTAGGAGCACAGCCAAGGCTATCGCAGGATGCTGAGGAAATACAGAGGGCACAAAAGCTGATCCTGCCGGGCGTGGGAGCGTTTGGCGATGCAATGGCGGAACTGTCTGAGCGGGGCTTGGTGCAGGCCATACATGCGGCAGTAAGCAAAGGAACACCGCTGATGGGGATTTGTCTGGGGATGCAGCTATTGTTTACCTCTAGCACGGAAGGCGGATACCAGCAGGGCCTGGGACTGATCCCAGGAGAAATCACGAAGCTGAATATCCAGAAAAAAGTGCCTCATATGGGGTGGAACAGTGTGAAAAATAGGGATAAAAAAATGTTTGCCGGGCTTTCTGAGGAGTTTGACGTTTACTTTGTGCACAGCTACTGCGCTCTGCAAATAGAAAAGCCGTATGTAAGTGGTATCACAGAATATGAGGTGCCATTTGCCTGTGCTGTACACCAAGATAATGTTTATGGTTGCCAATTCCATCCGGAAAAAAGCGGGGAAAACGGAATGCAGATTTTGCGCAATTTCTTAGCGCTGAAGGGAGCGGGGCAATGTTAAAGAAAAGGATCATTCCTTGTTTGGATATACGGGGCGGGCGCGTGGTAAAAGGGATACAATTTGAGAACATCCGAGATGCCGGCGACCCGGTGGAAACGGCGCGTCGTTATAGCCAGCTGGGTGCAGATGAGATCACCTTTTTGGATATCAACGCTACGCATGAGGGCAGAAGCACGATGCTGGATGTCGTAGAACGCACAGCGGAGCAGGTATTCATCCCCTTTACCGTAGGCGGCGGGATTCGCGACATCGATACCATTCGGGAGGTGCTGCGCCGCGGTGCGGATAAAATTTCCCTCAATTCCCCTGCTGTCCAAACGCCGGAGCTGATAGAGGAAGGCGCGATGCGCTTCGGAAGCCAGTGCATTGTTGTTTCCATTGATGTAAAGCGCTGCCGGGACAGAGATGGCTGGGATGTATACATTCACGGGGGGCGCATCAATACCGGCTTGGACGCCATGGAGTGGCTGTATGAAGTACAAAAAAGGGGTGCAGGGGAGATCTTGCTGACAAGCATGGATGCCGATGGTTCTATGCAGGGCTTTGACCTGCCTGTCCTTGAGCAAGCGTCTAAAATTTGCAAAGTGCCGTTGATTGCTTCCGGCGGCGCGGGGACAATGGAGCATTTTGCGCAGGCGGCCAGGGCAGGCGCTGATGCCATGCTGGCTGCCTCGCTCTTTCACTTTGGACATTTACAGATCGGCACATTGAAAAAGTATTTGGATCAGCAGGGCATCCCCATGCGGTTGGATGGCATTTCATCTTAGAGGATTCGCAGAAAAGTGGATGGTTTATAAACCTAGATATGCATGCAAGCTGACAAATAAATTGACGATTGCACAAAAATCGCAATAAATCAAAAATAAAAGGTTTACAAATTGAGAAGCTTGACAATAAAAAAGGAGGGCATAGAAACCCTCCTTTTACAATGTTTATTTTTGAATCAAATCTAAAATCAGTTGGCGAATGACCTTTGGGTTGGCCTTCCCGCGTGTTTTTTTCATGGCAGCGCCGATTAGGCTGGCGAAGGCCTTTTCCCGGCCGCCCAGATATGCCTCTACGGTATCCTGGTTTTCCGCCACGACCTCTTTGGCTACCTGTAAAAGGGCATCGGTATCCTCCATCTGTGCCAAATTCTTTTCTTTTACAATGGCATCCGGGTCCTTGCCGGTTTCCACCATCGCCTCCAGGACTGTCTTAGCACCGGAGGAATTGATTTTATTGCCGGTGATGAGCTGTACAAAAGCACCGTACTGCTCTCCCGTGAAGGGAAGCGGCTCCTCCTGGGCAGCATGCTCATTCCATAGACTGGCCATGGGGCCAATCAGCCAGTTTGCAGCAATCTTTGCATCCGCTTTTTGGGCCAGCGCCCCATCCATCAGCGCGGTCATCCAAGCGGTATTGGCCAAAAGCCTTGCTTCTTGGGCAGATAGGCCCAGCGCCTCGTATCTCTGGCAGCGGGCCTGCGACAATTCCGGCAGGCTGTCCTTGAGCTCCTGCATGTGCTCAGCGGAAATGACAATGGGCGGCAGATCCGGCTCAGGGAAGTAACGATAATCCTGGCTGTCCTCTTTATCGCGCATGGCATAGGTTTTGCCGAGATCATCATCCCAGCGCAGCGTCTGCTGGATGACCTTCTCGCCTTTTTCCAGCAATTCTGCTTGCCGCCGCGATTCGTATGCAATGGCACGGGTAACAGCACGGAAGGAATTTAGGTTTTTCATTTCACAGCGTGTACCATATTCCGTGCTGCCTGCTTCCCGCAGGGACAGGTTTACGTCACAACGCATAGAGCCTTCCTGCATTTTGCAATCTGAAACGCCGAGAGAGATCAACAATTCTCTGAGCGACTGTAAGAAAATGCATACCTGGGAGGCAGAACGGAAATCCGGGTCGGTCACGATTTCGATCAGCGGTACAGCGGCACGGTTATAATCGGCCCGGCTGGCGGCCTGCTTAGGCAGGTGCACCAGCTTGCCGGCATCCTCTTCCATGTGTATTTCGGTAAAGCCGATGGTAAAGGGCGTGCCGTCCTCCTCGACCAGATGGAGCTGGCCGCCGGAACAAATGGGCACACCGCGCTGGGAAATCTGATACCCCTTTGGCAAATCGGGGTAATGATAGTTCTTGCGGTCCATATAGCTAACGGGTGCTACCTCGCATCCCAGGGCAAGCCCTACCTTGGCGGCATAATCCACTACCGATTGATTCATCACGGGCAGGCTGCCGGGCAATCCCAGGCAAACCGGACAGCAGTGGGTGTTTTCCTCGCCGCCGAAAACATTTTCACAGCTACAGAATATTTTTGTCTTGGTGGCCAATTCCACATGAATTTCCAGGCCAATGACGGTTTCAAACTTCATTTTACGCCTCCTTTTTGGCAAACCGGGCGAATCATCGCTTGGCCGAAATTCTGTTGATAGGCATGGCCGGCATTGAGCACCCTGGCATCCTGATGACGGGCGCCGATAAGCTGCAATCCAATCGGCAGCCCGGATTCGTCCTTGCCACAGGGCACAGAAAGGCCGGGCAATCCCGCGATATTCACTGCGACCGTACAAACATCAGCAGCATACATTGCCAGAGGATCCGTTACCTTGCCCATTTCCCAGGCAACGTTGGGGGACGTGGGCGTCAGCAGCAAATCGTAGGCTTCAAAGGCTTTTTTGAAATCATGCTTGATTAAAGCGCGCGAGGCCAGTGCTTTTTTATAATAAGCATCATAATAACCGGCGGAGAGGACAAAGGCGCCCAGCATGATACGGCGCTTCACCTCATCGCCGAACCCTTCGGTGCGGGTACGAATCAGCAGTTCCTCAAAGCTTTCCGCATCCTCGGCGCGGAATCCATAACGCACACCGTCATAGCGGGCCAGGTTGCTGCTTGCTTCTGCGCAAGCCAATAGATAATAGGTAGGCAGGCCGTATTGCGTCAAAGGCAGGGAACAAGGCTCAACAATGGCGCCCAGCGATTCTAAATCGCGCGCTGCCTTTTGCACGGCCTCGCGTACCTGCTGTGTGACGCCCTGGCCAAAATATTCCTGCGGAATCCCGATCTTTACGCCTTTTATGTCCCCGGTCAGGGAGGATTCAAATTTTGGCGCTCCCTGCCGCATGGAGGTGGAATCCTTCACATCAGGCCCCGCAATGGCATCCATGACGACGGCGCAATCCTCTACTGTGCGGGAAAATACGCCGATTTGATCCAGGGAAGAGGCAAAAGCAATGAGCCCATAGCGGGACACCATCCCGTACGTGGGCTTAAAGCCGACTACACCACACAAGGAAGCGGGCTGGCGGATGGAGCCGCCGGTATCTGTGCCCAGGGCAAAAGCGGCCATGCCGGAGGCTACAATCGCGGCGCTGCCGCCGCTGCTGCCGCCCGGCACACAGTTGAGATCATGCGGGTTCTTCGTTTCAAAAAAGTAAGAGGTTTCCGTAGAGGACCCCATGGCAAACTCGTCCATATTTGCTTTGCCCAGCATCACGGCATCTTGGCTGAATAGCTTTTCGACCGCCGTGGCCGTATACGGCGGCACAAAATTCTCCAGCATCTTAGAAGCACATGTTGTTTCAATGTCTTCCGTACACAGGTTATCCTTGATGGCCATGGGGATCCCTGTCAACGGCTGGGCAGTACGGTCGTCCAGCCGTTGCTGAGCACGGCAAGCCTGCCTTTCCGCAGTCTGAGGATTCAGGCTGATATAGCCCTGCACCAAAGGATCCACATCGGCTACTCGCCCTTGATAGCTTTGCATTGCCTCGGAAGCGGAGATTTTTTTCTCCCGAAGGGCTGTCTGCAATTCCTTGATGGTCATTTCGTATGCTTGCATGCCGCGCCTCCTTATACAATCCGGGGGATGAGGAAACCGTCTCCGTCCGTTTCAGGCGCCAGGTCAATGACAGCCTGCTTGGGCAGAGAAGGGGCGATCTCATCTGCACGCACCACGGCATGCTCTGCCTCAGGTGCTACGCTGACGCCTTCGGTATCCAGCTGAGACAGCTGATCCACGAAAGCCAAAATACTGGAAAATTCATCGGTAAAAGCGTCCAACTGCTCGTCGGTAAAGGATAGCTTTGCCAACTGTGCCAGTTGGGCGATCTCGTTGCGATCCACGGGTCGATCCGCTCCTTT
>OFMJ01001446.1_pt1 | contig 17676 bp, 18 predicted proteins | sample 1541801 | NCBI WGS metagenome assembly OFMJ01 (sample SAMN04209234, study PRJEB22552) | human gut metagenome | biome: gut; material: feces | host: Homo sapiens | place: USA: Oklahoma
CGATAGGAAATCACTTTCCGTGAAAACAGGTCTATGATGACGCAGAGATAATAATGCTTTTCACGGAATTTAAAAACAGTGATATCACTGACCCAGACTTGATTCGGCCGCTCGGTTTGGAACTGCTGCTGCAGGAAATTTCTGTTCTGTCCTTTCTCCCATTTTTTATATTCTTTCTTTGCAGTAGTGCTGACACTGCTGATTCCTAACTCCTTCATAAGCTGAGAAACATATTTTTTACTGGTTTTGACCCCTTGATTTTGGAGAATAGCGGTGATCTTGCCCGCCCCATAGATTTGTCCGCTATCATCATAAATGCTTTGAATCTGTGTTTTTAACTCCGCCCGCCGCTTTGCCGCAAGTGTATCGCCTTTCTTATTGCGGAAAATATGGTTGTAGAAAGTACCGCGTGAGACCTCCAGGGCGTCGCACAGGGTATGAACGCTGAACTGTCCGTAAAGCAGCTCCATGGCCTTGAGTTTTTCCTGCAAAGGCGAGGAAACAGTACAACTGACCGTCTTTAAAACCTGAATCATATTCTCCAATTTGCTAATCCTTCTTTTCATGCATAGGAATTCTTGTGGGGTGATGACATTGTCTGTATCGGTTACCGTCTGTTGGTAGTCTTGTATCCAGCGATAGAAGGTACTACGGGGAATTTGGTTCTCATTGCAAATTGAAATCGCTGTTTCTCCGTCCTGGTAGCGTTTCACGAAGGCCATCTTCTCTTCTTTGGTGAATTTCATGGGGTTACCCTCCTCGTGTGTTTTATAGGGACATGGTAACATGAGGAGCACAGGGATTTGAAATCACTGTTCATTCGCTAAGAAGCAGGCATAGAGAGACACCGGCAACTTGTGTGCTACCGGTGTCTCTCTGCCTGCTTTCCTCGTTGAAAAATGGGAGAATTTGTGGTATAATAACAAAAATATTCATTTAATTACGGCCAGTTTCCCAGACATTGGTTATCTATATTTGGGTTTTCCGTATCTGGGCAAGCTGTATCCGGCTCGTCCTCGCACGGATGCCACGTGTCCGGGGATGGGGCGTCTCGTAGATGGCATACTCTACATCCACGATCTTGCCCTTTCTGTCTCGGAGACGGTTGCGGACTATGTACCCAGCCCACTCCAGTTTCTTCAGAGCGGAATCAATGCTGTCCGTGCCCTCCTTGCAGATTTTTGCAAGGCCTCTGGTGGTGTAGTTCCAGTCCTCCGGCAAGGACAGCGTCATGGAGAGCAGCCCTTTGGATTTCAACGACAGCCCCGCGTTGCGCAGGTGGTGGTTGGACATCACCGTGTAGTCGCGGGTTTTCTCAATGTAGAATACTGCCATGGTATCACCTCCTTTCGGCGGTCTAAAAAATGTTGATTTTCGGGGAAAAGCTGGCCTCTATGCCGCCCGGATACCTCGGTGGGGAAACCCTATGGGCGGCGGCCTTTCGGCTGACTGTGGGAGAAAAAGCAAGGGATTTTCGACTCCTTTCGAAGCAGTTTTGAAGAGACAATGTTTTACTCATTGAAGTCAAAATGCGATTGAAAAAACGAAAACTTAATTTGAGGTGAAAACGCCACGAGAATACCCCGTGGCGTGCAAAAAGAATATTATTCGATTGATGAAACAAGAGATGTACGATATAATAAATATAAAATGTGAAACCAGCAAACTTTTACTGTATTAAGGAGAAAAATGAAAGCTTATGTACTTTTAAGTGGCGGGATTGATTCCATGTCATGCGTAAATTTCTATAAAACTCTTGGTTACGAAGTAGAATGCATTTTTTGCGATTATGGCCAGCCAGCATCAATTCCAGAAAAACAGGCATCAAAGAAAATAGCGGCATATTTTGAAGTTCCATACGAAACGATTGAAGTAAGGAATATAAATATTCCCCAATTTGGTGAGATCTGCGGTCGTAATGCGCTTCTTGTATGGACAGCATTTTCGAAAATAGGATTTGGCACATATAAAATCGTGCTTGGAACCCACGCAGGCACCGAATATCCCGATTGCTCCTCACATTTTATAGATGCAACTAATAGGGTTTTCGATGTTTATACGAACGGAACCGTTATATTGGAGGCGCCTTTTATAAACTGGCAGAAAGCTGATATTGTTGCATACTGCCGAACAAATTCGCTGCCATATCATTATACATATAGTTGTGAAATGGGGAGTGTACCTCCATGTGGTCGGTGTTTATCATGTTTAGATAGAAGGGAGTTTCTTCATGGTTGACTTTGCTCCTTTATTTCCACTGCTTGTCCCTTCTTTTTCAAGCAAAGGAAATCTGTTACTTCCCCAATCTGATGGGAAATACATATCAGATAATTATAGTTTGTTGCAGGAAATGGATTTGCGAGTTTCAAAGTCATACTTGATCAGTGCATATGATATATATTATGGTTTGATGCCACAAAACCCCAATGATATGCCTGAGACAGAATACTTGTTCATTGATAGCGGCGGATACGAAACAAATGATAGTTTTGATCTAAGTGAACGAAACAAGTTTAATTATAAAGTGATGCCTTGGGATAAAGATAAAATGAAAGCGATTTATCGCAAAGTTACTGACTGTTCCAAATTTCAGAACGCGGTCACTATTCTATCTATTAACGATACAATAGGTCCGTTTGAGCAGCAACTAACAGAAGCTGTTTCTTTAAGCCAAGAGTTCCCAAATGCAGTAATTAACTTTATAATTAAAATATGTTTTCCTTTTGAACATTTACTGGATAAAATTGATCAAACGAAAAATTATCTTCAATCTATACAAATTATTGGCATCACTGAAAAAGAATTAGGTTATACAGTGCGGGATAGATTAAAGAATCTGATTCAGATAAAAAAACGGCTCAGTTCAAGCGGCTGGAATGGAAGTATTCATATATTTGGAGGGCTAGAACCCAATTTAGCTAAACTTTACTATCTTGCAGGTGCAGATATTTTTGACGGACTCTCTTGGCAACGTATGTTTTATCGAAATAATGCCTCTCTATATAATCCAGAATCTTTTTATATCTCACTTCCTGAACATGAAAATAAGTTCTTAATGATGGTTGATAACCTTTCGATACTTCAAGAAATTAGCAATAATTTATCAACGCTATTTGATATGCGAACAACTAAGATGAATCTTCTGGAGTCAAACCTTGTGTCCAAGGATATGACTATTAAAGAACTTCTAGATATAATGGAGGTTTGAATATGGGCGGTAGTGGCGGATTCTCTGGATATGGATCCATTAGCGCAAAGGCGCAAATGCTAGCAAGTGAAACAGGAACCCAATCCTCACAGCGAGAAATAGAAATAAATGAGTTTCTAGAGGCATTACTTAAAGATTTTAACAGCAGAGATACTGACGCCATCCAAACACATTTGAAAGAAATTGAAAAAGTTCTTGGAAGAGAAATTGATGGTTTGGATGCAATCCTTTTTGGCGGGTCTATTTCTAAAAAAACATTTATTGAGGGAACTAGCGATGTAGATGCACTAGTGTTTATGGATAGCACCAAGTACAAGAACGTCAGTCCTAAAGGACTGCAAGAAGATTTTTTCAAATTGCTCCAAACTCGGTTCCCTCATACAGAGATCAGTAAAGGAGAACTTGCTGTAACTGTAAAATTTTCTGATTATGAGATTCAGTTACTTCCTGCATTGCGAGAAAATGGAAGGATTAGGATTGCAAATAGAGAAAACAAGGGATGGTCACCACCAATCAATGTTTCTGCATTTACAAGGAAGTTAACAAAGATAAATCAAATTAACGGCAAAAAAGTTGTACCAGTTATTAAATTAGCTAAGAATCTCTTTAGTAGACTACCTCAACAGTATCAATTATCCGGCTATCATGTTGAAGCATTGGCTGTTGATGCGTTCGCCACATATAATGGTCGATATACATTATACGATATGACAAAGCACCTTCTTGATTATTCAACTAAGCGTGTTCTTACTCCTATGAATGATGTAACTGGACAATCAGGAGTGATCGATAGTTATCTTGGTGCTACAAATAGTCTACATCGTCAGCACCTTTCACATTACATAAGAGATATAGCGGGACGTTTTTCTGGATCAGATGCAACTTCAGTAACAAAAGAATTATTTAGTTAAATGGTGGTAAAGATGAGCGACAAAAGTGCGGGTTTAGATATAGCCAATAATAAAAAAAGAATATTTGACCAAATGGCTTCCATGCATTTTAGACTTAGTGACGAATATAAGCACTTCGCTTGCATCGAAGATGCCATAGAAATTATTGTTTCCGTTGCTTTGTGCGGTATAACATTTTTAGATTTCCAAGAATACTTTAACATTACTATCCAGAAACCCACTTTAATTGTTGGGTGTATATCAATATTTTTACTGGCCTTTACATTAATTAAGCAAAGTGTTGGACATAAGCAATTATGCGAAAAACATCAAATAGCAGGAAAAATGTATTCACAGGCTAAACTTGACATTGCAACAAAGATTGCTGAATGGAAAGCAATAGAAGTTTCTACTGAAGATATTTTAAACTACATTGATAGTCATTTTAGTTCTCTTAACGATTTGCCTCAAATTCCAGAAAAACACTTTAATAGACTTAAACACTGGCATCAAGCGAAAGTTGAAATGAGCAAATTTTTAGATGCTCATAAAAATGATTTCTGGCTTATCTGCAAGATAAAATTTAGGTTCTTCCGCAATTAAATGCAAAAAAGAGAGCCATAGTCTTATGGCTCTCATATTACTTATTCCGTTTCGTCGTCCAGCCCCTCCATCTTCAGCCAATCCTCAAAGGATTTTCTGGAGATGCGGATCATGTTGCCAATGCGGATCGTCTTGAACAATCCGGAGTTAGCGAGTTTATAGGCCGAAGCGCGGCCGATACCGAGAATGGCTGCGATGTCATTCACGGTGTATGTCCTGCTTTGGGGTGTCCTTTTTTCGTTGGTGCTCATAAAATGATCCTCCCTGCTAATAGCATTTTGAAATGGCCCCTGGAAGCCCTCTGTCACAAGGGGTTCCTGCTAATACCTTGCTAATACGACATTTGAAAAGCCGTTGTAAGGCAGTATATTTCAGGGGAATTTGTGCAAATTGACCTGCCTCCAGGCAGCACAATTTGCGAAGAAACAGCACGGGAAGATATGATATGAACAATTTACGAAATGATACGCCGTACTCCTAAACCATAGGCTGGAAAGTCGGTTCGCTTGGGTGCGCGCTACACCGTCTGTTTGCTTGTAAACGCACGCACGACGGGTTTAACTTGCCACCAAGCTATTTTGGTAAAAGTACTGTGGGTATCTTTTTTGTAGCATAAACCCAAAAAAGTTCGAATGTGTTTTACGTTCGAACTTTTTTCTTTTAGTTGAGAAGTTGTTTGCAGTGCGAAGGCGGTTTGAATTCTTTATTAAAAAAGCGCACATATGCTTTAGTTTCCCGTTGCATTTATTGGTATTATCCGCACAACTGGGATGTTCGTGTTCGTTGAACTGTGCGCTGGAGGGTTGCATCATCCAAAATATTGAATAAGGGTATGTAAAATGTGGGACGATATCGTTTTAAAAAAGGTGGATTTGGATTTTTTCAATGGCATTGAGGATAACAGTGCCTTTTACTTTACTTTTGACGAAAACCATAATATCGTTCCGGTTAAAGAGCCGGATTATCATTTGTTTGAAAGCAGCATTTACCCATTTGTTATTTATCATGATGAGCTGAGGTCCCTCAACCAATATTGTTACGAAACTGCGCAAACCATTAAAAAGTATATTGGTTCTGTTGTATCTAATTTTCAAAGATATGCGGCAATGGATGAATCTGAATTTCGCACCTGGGACTTCACAAAATATGAAATGATGATGAGCTGCCAGGGAGAAATGTTTTTATGCGAAAGGATTGTGTGGCATTCATCCAGCCATCTGGTAACTTTGCTGTATTCTTTTTTGGAACGGGCGTTAAAAAAACTCTGGACGGATATGTTCCTTGAGCATTCGAAATCTGCTATTTCATCTAAAAGCAATGTAAAATTATATGTTTTTATTGAAAGGATTTTTTCTGTTCCGATTGATGAGTTTGGGCAGAAATATCCGGATATTTATCAGCGTTTGGAAACGGTGCGTAAATACCGCAATCAGGTAACCATGGGCAGTTTCGAACAAACGAAGCGAATGATGAGTATGAAGAAATAAATGAATTGCCGCCGTTTCGATTGATTGAACTGATCGAGCTCATTTCTTCCGTTTTGGATTTGGTTGAATGGGAATACATATCTTTAACGAGCACAAAACAGAAGGATTAGTTAAAGCGTTGTGCTTTTACGCTAGGCTGTCTTGCCAGGGAAATAATTTAATTAGATGATTTTTAAAGGTTAAGACCTGAATTGATTTAAATTTCCGTTTCATTGCTTGAGTAGTTTCTTGCTTCAAACTCAAAATACACGTTCTGTAATGTAAATCCCGCAAACCGAATGTCTATGTAAGGTTTGCGGTTTTTTATTTATGTAAATCGATAACGATTTGGTATGTGACAAATGGTATGAGAAATATTTTATCTCTTGCGATGATTCGTTTTACCAACTATACTAGAGGTTGATGTTCACAGAAGAGCATTTTACATGAATGATAGCAATAAAATTGCCGAAGGACCGTGCGCGAAAATTACAGCATAGATGTTGTTTGTGAAAGGTGGTTGCATCTACCTTGAGTCTGCCGGTGTTGTGTGTAAGAATGGAGAAAATTTAAATACATGAAAAATATATTGATTATTGATGATGACCTTCATATTGGGAATGTACTGGAAGAAACACTCCAAAGGGAGGGGTATAATGTTTCTCGCGCTTACTCCGGCACCGAGGCGATGATGGTCCTTTCAAACAGTAAGCCGGACCTTGTGCTGCTTGATCTGATGCTGCCCAGTTTAAGCGGTGAGGAAGTTTTACCTCATATTCAAGGAGTCCCGGTTGTTGTCATGAGCGCGAAGGCGGATATTGACAATAAAGTGAATCTTTTGCTTGGCGGAGCGGTAGATTATGTGACAAAACCTTTTTCTACCAAAGAACTGCTGGCACGCATTGCGGTGCATTTACGCACTTTTGAACATTGCGATAAAGGCAAGATCTTAACCTTTGAAGAAATTCAGTTGGACACCGATACACATAATGTTTGCGTTGGGGATACAAAAATAAAATTAACCAGGACGGAATATGCCATTTTAAAGCTGTTTTTGCAGAATCAAACACAGGTGCTTTCCAAGTCATTGCTGCTTGACCGAATCAGCGAAGATACTCCTGATTGTACTGAAAGTTCGCTGAAAATACACATCAGCAATCTTCGGAAGAAACTCAGGGAAGCAGGCGGAAAAGATTACATTGAAGCAGTGTGGGGAATTGGCTTTAAGATGAAAACAGAATAAAATCTTTATTATTTCTTTATATTTTTCCAACTTGATCACCAGCATAACAATCGGCTTTGTCTTGTGTGTTTCTTCTCTGGTGACAAGCCTTGCTGTGGGAATTCCGTTGTTTGACTTTTTTGAAATGAGCGTCAAAAAAGTTCTCTTTTATATTGCATGCGTGTTTTTGATCACAACGGTATTTGCGGCAATTTATACGCTGATTGCCACGCTGAATAAGAAAAGGGCGATCGTTGCTGTGGCATGTATTTTAACAGCGTTTATCCTTTTACTTGTTGGTTCATATATCGACCAGAAACTCAGTGAGCCGGAAACATATCCGGTGCACAGTATGGATGAAAACGGGGAGTTGATTGTGGTCGATGAGATGCTCAACCCAAACGCGGTCACTGGCACTGTGCGTGATGTTTATGAATTTGTATATGATTTTCTTCCCAGCGGGCAGGCGATGCAATGTTATGGCTTAAAGGTTGAACGCCCTGTGCTGTTGTTGCTGTATTCGGCTCTTATCATTGTTGGGACCACAAGCTGCGGGGTCTTCTTTTTCCGCAGGAAGGATTTGAAATAAGGGAGTATTTATGGAACTTTGGCTGTGGGGGATTATTGGCATTCTAGCAATCATAATTATTGCTTTGCTTTTAAAGATATTTTTGCTGCAAAAAGCCGCAGATGAAATAAACGAAGGTTTTTCCAGCAGACTTACAGCCGATACGAATACGCTTATTGACATTTCTTCAAGTGACAAGCACATGCGCCGGTTGGCGGACGGCATCAATAAACAGCTCCGAAAACTGCGAAGACAGAAAAATCGCTTTGTTCAGGGCGATATGGAACTTAAAAATGCAGTAACCAATATTTCGCATGACTTGCGTACTCCTCTTACGGCAATCAGCGGCTATTTGGACCTGCTTGACGCCGAGGAAAAAAGCGAGAATGCGGTGCGGTATCTTGAAGTGATTAAAAACCGCATGGAAATTATGAAACAGCTTACCGAAGAGTTGTTTTGCTATTCGGTTATTACATTTCCGGATTATAATGCTTCGGCGGAGCTTTTATCGGTTAACAGTGTTTTGGAAGATAGTATTTTAGGCTTTTATGCAGCTTTTCGGGAACGAAAAATCGTTCCGAATATCCACATACCGGAAGAAAGAGTCATACGAACAGTTAATCGTGCCGCACTGTCTCGTGTTTTTTCCAATCTTTTAAACAATGCAATAAAATACAGTGATGGAGATTTGGAGATTACGTTAACAAGTCATGGAAAAATCATCTTTTCCAACACAGCTTCTGAATTGAATGAAGTGGAGATTGAAAGACTTTTTGACCGTTTCTATACGGTTGAAACGGCGAGGAAATCAACCGGGATTGGACTGACGATTGCCCGAACACTGATTGAGCAGATGAAAGGTTCAATTTCTGCTGAGTATCAGAACCATAAATTGAGTGTTTGTATATGGCTGCCGGATGATTCGGATAAAGGAGATATGGGGGAGAACAAGTAAGATTTTTTGAAATTGATGTTTACGGGCGGATGATTATTTGCGGCATGAAACCGTGCCTTGCTAAAATCTTCGAATCAAATCAGTGGATAGAAAAAAAGCAGCAGTTCATTTGAACTGCTGCTTTTTTAAAGTGAATTGCAAAGAATTAGTTCTTTTTGTAACCGCATTTCGGGCATACGCCATTTTCGTTTAATGCTATGCCGCACAGTGGGCAACGATCAATTTCATTTTTGGTCGTAAACTCTTCAGAAGCGGCATTTACCCCACTGGTAAAGGTTATTTTCGCAATGTTCAATTTGTCTTTGAGCAAATCATAAACAATTTTGATCATGCCTTCTACAGTCATGGTTTCTTTTGTTACAACCAGACGGCAATCGGGGTAAGCGGTAGCAAGTTCTGTTTGAAATGCCGGGCCTTTCATTTGGTTTTGCGGAGATCCATCACGAATGCCTTGTTTTTCATAAACATTTAAAACAGCAGGCAACAGAGGGTCATCTTCTCTCAGGATCAGGGCGTGGTCAAAGTTTTTCAAAACTGACCATGCAGTCTTTTGAATCTCGTTACAGGGAAATACCATGTTTACTCCGGGGTTTACCGTGTCTTCTACCTCAATCGTCAAAACGCCGGTGTGCCCATGAAGATACTGTGCTTCTCCCTTGAACCCATAAAAACGGTGTGCATACTGTAAATCCAATGTTGTAATACTTCTCATTTTGTGAACCTCCTTTGATTTTGTTATATTTACAAGTCTTCAGACTTGCGTTTACCGGGGGGAGATGTCTGTTCAGCACGGCATTGAGGGCAGAGGTATTGCAGCTTTAAATCGTAGCCGTCAATGACAAACCCTACCTGTTTTTCCAATTCTGCCGTGAGATCAGAAAGATAAAGATCCGATAACCTGCCGCAGCGTCGACAGACCAGATGGTCATGCCTTGCTGTTTTATCAAAACGGTCAGGGTAACCTTCTACACTGATTTTTCGGATTTTTCCCTGTTGGTGAAGGTCGTTTAAATTGTTATACACTGTAGCCAGTACAACCGATGGATAGGTTTGCTTTAATGTCAGAAATATCTGTTCAGCAGTCATGTGACTGTCTGAAGAATTAATCAGTTCCAGAATTACCTGACCATATCTCATACTAAAAACACCAAACTTAAAATTAGAATTATTCTATTTCTAATATAATGGATTCTTCAGCTGTTGTCAAGTGGTTTTACAATATTTTTTACATTATAAATTTGGTTTGTGAAAAGAAGGTAATACAGGCGTTGAAATGATGGTATAAAATTCAGCGTACCAGCTCCATAAAACAATTATTTTGTTGCTTTTTAAAAAACAGAATAGTATCATAGAAATAGATGTATTTATTTGATACACCGGAAACGGTGTATCGTTTTTATTTCCCGGCATTGGCGGCAGGGTGAAAACTGAGGCTTGAAAGAAATGAACTGATTTTTATTTTGAATGCCGCCAACCCCTTTTAACTCATACAACAGATGAACTTTTTATAGGAACAATGAACAAAACAATATTGCAGTAATGTATTCTCAATCGGTCGTACTGGGCTGAAAATCGGTATGATGATCTGATCAAATCGGTAAAATCTGCCTGCCCGGTATTCAAGATCGTACAGAAATTGATTTTATGGGAGGCCCGGTACAACATGCAAACAACCTGGAAAGAATACCTGGGAAATAAAGAATTTTACAGTACAATACTGAAAATCGCCATTCCCGTGTCAGCACAGCAGCTGATCACGGTGGGAATCAACTTAATGGATACAGTCATGCTCAGCAGTATGGGAGACGCTCAACTTTCTGCGTCTTCGCAGGCCAGCCAGTTTATCAATCTTTTTCAGATCTTCTGTATGGGGATTGGTATGGGCGCTTCTGTGCTGACGGCACGTTATTGGGGAATGCAGGATAAAAACAGTCTTCGCAAAGCGGTTACCATTATGCTTCGCATCGTACTGGCTTTTGCCACGCTCTTTTTTGCGGCTACCTTGTTTTTCCCCGAAATAGTGATGCGGTTCTATACGGAAAATGCTGTAACGGTCGACTATGGTGTTACCTATCTGCGCTGGATTTTACCAACCTATTATTGTATGGGATTGTCACTTACCTGTACGATTATATTGCGCAGCGTAGGGCAGGTAAGGATTCCTTTGATCTGTTCCGTCATCGCTTTTTTCGTCAATGTCTTTTTCAACTGGGTCTTTATTTTCGGTAATTTGGGAGCACCGCGCATGGAAATTGCGGGTGCTGCTTTGGGAACGCTCATCGCAAGAATGTTTGAGCTGCTGTTTATCTGTGGTTTTTTCTTTTTGAAAGATAAGCGCATCGCGTACCGTTTTCGTCATCTGCTGCTTCCCTGCAAAGACCTTGCGCCGGAGTATCTGCGCATCAGCATTCCGGTGCTGATCAGCGACGGGCTGCTTGCTTTTGGAAACAATTCCGTTGCCATGATTATGGGGCGCATCGGAGACACGTTTGTTGCCGCCAACTCTGTAACAATGGTTGTTCAGCAGTTGAGTTCCGTTTTAACTCAGGGCATTTCCAATGCCAGCGGTATCATCACCGGCCACACAATGGGACGTGGGGAATATGACAAAGCGCAAAAACAGGGGTATACCTTTTTGCTCCTTGGCGGCCTGGTTGGTTGTTTTGCCGCGGTTGTTATTTTGCTGATTCGGCAGCCGGTCATTGATTATTACCAAGTTTCGGAGCAGGCAAAGACAATCAGCTGGTCGTTAATGGATTCCATCAGCTTCATTACCATTTTTCAGGCGATGAATTCCATTTTAACAAAGGGCGTGCTTCGTGCCGGCGGAGACACAAAATTCCTTATGGCAGGGGACATTCTGTTTCTCTGGGTCGCTTCCATACCGCTCGGAGCGCTGGCAGGCCTTGTTTGGAACTGGTCGCCGTTCTGGGTCTACTGCATGCTGAAGATTGATCAGATCATTAAATGCGTCTGGTGCTTTTTCCGGTTGAGAAGCCGAAAATGGATGAAAAAAATATCCGCGGCACCTGTGGTGGAAGAATAAGAAACATCATTTAGAAATAAAAAGGCCTCGCCGCACAGATGTTGCGGCGAGGTTTTGTTTGAAAACAGGACTATTTTCAGACTAAAATTTGTGCCACGCCGTGACCGCGGTTTTAGGGGGTTGATCCATACGTTTAACCATGATGACAACGATTTTACTCCTCTCTCTTGACACAAGGTGTGCAATACGAATAAACTTATAAATAGAACATGGCATCTCTGAGGTTCAATAACATCGTTGATCAAAGCAAATGTTTACAAAAACCATATAAGTAAAACAACCTACAATGCGGGCAGCTGCGTTTAGCTGCTACGGCAATCCTTCCAAAATCTGAGCAAAAGAGGAGTCAATTATGAAAATGCTGTGGAAACTCACCAAAGAAGCGTCCCGATACAAAGGGCTCTATGTTATAGCCATTTTGTCCACCTTTTTGCTGACAGCGGTCAATCTGGCTGCGCCAAAGGTGCTTTCCTCCATGACAGGTGTTGTTGAGCAGGGTGTTACAGATGATACGTTCGGAATGATCGTGTGGCTGACGTTTGCTTTGTTGGCACTTTATTGTGTGCGCATCCTGTTTCGCTTTTTAAGCAACTATCTGGCGCATAAGGCAGCGTGGTATCTGGTCGGCGATCTGCGCAGCCGCATGTATGATAAACTGCAAAGCCTTGATCTCGGTTTTTTTCACGATAAGCAGACGGGCGACCTCATGAGCCGGGTGGTCAATGATACACGTGAGTTTGAACTGCTTTACGCACACATCATTCCGGAGATGATCACCAACCTGGTGACCTTTGCCGGTGTGTTGATTATCCTTCTTGTCATCAACTGGCAGCTTGCGTTAATTACCTGCTGCCCCATTCCGCTCATCCTTTTTTCCGGCGTAATTTTCGCCAAAAAGGTTCGTCCGTTTTTCAAAGCATCACAGAAATGCATGGGTGACCTGAACGCGAAATTGCAGGATAATCTTTCCGGCCTTCATGAGATTCAGTCGTTTGGGCAGGAAGCATCAGAAAGCGAAGCGGTGAGAAAGAAGAATTTTGAACAGGTTAAAGCTATGCTCCGCGCGCTTCGTGCCAGTGCGGCCTTTCATCCCAGTGTGGAATTTTTATCTTCGGCAGGAACCGTGCTGGTGGTGTTTTTTGGAGGATTGTTCGCTTATTACGGTCAGCTTTCGGTGGAAAGCATTGTGGCGTTTGTGTTGTATCTTTCTTTGTTTTATACGCCGGTATCCGGCCTTGCGACACTGTTGGAAAACCTTCAGCAGGCTTTGGCAGGGGCGGAACGTGTTGCGCTGGTGCTGGAAACGCCGTCTGCCATACAGGACGCGGAAAATGCAAAAGATCTTAATCAGGTAAAAGGCGCGATCCGGTTTGAAAATGTCAGTTTCCATTACAGCAATAACATCCCGGTTTTAAAAAATATTTCGTTTGAATGCAGTCCTGGTATGATGGTCGCCCTGGTAGGCCCAACAGGTGTTGGAAAGACAACAATGACCCAGCTTTTATCCCGGTTTTACGAACCGTCTTCGGGCCGAATCTTTCTTGACGGGCAGGATATTCAAACGGCTACTTTGAAGAGCCTTCGTCAGAATATTGCTCCGGTTTTGCAGGATACATTTCTTTTTAATGGTACGATTGCGGAAAACATTGGGTACGCGAAACCAACTGCTACCCGTAAAGAGATTGAAAATGCCGCGAAAGCCGCTAATATCCACGAGGATATTTTGCAGATGCCGGAACAATATGAAACAAAGGTGGGGGAACGCGGGCTTCGCCTTTCCGGCGGGCAGAAACAGCGTATTGCCATCGCCAGAGCCATCCTGCGGCAGTCGCCGGTCGTGATACTGGATGAAGCGACCGCTTCGGTTGATGTGGAAACCGAACGGCAGATTCAGCATGCGATCCAGCAGATGGCAGGCACCCGCACGATCATTGCGATCGCGCACCGGCTGTCAACTATTCGAAACGCTGACCTGATCCTGCTGCTTCGGCACGGTGAGATTGTGGAACGCGGAACGCACGAGGAACTGATGGCCAAAAAAGGCGACTATTACCGGATGCAGATGGCACAGATGAAAGCGGAATAATACAGTCATGAAATGAACAAAGACAAGAGAGCTATGAAGAAATATTTTGAGACGATCGATCCTATTTTATCTCAATTTAAAGTGACCGCAGCGGAATATGTGGAACAAATTTATAAAAGCGCCTGGGATATTGACGGTCAATATATTCTCAAGCGTAATTCCAACAGCTGCGAAATAGAAAAAAGTGTTGAAGTTAACTGTTTTTTGAATTTGAAAGGACTGCCGGTCGCTTGTTACCACAAGGCCGTTGACGGCAGCTTTTATGTTGAAAGCAATGGCGGCTTTTACAGTTTGATGACTAAATTACCAAACGAGGAGATAAACCCATATCAGGGAGATGATGCGTTTGCTGCAAAAATCGGGAAACAGCTTGGGAAAGCGGCGGCAGACCTTCATTTGGCATTAAACGAGTTTAAACCGGTTCAGAAGTGGGATGACGTGGACCTGACAGCGGAGCTGCACGACTGGATGATTCCCGAGTTTGCCTGTAAGCGCATTGTGTTTGACAAAGGTGTTTTAGAAATGTGCTTAAAATTTGATTCGTTGTATCATTCTTTGCCGCGTCAGTTGATACACCGGGATATGCACATAAGCAATCTGCTGTTTCATAAGGGGTGCTTTTGCGGATATATTGACTTTGATGTGGGGCAGAAAAACATCCGCTTGTTTGACCTTTGCTATCTGGGCTGTTCTCTTTTGGTTGAACATTATAAAACGGAGAAGGATTTGTCCCTTTGGAAGATCATTTTTCGTTCGATTATACATGAATATGATCGGATATTGCCTCTTACAAATGAAGAAAAAAAGGCAATTCCCGTTTTATTTGTTTTTATTGAGGTGTTGTTTGCCGCCTTTTTTTCAAAGATAGGCCAATCGGCTATTTCACAAAGCTGTGTTGATATGACAAATTGGTTATATGAACATCAAAATTTTATTTCTCAGTCTTTTTCAAATTAGGACATAAAATCTGTCTCCTTTGTAAAGAGTAATCGTAATAGTATGAACAAATCGGGTGGATAAATATTTATCTACCCGATTTTTTTGCGGTTTGATTTGTGCTTTTGAGCAATTTAAAATATGCCTGCATAACATAAATACAGGGAATTTGTATGATTGTGCAGAATCCAAGCGCGTTTTTACCAATTGTGTAAGAGTGTTTTGACTGCGGATTTTACAAAGATCAAGGGAGGTTTTGTTTGTGAAACAGGTGTTTACACAGCGCTTTGGCACAATACGCTGTGCTTTAAAACAGATACATCCGGTGGATAAGAGCCTTTTGCTGTTTATGTTGATTTTGCTGGCACAAACCATTTACAGCGTGTTTTATCCGGAGGGCGCTAATCAAACAGTCGGCGATATTGATGTGATTGTGCGTACGTCCGCCGCGGCAATATTCGGATACTTTTTAAGCGCCAACTTTATTCGACATTTTTCTTCAGCTGGACAGGTGCCATCTGAGCAAGCCACGCATATACTGAAAGTGGGCGCCGATTCTGGTGAAGAAACCGGCGAACCCAAAGCGAAAATAGGGTTTACGGTTCATGAAACCACAATATGGCCGGATGATGAAGTACAGCGGTTGGCACCGCCTGTATGTATGTCGGAACCGGTAACCAGCGTGGAAAACAAAGAAACTGTGCAGCAAAACGCTTCTTCTGCAGCTGTGTTGCAAGGCATCTCTGAAGGTGACAAAGCAACGTTTGATCAGGGTGCGGCAACGGGCTGTGTGCAGGTGTTTATTGCTACCGCGATCGGCCTTTTCTGCTTAATCACGTTGTTGGTTTTGCGAAATCTGGTCCAACTGGGAGTTTTTCAGGTACAAGCGAATTCAATGGCGGAAACGGTGATTCAGTTCCGCGATTTTATTTCCGGTTGTATCGGTTTTTTGATCGGCTGCCCAACTTATCAAAACAGTTCAACCTAAACAGTTGATTCAGGAGGTTATTTATGCCAGGAATGAAACAGGACCTGCTCAGCCTGCAGTACAGTAAGAATTTTGAAATTCAAGGGCTTCAGGAAGAAAATGTTGATTTAGTACTGCCGCCTGCAGCCGCATCGCTGGCTACTGTATTCGGTGTTCTCACCGATGGTGCCGATCCGATTGCAGATGCTACTGTAAAGCTGTTTGACAGTACAGGAATGCCGTATCGCCACAGTTACTAATGCCACCGGCGCGTTTTCTCTTTCAGATATTCCGGCCGGCACTTACAGTTTGGCTGCGGTAAAAGAAGGGTATCGTCTCAGCGACGCACAGGGTGTAACCCTTTTGTCGGGAGATTCGGTTGAAATCAACCCAGTTTGTGTGCGGGATGTTACCCTGTCTCTTGGTGCGATTGCCGGCGTTTTGACTGTGGCGAATCCGCTCGGCGTACCGACACCATTGGCTGGGGCAATGATTACACTGCGAAATGCAACCGGAACTCCGGTAGCTTCCACCTACACTGCGGCGGATGGCGAATTCGCGTTTTATGACGTTGCGGATGGAGTTTATACACTGGTTTCGTCTGCTGATGGTTATCTTGCGGCTTCTTCCATGAGTGTGACTATTACCGGCGGGTCGATTGCCAACGTACTCATGTCAATGACAGTGGACAGCCGCGCTTATAACGGTACAGTCAGCGGTATCATCCGCAACAATGCCGGTCAGGCGGTAGCAGGGTGCTTTGTAGGGCTTTATCAGGTGAAAAAAGTAGGCGACATTACTCAGGAAACATTGGTATCAGTTACCAAAACGAATGACGCGGGAAAGTATCTTTTCGACGGGGTAAATGGCGGCCAGTATCTTGTCAAAGCAAAACTCGAACGATAAAGGTCAGCGGCAGTCTTCTGCCGTCCTGTACCTTTTGCCTAAAATCGAACGAGGAAACCGACATTAGCTTCAATATCTCTTCTGCGTATGTTTTGTCTGCAGTTCGTGTTGTTGCAAAAAACTTTTGCCTGGGGGATTGTATTGAACTGCGTTCCTGCTGTGGCTGTAAATGCTGGATAAAACCGATGCTGTGCAATAAAGAGACCGTTTTCGGGTTTCTTAAAGCGGGCAGGTATTGGTTGATATTCAGACGAAACAAACAGGTGGCTCATTATCTGATTGAGTTGCCCTCCGGTAGCAATGTAACAGTTTCCTACGATTTCAGTAAACAGAGCGTCCGTTGGACGAGGGACTTGTTCTATTGCTTTTTCAATCTTCCGTGAGATGATTGACTGAACTATGCGAGAAAAGTTGTTAAGCTTTATGTTCAAAAATACCGTTGTCGTTAATACTGAAAGTATGTTTTAATGAAACCAAAACGCCCGGAAATTTTCCGGGCGTTTTGGCTTTGTTCGTACGCTGGAGAAGCAAATACCTGTGCCGAACAGGCCTGTTGAAGGCGAGTCTGAAAAGCACAGCGTCAATTAATATCAATTGCGCTTACCGGGCATTCGTCCCTTGCTTCCGTTGCGGATTGTTCCGCTTCGGGCGGAACTTCTCCAATTGCCTGTGCTCTTCCGTTATCTGTCATTTGGAACACATCCGGGCAGAGGCTTTCGCACAGCCCACAGCCGATACAGGTATCGTGAACGACTGCTTTCATGAAATCACCTCCTCGTATAATAAGTTTGAAAGTTAATAATTCAGATATCAGCAGGCTTAG
>OFMJ01001451.1_pt1 | contig 17641 bp, 8 predicted proteins | sample 1541801 | NCBI WGS metagenome assembly OFMJ01 (sample SAMN04209234, study PRJEB22552) | human gut metagenome | biome: gut; material: feces | host: Homo sapiens | place: USA: Oklahoma
AAGCTATGCGTTCTTGCCCAGTCAAGCGGCCTTAAGCCGCGCCCCGCGACTTGCCTGGAGCGCAGCTCCCCCCTATACTTCCAGCTGGCGGGAAAGGAACATGGCCGCTGCCCGCAGGCTCTCCAGCGTGCCGGCGTCCAGCTGCTTGGGAGAGCGCTCCCCTTTTAATAGAAGCACTGCCCCCATGGGGTCGCCCTCAGCCACCAGAGGGAACACCGCCAGGGCCTCCGCGGCCACCCCTTGGGCCACCGGCACCGTGTTCTGCCCCGGGGTGGTGAAGGGCCGCTTCCCCTGGACCAGCTCGTCCAGCTGGGGGGAGAGGGGCTTGTGCAAAGGCTCCTTCTTGGCTGGCCCCGCCACCGCGATGATTTGCTCCGTGTCGCACACAGCGGCCGCCTGCCCTGTCAAGGACACCAGTACCCCCGCGTACGCCTGGGCCAAGGTGGACATCTCCCCCACGGGGGAATACTTCTTGAGTATCACCTCGCCGGACACGTCGGTGAAAATCTCCATGGGCATCCCCTCCCGGATTTTCAGCGTCCGCCGGATTTCCTTAGGGATGACCACCCGACCCAGGTCGTCAATCCTCCGTACAATTCCTGTGGCTTTCATACCATTCCTCCCAAAATGCAGCCCGCCAAGTCCCGGCCGGGCCTTTGTTCGTGTGGTTAGTATTTGCCAGCTTTTCCGGGTTTATCCTTGTTTTTTCGTCCGCCCCGCGGGGACTTTTGCCCGGCATTTTTGAAATTCACACCGGTGGGATAAAGGCTTTGACGTTGACCGCAACGGAGAGGGATAAATTTGCAGTTTTCCCGGTAGGAGCTTTGGACGGAAGACTTTCCCAGCTTTTGCGTGGGACGCTGGGGCACCCATTCCCTTTTCTGGGACCCGCGCCCATTCCCGCGGCTTTTCAACAAGATTTCACTCTCTTGTGGAAGGAAAAGCCAGGCTTTGAGCCCCCTCACCGCGTTTTCTTCCCCCCGTGCGAGTTTATAGATAACTTCAACTCACGGGGAAAAAGCCCTGTGAGAATCTAAAATTTAAGAGGGTTGAAATTATGAAGAAAAGCAAGTTTCTGAAGAAATCACTTGCGATGCTTCTGGCGCTCATGCTGGTCGTCGCAATGATTCCGCTCAGCGCTGCTGCGGCTGCACCGGACGTTACGCAGATTAACGTCTTCGTGGACGGCAAGGCAGTAGCGACCCTGGATGAGGGTGAGACCAGCTACGAGGGTTCCATCGCCAACACGGCGGAGGAATTCCAGCTGGAGGTGCTCACCGACGACGGCGCTGAAGTCTACTATGTGGACAATGTGAACAATTCTGCCGCCAAGGAAAAAGCTTTGACGGAGGATCCCAGCGTTGACAACAAGTGGACCAGCGATGACATCAACATCCACGATTTCAGCAACGGCGCTGACACCTTCACCATCGAGATTCATGTGTATGACGAGAACGACAAGAACGATCCCGACGTCTACACCATCACTCTGACCCGTGAAGCCGTCAGCGTGGACAACTCCATTAAGAACCTGATCCTGGAAACCATCCCTGCAAATGGTGAGACTGCTGTTCCTCAGCTGGGTTACTCCATGCCCAACGAGAACACCATCTCCATCATCATGCCTTATGGCAGCGGCGATGAATATCGGATCAAGACCTTGGACGTGGCTACCGGCGCTACTGCTACTCCCGGTAAGGGCGCCACCGTGAAAGACGGCGACACCATCACTGTCACTGCTGGTGGCCAGGTTCGCAAGTACACCCTGGACATCACCGTGGCCTCTGGCTTCAAGTCCTTTGAGACTGAAGAAGGCCTGGACGCCATCGTGTTCCCCAAGGACAACGCGATTGCTGTACTGTTGCCTTTCGGCTACGCCACTGATCCTGCCAATGTAAAGGAGGATGTGGACCGCCATCCGTACATCGAGGTCACTCCCGTGTTCGAGAAGGATTACGAGAGCGCCACTGTTTCCTACGACGTGGACGACGAGACCTATGACGCTGACATCGCGAAGCTGACCAGCGGCACTAAGGTGATTGTTCCTGTTGAATTTGTCTGGAACCGTGAAGCAAAATATAATGACAATGTTAAAACTTGGTACTCTTTCGGAAAGCAGAGCGATAACGCCTATACTTGGGAAGAGTACAAAGAAACCTATGACGATAATTGGAGTGACTTTACCCGCCCGATTTACAGCGGTAAGGTAGCTGATGGTAGTCGAAAGGATAAAGATACCGCCAACCTGACTCTGAAGTATGTGGAAGGCACCACTCGCAAATACGATGTGTACTTCTTTGAGACTCGTGCCAACAACGAGGCTGCCATCCACGAGCTGACTATCGGCAGCGAGACTGCGGAGATCAACGGCAAGGACATCAACATCACTCTGCCCTCCAACGTCAACGCCGCCGCTCTGGACCTGACTGGCGCTTCCAATCATGACGCTACCAAGCTGGGCATTGTGGCTTCCGGCAACGCGAAGATCTCCTTCCCCGCTCAGAACGACGTTAAGGTGGAGACTGCTGAAGCCAGCAACACCCACAGCACCACGGAGAAGTTCCAGGCTAAGACTGGCACTGACACTCTGAATGCCACTAGCACTGTGATTCTGAGAGTCACCTCTGAGGATGGCCTCACTACCACCAACTACAACCTGAATGTCACTGTCAGCGACAACTACGAGGCTCCCGCTATCACCAGCATGAACCTCCAGAGCCCTGACGGCAAGACCATGCCCGTTAAATTCGATTCTTCTTCCAACACCTACACCTTTACTGTGCCCTACTCCGTCACCGACAAGCCTGACCTGGCTGGTTACAAGCTGTTCTACTCCAAGACTGTGGGCGCCACCGTTACCGATGCTTTTGGCGACGCGTTCCCCAAGTCTGGCGCGAACGTTAATACCGATGCTGATTACATTCCGGTGCCTGGCAAGGTTGTGAAGGGCAAGGCCATCGTTGTCACCTCTATGAAGGGCAACTCCGTAGAGAAGGACGAGTTCTTCATCGTGATCAACCGCGACAACGGCAGCACGAATGCTGTTCTGAAGGACTTCACTCTGACCAATAGCCGGGATCCCGACAAGGTTGACCGCACTTGGGGTGGCAAGCTGGAGGGCAATACCTTCAACGTAAATGTTTCCTGGACTGGTTACGAGTATTGGAAGAACAAGCGTATTACCTACGGTTCTACCTATGTCACCGAGGATGAGAGTGCCAAGCTGTATCGGGTTTCTAAGGATGGTAAAACCCTTACTCGTGTTGTTCCCGTTGTGGAAGATGACGATTTGAATACAGTCGACGGAAAGGATCCCAATCCCACTAGCTGGAAGTATGACGAAGATGATAACATTGGCGGTCTGATTGTCCTGAGCGAAAAGCTGTGGGTCGATTTGGGTGAGCGGGATAGAATCACCAACTGGGACCCCACCGGCAAGACTGGCTTCAAGCCCTATGGCCTGAAATTCAACCAGTTGAAGGCGGAAGAGAAAACGGACTTTGAGTCCATCACTCTGCTGGATGGCTCCGGCTGGTCCGACGATCTGAAGATTGATGTGAGCAACAACCTGATTAGCGGTTCTGTTCCTTATTCCTTCACCAGCGGTGATTCTCCTGCAAGCGAAGTGAAGATCTATATGGACTACAAGACTGCTGATAACGCTCGCGTCTTCTCCTACGATAATGACAGCAACGGTAAGAAAGTCACTTCTAGCACGATTACCCGTTTGTGGAATACTGTTCCCACGGCCAAGGCTGTGTTTGCCGATAACGGCGGTGTGTCTGACGCTGCTCTGTACGAGGGCGCTTATATGATCCTGCGCCGCGCTGATGATGACAAAGTTACTGACAACAAGGTAAACGTGGAGATTTACCGTGCTGATGGCAAGAAGATCACTGACTCTGAAAATCAGCTGCTGGTTGTCAACGAAGATGCTGGTTTGGGCGGCACTGGTGAATTTGATCCCTTTACTCTGAAGCTGACCTACGACGAGCCCAACACAGAGGCTATCTTCACCTCCTTCTCTGTTGGCGGCGAGCGGGGCGTGATTGACCAGAAGAACCACACCATCACTGTGACTCTGCCCTATGGCACCGAGTACACCTATCTGGTTCCCACCTATGATGTGTCCGACTACGCCATTGTCACTGTGGACGACCCGGCTCTGAACGGCAAGACCCTGCGCAGCGGCGTTACCAGCGTGAACTTCACCTCTCCCCGTCAGTTTACTGTCCATGCGGAGAATGAAGATCACTACACCACCTACGATGTGATCATCAAGGTTGGCGAGCGCTTCAGCGACGTCAATCCTGGCGACTGGTTCTATGAGAACGTGATGAACGCCGCCGCGAAGGGTTATGTCAGCGGCATGGGCGACGGCACCTTCCAGCCCAACGGCAACACCACCCGCGCTCAGTTTGCCTCTATGATCGCCAAGGCCATGGGCTTTGATCCCGAGACCGACGAGATCGATGTGGAAACCGCGTTTGTGGATGTGCCTGCTACTCACTGGGGCGCCAAGGCGATCGCCTTCTGCGCTGAGAACGGCTACATGAACGGCGACGCCGACGGCAATTTCCGTCCCGACGCCAACATCACCCGTCAGGAAGTGGCTTCTGTGCTGGTCAATACCTTCAAGCTGACCAACGAAGGCACCAAGGACTTCCCGGATGATGCTCTGATTGCCTCCTGGGCCAAGTCCAATGTGTACGCTGCCAAGGCTGCTGGCCTGATGAACGGCGACCAGGGTACTGGCAACTTCCGTCCCACCGATTACATCAAGCGCGCTGAGTCTGCTTCTATCATGATGAATGCGTTTAACAAAGGGTATCTTAAATAAGGTTTCAACTCTACTTAATTTTATGATTACCCCATAGGATGAGGGCGCTGCCACAAGGCGGCGCCCTTGTTCTAATGTATGGGGCCCCTTATTTATCTGGCTCTAAAGCAAGCTAGTTCTGATAGTTTAACAAAGCAGCTTATAGGGTCAGAAAGTGTAAAACATAAGGTGAAGTTTCAGGCTGTATACCCAGCGATATAGCTGTGGCTAGTGCCGAGAGAAATACCCATAAAAAACCAAAAAAGGACACCTAAGAAAAAACTTAGGTGTCCTTTTTATGTTTAGAAATATTCGACTGGTACCAAGAAGATTTTCTTGCAAGCAAGACAAAAGGGACAGCTTTCGCTGTCCCTTCTGCCTATGGGGTAATCATAAAATTAAGTAGAGTTGAAACCTTAGTCAATCAAGCCAGCACGCTGGGCATTCATCATAATGGAAGCGGCTTCAGCTCTTGTCATCGTGTCGGTGGGACGGAAGTTGCCATCCGCGTCGCCCTTCATCAGGCCGGAGTGCTTCACAGCGTAAACATTGGCCTTGGCCCAGTTGGCGATCTTAGCGTCATCCGGGAACTTGTCGCTGGAGCTGCCATTCAGGTTGAAAGCGTTCTTCAGAATGGAAGCAGCCTCCTGACGAGTGATGGTCTGGGTAGGCTTGAAGGTGTTATCTTCATAACCCAGGATGATACCGTTGTCGTAGCAGTAGGTGATAGCACCAGCATACCACTGGTCGGCATCCACATCGGTGAAGCGAGTCTCGCCGGTAGCATCGCTATCGGTGTAGCCCATGGCCTTAGCAATCATGGAAGCGAACTCGGCACGAGTCGTGGCCTTCTTGGGCTGGAACGTGCCATCGCCCATACCGGAAACATAGCCGTTCTGAGCAGCGTCCATGACGTTGTCATAGAACCAATCGCCGGGGTTCACGTCGGTGAAAGCGGAGGAAACAACCACGCGGACAGTCCATTCGGTGGAGTTCTTCTCGTTCTCAGCAATGACGGTGAACTTACGGGTGGTGGTGAAGTTCACATCGGTCTCGCCGTTGTACAGGGGCTTGCCCATCAGTTCGGGGTCGTCCACAGTGACAATAGCGCCAGAGGAAACGGTGTAGTTGGGCACCAGGTAGGTGTACTCCGTGCCGTAGGGCAGGGTCACGGTGATGGTGTCGTTCACAGCGTCAATCACGCCGGGGAACCGCTCGTAACCGTCGAAGTAGAAGTTGGTGAACTCAGTCTCCGTATTGGGCTGCGCCACAGTCAGGTCGAAGGTGTACACGTCGAACTCCTTCTCGCCGTCCTCGTTGGTAGCAACCAGCTGGTTGTAATTAACAGCAGAGTTAACAGTGAAGTTATCCAGAGAAACATCAGCGCCGGCATTGCAGATAACCACATCGCCCTCGCGGCTGATCAGCAGGAAGGGATTTCCTTTGGACAGATACTCCTTATACTTGCTGGCAGCGTAGTCCTTGATATCCTCAAAGACAGCGTTGTCACTCCAATCGGAACCAGCCTCGGGAATCTCAGTAGCCACGGAGCTATCGCCCTTGAATTTGTTGTTCTCAGAAGCACCTCCTTCGCCGTCCAGACGAGGAGTGGTTCTGTCGTTCAGGTAGTGCTCTTCATAACCCATGACCCAAGCGCCGTCATCCACGTCATAAGCCAGGAAGATGGGATTCAGAGAATCGTCGGAATCAAAGGTAACATTGGTGATTTCGCCATCATCGTTCTTTTGGACCTTCAGGTCGGAAGTGAGAGCATAGGGGATGGTGCCCTTCAGCAGGCTGTTGGAAATGTCAACCTCCAGGTCGGCAGTCCAGCCAGTGCCGTCCACCAGAGTGATGTCGGTGAACTCAGCGCCTTCGCGGGCTTTGTTCTCGGAAATGTCCAGAGAGTAAACGGTGTAGAAGGAACGGTTAGAATCGTTTACCTGAGCAGTCCAAGTATTTACAGGAATAGTGTTAGCTACACCGTACTGAGCCTCCATAGCGCCATTGGCTTCCAGGTTAACCCACATCTGTTCACTGAGAACATAAATCTGGGCACCATCGTACAGCAAGGGAGCTTTCTGTTGAACAGTATAGTTAACAGCGGAATCAAAGTGAATTACGGGAGTTTCATCATCTGCGCCCTCGTTGATCAGGGGAACCAGATCGCCATTCAGATTCTTAAAGTAAATCTTAGCATTGGCATCCGCAGCGGCCTCGGCAACGGCATTGAACTCATCCCAATTCCACTGGTGGTAGGCAGCCCAAGCCACGCCAGCGCTGATGGTCTTCTTGCTCTGGTCAATGGTGGCAGCGTAGGTGTTGTCAGCCTTGTTGTTCTCGGTGTCGCCGATGATGGAGAAGTTCTTCAGAGTAGAATCCGTCTTAGCAGCCACACGGTCAATCTGGACGTTGTACACGCGGGTGTTCTGGGACAGGTCTTCGCCAATCATGTTGGCAGTAATGTCTGCGCCAGGCGCGTTTTTGCCAGGATGGCCAATCCAATCCTCATTGCCCTTCAGGGCAGCGCCGGAGACAGGCAGTGCAGCGCCATTCACCGTCACGGAAGTGCCCACGGTCTTGGTGTAGAACAGCTTCCAGTCTGCCAGCTTGGCCTTGCTGTACACATAGTAGGGAACCTGCAGGACGATCTTGCCGTTGGCATCGGGAGTGGCATCGTAAGTGTACTTGCCATCGGGGCTCTGGATGGACATGCCGGTAATCTTGGCATCCTCGTAGTTGTCAGAGGCAGTGATGTTCAGAGTGTAGTACTGCTCGTTGCCGGAGCATTCGTTATCCTCGGACTTCACCAGCACGCTGATGGGCTCAGAAGCGTCAATCTCCCACCCATCGAAGAATGTATCGGTGGCAGTGCGATTATCGCCCGTGTTAGAAGGAGTAGTCTCATTCAGAGAATCGTTAACCAACGCAGGGAAAGTGATCTTAGCACCATTGGAAGCAGTCATGGTGAACTTTGTTTTAGGATCGTTCAACATATCCAACTGTTTCAGATTGGTGCCAGCAGGCAGAACAATGTCGATGGTCTTGTTCTCTTCGTCGATGACAGCCTGCTCGCTGCCAATGGTCAGGCCAGTGATAGCGGTAGCGTTGTTCTGCTTAGTCTCGAAGAGGTAGACTTTATACTCGCGGGTGGTGTCGTCAGTATACTGCACCTTAACGGTATCAACAGCCTTTACCTTGTTCCAGTTATGCTCCCCATCAATAAAGGAATAGAAGGAAGCGCTTTCAGCCTTAGCGCCCTCCCAATCCCAATCGTTGGTGGCGGTGGTATGGGTGCCCTTGAAGCTGTTAAACACAGACTTATTCACATTGGCAGTTTTCACGGTGACAGCTTCGCCGTTGGCCCACTCAGCCTCAGCGCTGAGGTAATCCAGCTCATAGGAAGGAGTGATGGTCACGGTGTCCTTGCCGGTGGTGTAGCCATAGGGCAGCAGCACGGCAATGGCGTTGTCCTCGGGGAACAGCACGGCGTCCAGGCCCTCTTCGGTGGTGAAGGAGGTAAAGCCGGGAGCCACTTCAATGTGCAGGGTGTAGGTCTGGTTGTGATTACCATTGGAAACGGTGATGGTATACTTATCATCCACAGTCACGCTGGGAGCGCCATTCTGCACGCCAGCAACATCGGTACCATCGGCAACTGTAGCGCCGCGATCAGTCCGCACCGTAGCGGTAGCACCATCGGACAGAACCATGTTGCGGATGGTGTAGGTAGTGGGAAGGTCGGCAGCATCGTAAGGAACGGTCACGTTAATGAAGTCAACGCCAATGTTCACTTCGCCAATGTTGGGAACGGTGTTTTCATTTGCAGTCCCAGCATTAACAGTGCGATCCAGAGCGAACTCCAGGATCTCGGTGTCAGTAGAAGCCTCCACAGGGGCCAGCTCCACAGTGTAGTAATCGCGCACCTTGGCATCGGAAGCATCGGCCACAGAGAACTCGATGGTCACGTTGCCATCGGCATCGGCGTACTGGTCGCGGTTCACCTGGAAATTGACCACAGGGCCTTTACCAACATATTTGTCGGTGGGGGTAGTGGTGGTAGTATCGGTGTAATACACCAGATTCTCCGTCCCCACTACCGGCTGCAACGTAATTGTCTGCGCGCCAGCGCGGTAAGTACCGGTAAAGGTATCGCCGTTCCGGGTAAGCAAGACAGTTTCGTTGTCCGCTGTAGCACGAACCTGCTGCAAGGCAGGTTCAGAAGCCGCAGCGCTGAGCGGAATCATTGCGACGACCAGCATGAGCGCCAGAAGCATCGCAAGTGATTTCTTCAGAAACTTGCTTTTCTTCATAATTTCAACCCTCTTAAATTTTAGATTCTCACAGGGCTTTTTCCCCGTGAGTTGAAGTTATCTATATACTTCCACTGACGGGGCGGAAATGGTGGAAAACCGGGCGCTGCAGGGGTTTTGGGGCCAGTAACGGAGCGAAAATCTTCAACTTTTCTTCAACTCGCCTCTGTTTTTTCCACAGGGGCGGCCCTTTCGGTGGAAAATTTCCCGGGCAAAGGAAAAAGGCCCGCCGCGGGGCCTTCTCCTAGGGCGCTTTCCCAGGGAATGAGAATTTCTTTAGGGCTTTTCCTCCGGCTCCTTCGGGGCCTCGCCGGCGTCCTCCTGGGCGCTTTCCCGGGTGGTGAGGAGCACATCCGCCATGCAGTCGCTGATGCGGCTCTCCGCCTGCTGCATCACGTGGCTGTAGATGCTGGTGGTGGTGGACACGCTGCTGTGGCCCAGCCGGTGGCTGATGCTCACGCTGTCCACCCCGTGGAAAAACAGCATGCTGGTCATGGTGTGGCGGAAGGCGTGGGGGTTCAGGTGGGGGAGGCCGTGGCGCTTTTGGAACCGCACCAGCCAGTTCCCCAGCTGGCTGGGGTTCATCCGGCCGCCCCGCTCTCCGGGGAACACGTAGGGGGACTCCTCCCACTTTTCCCCCAGCTTCTGGCGCTGGGCCTCCTGCCACTGGCGGTACTCCTCCAGCAGGGCCATGGTCTCCTCCGGCAGCTTGATGGTCCGCACCGAGTCCCGCGTTTTGGGGGTGCCCTCGTACACGCCCCTGTCCCCGGCGTAGAGCAAGGTGCAGTCAATGTGGATTTGCCCGCTCTCCCAGTTGACGTGGTCCCACTTGAGTCCCAGCAGCTCCCCCCGCCGGCAGCCGGACACCAGCAGCAGGTGCACCGCCGTGCGCCACTTGATGGGCTCGGCCTCCAGGGCCTTGAGGATTTTCGCCACCTCCTCCATCTGGAAATAGTTGGGGTCGCTGGCCTCCCGCTTGGGCGGGCTGGCCCGGTGGGCGGGGTTCAGGGGGATACGCATCTCCTTTTCCGCCTGGCCCAGCACAATGGAGATGACCAGGTGGCAGTTCATAATGGTGCGGCTGCTCAAACACCTTTCCTCCCGGTGGGTCGCAAACAGCAGGGAGTAGGGCAGCTCCAGGGCCTGGGCGATGCGCCGGGCCGTGGCGGGCTTGACCAGCTCCCCCTTGCGCAAACGCTCCAAGCTGACGCGGCCGCCCTCCTTTGCATTTACATAATTCTTGATGTCCCTGGCCTCCGCCACCTGCCACAGGGCCTGGCGGGCCTCTGCCATTTCGTTGTCCTCCCGGGCCTCGGGAAGGGACAGCTGTTGGTAGACATAATTCAAATGCTGCGGCCGGATTTCCCCCAGCTTTAGGTGGCCCAGGAAGGGCAGCACCCGCTTTAGGCTTTGGCGGTAATGGATGAGCGTCAGGTGCTTTAGGCCCGTGCGCTCTTTCAGCTCCAGCACATACGCGGCGTACTGGGCAAAGGTCTGGCGGCCGTCTGCCAAATATCCTTCCCGGCACTGCTTCTCAAACACCGCGGCCTGCTTTTCCGCTTCCTTGCGGGCGCGCTTTTCGCTCCAGCCCTCTGGCACCCGCCAGGTCATGGTGTAGGGGGTCAGCTGCTTGCCGGTGCGGGGGTCGCGCCCCTTGTACACCCGGATGCTGTAAGAGACCACTTGACCCTCTTTGTTCCTACGGGACTGCAAATATGCCATTTTTAACTCCTTCCCGCGGCCCTTTCCGCGCCGCTTTTCCCAATTTCTTCTAGGATAAAGGGCGGGCTTTCCCCTGTCAAACACAGCTTTTGGGGGATTCAACTTTTTTTCAACAGGGGAGAGGGGGCAAAAAAAGCCGCTGGAGCCATCCCTGTCCCGCCAGAAGGGGCAGCACCCTTCTGGAAGCGGAAAAAGGCGCAAAAAAACAGGCCCCCAAAGGGACCTGCTTTTCTGTGGGATTCTCTGGCTTACTGGTACAAATAGGCCGTTTGCAGCGCTTCCGCGGGGAAGGTGACGCCGGTCAGGGCGTTTAGCGTGGTCTGGTTTACCGAAAGGTCCGTGCTCTCCAAGGTGGACACCGGCACCTGGGCCAGCTCCTGCCCCTGGATGAGCTGCACCGCCATGTCGGCGGCGGCCACGCCCATCTCCCGGCCCGTGGAGCCCATAGAGGCCAGCGCCCCCGCCTGGACCATGGAAGCGTCCCCGGTATACCAAGGCACACCGGCCGCTTTGGCGGCCTCCGCCACCTGGGCCGCCGCCGGGGCAATGGTGCTGTCTGCGGGGGTGTAGAGGGCGTCCACCTGGGCGCACAGCTCTGTGGCGGCCTGCTGGGCCTCCTCCTCGCTGGCCACGGTGGATTCCACCACCGTCAGCCCCAGCTCGGAGCAGTAGCTTTTCACCCGCTCAGCCTCCGCCAAAGCGCCGGGCTCCCCGGCGTCATAGAGCAGCCCCAAGGTCTGCAAGGCGCTGCCGCTTTGGACAGCCAAATCCACCAGGCTGTTCACCGGGGTGGGGGAGGCCACGCCTGTGACCTTCTGGCCGTCCTCCAGGCCCAAGGCGGACACCTCGCCCACGCCGGTAAAGAGCACCGTCACGCCGGTGCCCTCTGCAGCGGTGATGGCTGCCTGGGCCGCCGGTGTGGCGATGGCCACAATCATGTCCACCTCCTGCTGGACGAACCCGCTGCAAATCTCCGCGGCCTGGGCCGGGTCGCCCCCCGCGTTTTGATAGTCGATTTTCACCTGGCTTTCATCGCAGCCCCACTCCTCCAGGCGGCCCATAAAGGCCTCCCGCAGGGAGTTCAGCGCGGTGTGCTCCTTGTACTGCACCAGGCCGATTTCATACGTCTCCTCCACCTGGGACACCTCGGGCGAGGCGCTGGGGGAGGGGGCTGGGGCGGGCTCCTGGGTGGAGCACCCCGCCAGAGAGGCGCACCCTAAGGCTAGGCACAGCAAGGCGCTGCAAAGTCGTTTCATCCGTGTTTCCCCCTTTCTGGGATAGTTTCCGTCCTTTTCCGAAAAAGCAAAATTCCCGCAGCCCCTTCCGAGAGGCCGCGGGAATCCTTTTCTTTGCCATGGGTCCCCGGGGGACCCGCTTTTCCTATTCCTCTGCTTTTCTCATTAAAACACACAGAGGCGCCTTTGTCAAGGGCTTTGGGCTTTACTCCACGGACTGGTCTTGGTACACCAGGGGCAGCTTCTCCAGCAGGGTGTCCACATCGCTGCGGCGCACAATGCCGTTGTACCCGCCGTTGAGCAAAGCGGCGTAGCGCTGGTCTTGGCCCTCGGCCACGCAATAGGTGACAACGTCCGGGTCGCTGCCGTCGAAGTACTCAAAGGTGATTTCCAGCACCAGGTTCTCCGCGTCGTAGGTGGCCGCGTCGGTGGAGAGCACCGCCTGGGACAGCGCCATCTGGTAGAAGGGCTGGTAGTTCTCATAGTCCACAGACTGGCCGTCGCCGTTGGTCACCACCAGATCGTACTCGGTTTCGTCCTCGGTGGAGTCCTCCTCGTTGACAACCTTCTCCACGTCAAAGCGGTACTCGGTGCCGTCGGCCACCCGCATGGTCAGGGCGCTGACGTTGTTGATGTTGGGCAGCCACACGTAGCTCATGCGCAAATCCATCAGCCCGGCCTCTGCCCAGGCGTTCACCGAATCCCCGGTGACTTCGTACACCAGGTCGATGTCGTCGGCAATCAGGTAGCGGTTGCCGCTGGAATTGGCTTCGCTCACCGCCAGGGTGTGCTCCTCGCCGTTCATGTCAAAGGTGATTTGGGCGTAGGGCTCGGCCAGGCCGTACTGCTCCAGGGTCTCCTGGGTGCGGCCGGCGGCCACCACGGCCTTGGCGGAGAGGCTCTTTAAGGCAGTGGCAATCTCCGTTAACGTGTTGGTGCCGGATTCCGCCATAACAGGCTGGGTAATCAGGTAGCTGCTCACCTTGCTGGAATCGTAATCGATGACAATGGGCTCTGCGGCATTGGCGCCGGAAAGCTCCATATGGTAGAGGACGTCCTCCAATGTGCTGGTAGAGCTGGAGCCCTCGCTGTCCACTGTTTCCTCCACCCGGTCCGCCACAGTGTAGACGTCCGTCTCGAAGAAGTAGAAGGGCGTCTCCAGCAGGCCGCTGGAATAGGAGGCGGTGATGTACACCACGCCGTCCTTCAACAGGTAGCGGCCGGAGGTCTCGCCGGCTTCATTGCCCATCACAAAGGAATCGCTGGTGCCGTCGGTATACTGGATATCCACCTTGGCAGCGCCCACGCCGGAGAGGCCGAACTGGGCCAGGTCTTCCTGCTCGCCCAGGTTCTTGCTGGCCTCAATGGAGACGGCCATGTTCACGGCGGCGGTCACCTGGGAGATATCCACGTCATAGCTCTGGTAGCCGTCAATGGTAAAGTCCACCGAGGTGCTGCTGGAAGAGCTCTCCTCCGAGGAGCTGCTCTCCTCGGAAGAAGTGGCGGTGCCGTCGTCCACAGGCACCATCACATAGCTGGCGTTGGGGTTCTCCACGGTAACGGTGGCCACCTCGCTGGTTTCCCGGTCGGTGACCATTTCGGAAGCCACCGAGGAGCTGCTGGAGGCGTCCTCGTCCGCTGCGGGCTGGGTAAGCAGCAGCACAGCCGCACCGCCGCCCAGCACCACCAGCACCGCCAGCATGATGATGAGATAGCGAATGTTCTTCTTCATAGGCTTACAGGTGCCTCCTCTTCAGGAAAATCACCAAGCCGCAGGCCAAAATGGCCACCGGGATGACAGCGCTGAAGATGATGCCCCACATATCCATGGTGCTGCGGGTGGCTGTAACATCCATCTCGTTTGTCTGCACCCGTTCGGTCAAAACGGTGACATTGCTGCCGTCGTTGCCGGTGAGGTACAGGGTAAGGTCTGTCACAAAGGAGCCGTTGCTGAAGGCGTTGCTCATAAAGGTATCCAGGAACACGTAAGAGGAGCCGAACATCACCAGGCTGCGTGTGACAGAGGAGCCGTCTACCTGCACATACTTGCTGGAGACAGAGGCCACGGTCTGGCTGCTGGTGTCGGGGTCGGCGGCCTGCTCCTCGGTGGTGTCTTCCGTCACCACATAGGCGCTGTCGCTGGTGGTCCACAAGTCGTAGGTGGAGATGCCGTTGTTGGCGTCAAACAGCTTGGTGATGGGCGCGCTGTAGTAGGACACCAGCCGGTCGTAGGTGTTTCCGGAGAGGTAGTCTTCCGAGGGGTCTACCAGCACGCCGTAGGCGTCGGCCAGGGCCATGCGGTCGGTATTGGTCTCGGCCACAACGCCCTCTTCCACGCGGATGCCCCACTCCTCCAAGAAGGCCTCATAGTTGGGCATGCTGCCCTGGGTGGGGTTCGAGGTGGCCAGCAGCGTCAAAGCCTCGGGGTTGGTGGTGTTGTTCAGGTATTCCCGCAGCTTGTCCACTTCCGCCTCGGAGTAGTCGGTGGTGGGGGTGGGCAGCATCAGCACCTGGGTGCCCTCGGGGATGCTCTCGGTGAGCAGGTCGATCTCCTGCACCTCAAAGTTCTGGTCCTCCAACATGGAGATAAAGCTGGCCATGTTATCCAAGGTCAGCATCTCCCCGTGGCCGGTGGCGATGGTGAACACAGGCACGTCCTCCATGTTCACCAGCTCCAGGGCGCCGGCCAGGGCGCTGTCCACCATGGAGTAGGTGTTGTAGCCGCCAGTGGTCTGGTCCTGCTCAATGGTGAACAGGTCGGTGACGGTCAGCACACGGTGGCGGCGCTCGGTCTGCACCATCACCTTGCCGGTGCTCAGGTCTTCATCGGCGTACTCGCTGATAAAGGTGGGGTTGGTATCGGGGTCCACAAACTCCACCTTGATGTGAGAGTTTGCCTCCGCCAGGCGCCGGGCCAGGCTTGCCACCTGGCTGTATTCCAGGCCGTAGCTGGAGTAAATCTGGTTGTTCTCATAGGCATCCTCGCTGCCGATGAGGTAGATGGTGGTGTCCTCGTCAATGCTCTGGGCAATCTCAATGGCCTGGTCGGACAGGGTGTTCAGTCCCTGGGCGGTCATGTCGATGTCCATGGAGGGGAAGCGCTCGGCCAGGGCGGAAACCACCACGTTGAGCACAATGACAATGGCCACAAACACCACAGTCATCAAAGTGGCCATGCCGCCCCGCTTAAATTTGTTGGAGCGAAAGGGGTTCTTCCCCTTTTTGGGGGCCGGCTTTTTGGCCCCGTTCTGCTTTACTTCTGTCTGTTTGGTTTCCATAGTTCGTTTTCCTCCTTAGCTCCAGCGGCGGCTCTCCACCTTGCGGGCGGTGAGAAAGACAAACACGGCGACAACGCTGATAAAGAAAATCACGCTGGAAATGCTGAACATACCCTGGGTAAAGGTGCTGTAGCGGTCGTTAAAAGAGAACCACTGGATGGCCGTGCTGAGTACCTCGTTGGAGACAACAGAGGCCAGGGAATCCATATACATCAGCAGCACGGAGATGATGAAGGTGCCAATGGCGGCGATGATCTGGCTCACCGTCAGGCTGGAGATGAACACGCCAATGGAAATCATGGCGGCGCCGTAGAGCAGCGCGCCGATGTAGTTGCCGATGATCTCGCCCCAAGAGGGGGTGGAGAAGGTGCTCATCACAATGGCGGGCAGGATGCCGCCCAAGGTGGTGGCCACAAAGTACACAAAGCAGCAGGCAAAGAACTTGCCCAGCACAATGGCCGTAACGCCCACCGGCGCGGTGAGCAAAGCCTGGTCGGTCTTGTTCTTCTGGTCGTCGCACATGCTGCGCATGGTGATGATGGGGATAATCATCATGCTGAAGCTGAACATGGTGCCGAACACCGAAGAGATGTAGCTGGAAGAGCTGGTGAGCATGGCCTGGTAGTACCAGAAGCCGTACAGGGCCATGAGCACAGAAACACACACGTAGCCAACAGGGGAGCTGAAATAGGAGCGCACCTCGCGCTTGAAAATGGCTTTCATTTACGCTTCCCCTCCTTTCTCAGAATCCTCATCCGTTTCCGGGGCCCCGTCCTCGCCGGCTTCCAGGTCCAAATCCTGGTCAGGGTCCAGCTGGGGGGCGCCGCCGTCCTCATCCTCCTGGCTGGGCAGCAAGGCGGCGTCGGTGCTGGTCAGCTGCAGGAACAGGTCCTCCAAGGTGAGGTCGGTGTTCTTCAGGGCCAGCATGGGCCAGCCCTTGCGGGCCATCAGGGCGAACACATCCCGGCGGATGTCGTTGTCCGGGGTGGATTCCACGCTGACTTCGAACACGCCCTTCTCCTTTTCGCCCAGGGAGTAGGCGTCCACCACGCCGGGCACGTTCTGCAGGGCGTGTACCATTTCCTTCTCCGGGCCCTCGGCGCGCAGGATGAGCCGGTGGTCGGGGGAGAGGTCGTGGGCCAAGGTGTCGGTGGCGCCGTCGGCCACAATGCGGCCGTTGTTGATAACCAGGATGCGCTCGCACACGGCCTGCACCTCGGGCAGGATGTGGGAGCTCAAGATAACCGTGTGGTTGCGGCCCAAGTTTTTGATGAGGGTGCGGATTTCAATAATCTGCTTGGGGTCCAGGCCCACGGTGGGCTCGTCCAGAATGAGCACCGGGGGGTTGCCAATCAAGGCCTGGGCAATGCCCACGCGCTGCTTGTAGCCCTTGGACAGGTTGGCAATAAGCCGGTTAAAGACGTTTTCAATCTTCACCAGCCGGCAGATTTCCTGGATATGCTGCTCCCGGGGGAGCTTGGCCTTTTTCAGCTCGTACATAAAATACAGGTATTCCTTTACCGTCATATCCATGTACAGGGGCGGCAGCTCCGGCAGGTAGCCAATCATCTTTTTCACCTCGCCAGGCTCCTCCAGGGTGTTCTTGCCCGATACAGTCACCTCGCCGGAGGTGGCGGAGAGGTAGCCTGTGATGATGTTCATCGCGGTGGACTTGCCAGCGCCGTTGGGCCCCAGGAACCCAACAATGGTGCCCTCCTCGATTTTAAAACTCACGCGGTCCAGCGCCAAGTTCTGGCCATAGCGCTTGGTGAGGTTCTTGACCTCTATCATGTCCGTGATTCCTCCTGTTTCCGTCGTTTAGCCGGGCGGCCTCCTCGGAAGGCCCCCAGCGCCGTTAACTTTACCATAGTACCGCAAAATTGCCTGTTTTGCAAGGGTTTTCCACCCAGGCACCATAGATTTCCTACAGTTTACCCCAGTTTTGTGAAGTTTCAGTGAAGGGAAGGCGAAATTCCAGGCGGCGGGCGCCCCCCGAAACCCATGGCGCGGACGTGCGCCAACCTCTCCCACAAGCGCGGCGTTAAGCCGCCGTCTCGGCTGCCGCCTCGGTCGGTCCTGAACGGTCCCCACCGGGGACCAGGACCACAGGCGCGAATTGCCCGGGGTGCAACCCCCCCGGCGCGGACGTGCGCTAGCCTCTCCCGCAAGCGCGGCGTTAAGCCGCCGTCTCGGCTGCCGCCTCGGTCGGTCCTGAACGGTCCCCACCGGGGACCAGGACCACAGGCGCGAATTGCCCGGGGTGCAACCCCCCCG
>OFMJ01001460.1_pt1 | contig 17502 bp, 11 predicted proteins | sample 1541801 | NCBI WGS metagenome assembly OFMJ01 (sample SAMN04209234, study PRJEB22552) | human gut metagenome | biome: gut; material: feces | host: Homo sapiens | place: USA: Oklahoma
TTCAATGAGTGGTGTCAATCATTTTACTGGTATCGGTTTTCTAGTTAAATGGTGTTGAGGCCAAAAACACATCATTAAAAACCAACTCAATATTAGGTTTTGTGGAAATATCAATGCTACCTATAATCTTTAATTCACCTCTAGAAAATTCAATTAACTCAAAATCCATCCATAGCTGCTCGTTTAAGTATTGGTTAAACCTTCCCAAAACTTCCTTAATTTCATTTTCTTTCATTACAATTCTCCTATTAAGACACCGGAATATGAGTATTTGCCGCTGCTTCAGCATTATAGCTCGGATTTTGTGGTTTTAAAGTACTAGTATGATACCACACTCCATCTGTACCCAAATACTCAGCTCCATAACCTTGTCCATTTGCATTTGTCTCTAATTTCTGCAAAGAAACACGATATATTGAACCTTCCTTTCCATATTCGATTCCTTTGCGTTTTTCTTACTGAAAACTTACTTGCCATGAATTTCAAAGGTCGAACTAATACCTCTTACATGGGTGGCGCGGCTACCTCCAGTGTTCCGTATTCTGCCACCCAACGACTCTAAAACTACCGCTGAAAATGAGAAAACTGCAGGGTGCAAAAGTCCGGATTGTTATGCTGGATGCCCTTGTTTTTTGAATACTTTTTCCTGCATTTCAGAAAAACTTATGCCACGAGCAAAAGCTGATTTCACCAAAACCAACAGTTTTAAGGCATTTTTCAGCTTCTGGCAGGAGATTCCTTTGATTCAACCACAATATTCTGCGGATTGCCAGCTTCTACATGCAAAACAGAGTTGGATATCCCAATTCTATACCAACAAGCGGCTACCGCCCGTCATCTTTTAGCACTGTGACGGCCTGTGTGCCGGTTTTAAACCCTGCTCGGAAGATGTACCATGAGGCAAATATTCTGGCTTGTTGAGCCAATTCAGAGGCATTTCTCCCCAAATCAGCCAATATGACCAGGGTCGAAAAGTGTGCAGGTTAAAGAGGTTATGCTGGAAAACGCATAACCTCTGGGGACATCGCCCGGCAAAGCCGGATCGTATCTATCACTCTTTTTCTAAACAATAGATCATAATAGGGGAATCATTACCTTTTTCGTATACGTAAATTCTCTTGCATACTGGACATCTCCAAACATTATACTTAGGTAAAGGAATCATCCAGGGTTGTATACTTTCACCATCAAAAATGTCTTCCCACTCCTTATCAGTATAAACCCTCAGTTCTACATCATTTGGAGCCTCGTGATTATCTAGTTTTGCCCCACAAGTACAAGTCATTCTTGCCATTAAATCATCTCCTTATTATTCCTTCATTTGTCCAAATCTCAACTTCTCCCGGTAGAGTTCCACCATACTTTCCCAATGCTCGATTAATAACAGTATTGGCTTGTTCTAAAGTTAAACCAGTTTTTCTTCCATCAATAATAACTGTTTGAGCTCCCTGTTCAAAGCCATCTTGAATTCTTGTAACGGGTGTATTTAAACTGGTTCCATTTAATGTCTTCAGTTCCGTTTTAATACCGTCAACGAAAAAGTCTGGCGTTTTTTCATTCGGAATATTTGAACGCGGAATAATTTCGACATCTTTACCTGAATTCAGCAAATCCTCAACCATACTCCTTTCATCTGGTTTTAACCCGTCTAATTTCCCTGTTAAATTTCCTTTTGTAGTCTCAGAATCCCCCTTTGTCAGCGCTTCAACAAACTTCCCCGCATCATGCCCTATTCCGGTTATATCTGCAAATACTATCAACACTCCAGCTACTGCTGCTCCAAATTCATTAACAAGCGTTTCCGCTATTTCGGCAGACATTCCAATTTGGCTGGCATATTCTCCTACTCCTACCAATGCCGGAACCATTCCGCCACCGGATCCTCCGCCTAATATGCCTGCTAATTTTGTCAGTGCCGGACCTATTTTTGTAAGAAGTTTAGGAATCGCCTTTACTGCAAAGTATGTCTGCAGTGCATCACTAACTAACTGACCAAGATAAAAATATGTTGTATCAGTAACACCGTTTTCTAATACCCAGTCCTCCATTAACTTCTGGTAATAATCACTGTCACTGGAATCCCATTGACTGCCAAGTTCTTTCATTGAGAATATTATATTCAGCGCGTTTTCAACCAGCGCAAATCCTGCTCCCAGCAGAATATTATACGCGACTGTAACCAGTTCACAATCAAGGGTCTCGCAGCTCTCTTTTGCCCATTCCAACATCCCCTTCAGCGCACCAGTGGCTTTTTCATAAATATAGCTACTCGCTTTATCCCTAAACTCGGTAGCTTTGTTTTGAACAAATGAAACGAAGTCACCTAATGATGAAATTTTATGTCCACTCGGATCAACATAATTCAGCGGACTGTTCTTCGTATAAGCATACCGGTTCAGCGTCAGCGGGTCTGTGATATCCCCCAGATACGTATCTTCCTGGAAGAATCTTCCCTTATCTGCATTATAATACCTCGCCCGCAAATACTCAAGTCCGGTATTCGGATTAAAGCTCTCTGCATTATACCTATAGAAGTCTGTATGCTCTGTACTTCCCAGCGTCACCTGGCCGTATGGGTCATACTTGTATACGCTTGTCACCATACCGTTATACCAGGTATTGGCTGTCACGCTGCCTCTTCCGTCATACAGATAGTAGCTGGTTTCATTGCATACCAGGTCACGCGCTTCCGTCCAGATATTATTTCGAGACAGCCTCTGTCTTCCATTATAGCTGTAGCTTCCTGCTGTTTTGCCATCGTATGTTTTCTGACACTATCATACGCTATAAAATAGGTTGTCTTATCAAACAGATTCTTTATTCTATCGTAATCGTAGTAATATCCCCATAAGAATAGAAGCTTCGTACATTCTTATGGGGATATTCTTAATTAGTTACGAAAGGATATTAACAGATATTCAATAGCTTTGACCGTCCATTATATACTAATTATTGAGTAAAAAATAGTTCTTTGTCTTGCCTTCCAGAACTATCTATTTATAACAGACTACTTTTTTCAATATTAGCTGATGCTTTAAGCACAAATTTTTTTTCATTATCACCTATTTTTTATATTCACCTTTAAAACTCTAATAATTTATATTGTTTAAGGCTAATTGCGCCAATGTTGTAATTGTTACTACTTTAATATCAACATCCATTTATACTATTTGAATACAAAATATTTCACAATTACACAAGAACTATTATATGCTGCTAAAAAGTATGTCAATACTATTTCCTTACCATATACTTTAATAGCAAAATGAATTTAAGAAAATTGAATTACATTGCTCATCAGGATTATTTGAGAATAAGTCTTTACCCATATTGTGTTATATGCAAATCATTCAACATAAGCACTCATAGATATCCCCTATCTTTTATTAATTTGCACAAATCCTTTCTAGTTTTCTGTTAATTCTCCAGATATTTTTTGCAATGTTATCTCAACTCCTCCTGGAGCATATATTACCTGCACTGTAAGCAACTTACCTTGATCCTTTGATTCTTTAACCAAAATCGCCGAACTTCCAGACATTTTTAATGCCCCGGTGCTCATCTCCATAAATCCTTCATAGTCTTTTAAATATTGTTGATATGTAGTTATATTTTGTGAATAATCGGGTACTTTTGCATATACATATGTCTTTTGCACCATGTCAGGAGTAGATTGAGAATGCATCTTCCTAATTTTACCATATCCAGTTACCTTGGTAAAAGTAGATATCTCATCACCCGATAATTTATAATTTTCGGCTTTTTCTACACCATCCAACATATAAAACAATCCGCCGAAAATTGTTATGAAAAAAAATATAAAACATATTACAAATATAGTTATCATTGTTTTACTTATCCTTTGATCCATAAATTCACCTGCGAAACTCGCTTATTAACTTTTTTGCAAAGTCTTTTGATTCATCGGTTTCGTATCCAACAAATTTTATTTCTACAATATCAGCCTTATCAAACAAATAAACCTGACCATCGCTTAAATCACCCTCAGGATAGTATACTCCTTGATAATCAAACACATGACCCTCCTCTTTATTTGTAATACTTTTACAATATCCAGAAATCATAAATATAGTTCCATCTTCCACCTGTACAACAGAACCAAGAGGCAAAAAAACTTCACTTTGAGAATAATATTCCAAATTTTTACTATCCACCTTTTGTTCTCCTATCTCATTATTTTTACAAGCCGTTAATAATATTGCTACGCTTATGAAAAGAAAAAATAACCTGATTTGTCTCATTTTCCTCCTATGACTCCATATCTATTTGCTTGCAGGAGAAGAATTCCTCCCGCAAGCTTAAGGATCTACTTTTTTAATCTCAAGACCAACAGATACTCCCAGTAGTGCTGCTGCACCTGCTTTTACTTTTACTCCATCGCCGCCAAACTTAAAAGCTGCTTCACCTCCAATTGCACCTGCATGTCCCTCTATTGTACCACCAAATGATAATCCTAACAATACAAAACCAATAGATGAATCTCCAGAAATGACAGATGCAAGACCTTTTGCTTCAGCTGATACGCCGTCAGGAGCTACTTTTATTTCAGCTCTCCCTTCTGCCAATAATGCCTTTACCCCTAGACTACCATCTAAGCCAAATTCAGAACTACCTACTAGAAAATCGTTACCAGCTCTTACTGTATTATATTCTCCGTATACTCCTAAATCCAAAAATCTTATATCCTTTTCACCGGATAATCCGTCTTTACCATACTTTGCATCTCTTGAAATTCCAGGCAGTTTATAGTTTGCACCAAATGCAATTTCAACTGTAGCCGCATCATAGGAATATCGTCCACCGCTTGTACGTTTTTCATCTCCCCACTTTTTGTAGGAATTTGTAACATCACAAGATGTAGCTGTTGTCTTTACTTCTGCGTTATCAGTTGCCCTGTTCACATAGCTACCAGTCGCATTCCTATATGCTTGCTCCTCTATTATAGTATTAGTACGTACCTTTTGATTTTGAAGAGCAGCTGCATAACTTGAGGCATTGATAGTATTATCCCCACCTCCATATAAATAATTAGATGCGGGTACTGTTCTGCTTATCGATGTTTTTTTATCTTTTTTGCTTTCTTTGACTGCCGCTTTCGTCTTCAGATTATATTTTATTGATGGTGATTTATTTGTATCTATACCTATATCAGCTAAATTCAACTTTGTAGTAGGAAATAGACTATTTTCACGCTGGTGGTCAGCAAATGTTTTTTGAAGTTTATTCACAGCAGCAAAATAATCTTTTTCAGTACTAGTACTTTGCTTTAGTCCGCCTCCATAAGTTGTATTTCCACTCGGATCAATATAATTCAGCGGGCTGTTCTTCGTATAAGCATACCGGTTCAGCGTCAACGGATCAGCAATATCTCCCAAATATGTATCTTCCTGGAAGAATCTTCCCTTATTAGTATTATAATATCTCGCCCTTAAATACTCAAGTCCGGTATTCGGATTATAGCTCTCTGCATTATACCCATAGAAGTCTGTATGCTCTGTACTTCCCAGCGTCACCTGGCCGTATGGGTCATACTTGTATACGCTTGTCACCATACCGTTATACCAGGTATTGGCTGTCACGCTGCCTCTTCCGTCATACAGATAGTAGCTGGTTTCATTACATACCAGGTCACGCGCTTCCGTCCAGATATTATTCCGTGACAGCCGCTGCCTTCCTTTATAGCTGTAGCTCTCCGTCGCCCCGCTGTTCACCGTATAAGCGGTCAGCACCTCCGTATACTGCCGGTTCGTGTCATTCACATATTCCGTCAGGTCATAGGCTCTTCCCGTTGCAGAACAGATATAGCTGAACAAATCGCCTTCCGCCGTCAAGCTTCCATCTTCATTCTCATGATTCTCCGGCATGAAGATTTCACCGCTCACATTCTTTCCGTAACCGCATTCCGCTTCCGGATTGTAATTCAGCTGGAACGTCCGGTTCCCATCTCCGTCATAGGCGGCTGCCATCAGAAGCTTCTGTCCATCCTTTACCGCTTTTAACCGGTTCTCCGTATCGTACTGGTACGTCGTCTCCGCATAATTCATCAGGCATTCCTGGGTCAGATTACCATTGGCATCGTATTTGTACGTGTAGCGTTTCGTCAGATTCCCTTCGCAGACCACCGCGCTTACCATCTGGTTATCCGCATTGTAGGTATACGTCGTCTTATCCGGGTTTGCATACGTAAATGCTTTCTGCTTCTTTGCCATTGTCCGGTTTCCGACGCTGTCATACTCATACGTATAGGTAGTCTTGTCGAACATTCCCTTATCTTCTTTGCACTCGATGAGCTGGCCGTTATCATCGTACCTGAATGTCCGCTTTGTCGTCTGCCACTCCGGATTCTGGTTCTGCCACGGGTTATCAGAAACATGGACGCACTCTCCATCCGGGCCGCCCTTGTGGCCGAAATCCTTATTCGAAGCAAACAGGCACTCTTTGGCCGTCTCATTGGTAATCAGGCCAGCGTCATTATACATGTACTGATAATCGGAAATCAGGAAGCCGCAGGAACATAAATTCTCTGCTTCCACGATCTGGTCTCTCGCATTGTACGTGTAAGTGCTGGTGCTTCCATCCGCCCTCTTCACCCTCGTAAGCCGGTTTAAGGGATCGTAGCTGTAAAATGTCTCCCGGCCGTCACGATCCACGATTTTTGTGATATTATCATTCTTGTCGTAGGTATAGACTACCGCGTATCCATCCGGATACAGGATCTTCTGCAGGTTGTCCGCTTCATCATAGAAATATTCCACGGTCTTCCCGGAGCCATTCGCGGCGGTCTTCAGTCTGCCGAGCGCATCGTACGTATAGCTGCTTTCTCCGGTAATGTCCTCCATGGAGATTCTCTGCCCCATCACATTATAGCCCATCTGGACCGGGTGATCGGCTTCAGCGCCGTTCTGGTCTTCGTACGTCTTTTCCACAAGCCCGTTCAGGACATCGTAATCGTAGCGGATCGTGTCGCCCTTCGCTGTCATCCGCTCTGTCATCCGGCCGCCGGCATCATAAGCGAACTGCTCTTTCCTGCCCATCGGGCTGGTTAAAGAGGTCATGTTGCCTTCCAGGTCATACGCATACTTCGTTACATTCTTCTCAGCATTAGTCATTGCTGTGATATTTCCCATCACGTCGTACGCATACAGAGTGTCATTTCCCATCGGGTCGGTAACCATAGTCAGACGATCCAGAATATCGTACTGGAAATGGGTGATCAGGCCATCCGTCGCCTTCGCGGCCGTCACATTACCATGGTTATCATACGTAAACTCCTGGCTCAGGCCCATCTTATCGGTCAGGGCTGTAATTCTGCTTCCCGCATCATAGGTAACAGACTGTGTCTGGTTCAGCGGGTCAGCTGCCGTAATCTGCCGGTTGTCCTTATCGTAAGTATTCCTGTAAATATAGCCCTTCGGGTCTGTCAGCGCCGTTATATTGTAGTTGTTATCATACGCGTAGCTGGTGGTGCGGTCTCCCGGCCTCGTTACAGAAGTTACATTTCCTACCATGTCATAGGTAAACTTCGTCGCCTTTCCTTCCGGATCCACGCTTTCCTTCATCTGGTCAATCAGGTCATAGACGTAGGTGTTCTTATGGCCCATGGCATTCGTCACCGCATTTAAATTACCGCGTATGTCATACTCGTAGGTCTCCACTCCGCCCTTTGCGTTGACTGCCTTCGTCATCCGGTGCATAATATCGTATTCAAAGACCGTGGTACGGCCAAGGCTGTCTGTATCCTTTGTGATATTGTCACCATTATCATACGTAAAGCGGCGATTTAGTCCCAGTGGTGTTGTAATTCCAGTCAGGCGGTGGACGGCGTCATATGTATATGCATACTCTCCGCCATTTTTCTGTGTCATCTTCGTTACCATGCGGTTTAAGTCCACCTCATAGGTGGTTACATTCCCCATGGCGTCGGTGATACTCGTTAATTCGTCGTGCTTATCGTAGGTATAGCTGGTCTCCGCCCCCTTCGGCGATATTTCCTTTACCAGATTGCCCATCACATCATACTGGTATTCCGTAATCAGTCCATTGGCATCCTTTGCCTTCGTCATGCGGCTTAACGCATCGTAACGGTACTCCTGCTTACTTCCCTCCGGTGTTGTAATGGAAAGGAGGCGGGACAGTTCATCGTACTCATAACCGGTACTATTGCCATTTCCATCCTGCAGTGCAGTCATGCGGTTCAGGACATCATACGAATATGCGTTTTTTACTCCGTTTCCATCTGTAGCCTCCGTCAGATTACCGTTTGCATCGTAGGCAAATGCAGTCGCTGCTCCCAGCGGGTCAACCTTTCCGGTAATCCGGTTGATGGCGTCGTATGCGTAGGTATAGACAGCTTCGCCCGGCTCTGTGATCCCGATCACGTTTCCTACCTTGTCGTATTCGTAGGATGTGGCCGTTCCATCGGCCTCAGTAACACGTATCAGGCGGTCGAGGGCGTCATATTCATACGCTGTCGCCGCCCCGTCGGTTCCGGTCGCGCGGATCAGGCGGTTAAACTTGTCATATTCATAGACCGCAGCTCTTCCGATCGTATCCGTCTGTTTGATCAGATTTCCGGCAAGATCATATTCGTAGACCATGGTATTCCCGGTATTATCAGAAGCTTTTACTATCCGCCCCATGGAATCGTATTCATAGGTGGTCTCCACCCCTGCCTCGTCGGTGCTGGCACTCATCTGGCCGTTTGCATCATATTCCATGGAAACCTTGTCTCCATCCGGCATGGTCATGCTGATCAGATTGCCTTCCGCGTCATACTCATAGGCATATGCCCCGCTCATGGCGTCAGTCATCTTAACGGTACGGCTTAACGCGTCGTACTCCATGGAGGTCTCACCCTTTAATGCATCGGTCATCTTTAAGACGTTGCCGAGAGAATCGTAATCCATGGCGGTCACGCTTCCGGCCGCGTCAGTGACGGCCCGCATCTGGCCAAGAACGTCATAATAGTATGTACTGCTGTTTCCCAACGCGTCTGTTGTCTTTAATGTTCTTCCGTTTAAATCGTAATCGCTGCCGGTGGTCTGCCCCAGAGCGTCGGTGATCTCCTTCAGTCTTCCGGCCGCGTCATAAGCGTATTCGGTATTGTGGCCGTTGCCATCGGTTGTCCCGGTCTGGTTTCCGGCCGCATCATACGTATATTCCGTAACACCGCCCAGCGGATCCACACTTCTGACCAGACGATTGCTGCGGTCATACTCAAATGTATAGACGCGGGTTTCATCATCAGTGATCCGAATGATATTGCCGTTTCCATCATAGGACATCGCCGTTACAAGGCCATTCTGCGCGGTTGTGCTGACGATATGGCCGGCACGGTCATACGTGTAGGAAACTTCACTTCCGTCCGGATAGATGGTCTTCTTCACATTTCCATTCCGGTCATACCGGTAATACACGGTATTTCCCAGGGCGTCTTCCATCGTAACGGGAACGCCAAGGAGCTTGTGATATCCTGCTTTTACCGTATTTCCCAGACGGTCTGTTGCTGCAGTTGTATGTCCTTTGCCGTCTAATGTGTAGGTCATATCATTTCCGAGGGCATCGGTTACTTTTATCAGGCGGTCGCGGCTGTCATAAGCGTAGGAAGTGACATTGCCTTTGGCATCGGTTTCTCTCACTTTGTTATAGTTTTCATCGTACTCATAGGTCAGGGTATTTCCCATGGCATCCGTACCGGACAGAATGTTGTACATCCGGTCATAGGTGAAATCTGTTTTCACACCCATGGCGTCCGTAATCGACAGAACACAGCCGGCAGGATCGAACTCGTAACTGGTCGTTCCACCATCTTTCGCAGTCTCTGAGACACGCCGGCCTTTCCGATCATAGACAAATACCTCGGAGTTGCCCAGCGGGTCGCCGGCTGTCAGCTGACGGTTCATCTCATCATAGGTGAAGGTATACGTATTTCCCTCTCCGTCGGTATAGCTCACAGGGACGGCTCCGTCATACGTATACGTACTGGTTCCGCCATTTCCGTCTGTCATGGAGATCATGCGGTTTACTTCATCGTAGCTCCAGGAGACAGTGTTCCCTTCCGCATCTGTCATAGAGAGCAGATTTCCCTGTTCATCGTAGATAAATGAAGTAGTATTCCCTTCGTAATCCGTGGCAGTCAGCGGCTGATTCTGTTCGTTGTAGGTGTAGGAAGCCTGGCTGCCGTCTTCTCTGGTGATGGTCAGAACGTTTCCATTATCATCGTAGGCATAGGAGGCCGTAACCCCCAGTTCATCCGTTTCAGAAGCAAGATGGCCCGACGCATCATATTCTCTGGCTATCGAAGAACTATCCGGATACACGATCTTTGTGGTACGCTTTTGCTCATCGAACCAGTATACCGTTCCATTTCCCTTATTATCAGTGGCGATGGTGTGGTCGTCAAAATATTCCAGCGCTGCCGTATTTCCACTGCCATCCACCTGGGCGATTACACGGTTCTCATCATCATACGTATTCTGAATGACCCTGTTTCCATTCTCATCATACCACGCGGTCATGCGGTTCTCATCGTCATACTCATAACGGCGGATTCCGCCTTCCGGATCAGTCACAGAAATCAACCGGCCATCTTCATCGTATTCGTAAGAAACTGCCTCCCCATCCGGCAGCGTAATGGAGGTAATCCGGTCGTGGTCATCCATCTCCACATCAAAGATTTTTCCTGACGCAGTCCTTACCTCTGTCAGTCTGTAATCATTATCATAGGTATAAGTCGTGGTATTTCCTTTTCTGTCCTTCTTATAGTGCAGGAAACCTGCATTATCAAACAGGATGCTGGAGCCATCCAGATAGCTGAGTTCCCATCCGGCAACACTGGGCTTTGAGTTCCCGGAATTTTCAGAATCCTCCGGATTTTCCGGTTCTTCCGGTGTTCCAGGCTCTGTCTCATTTTCGTCATTTGCAGTTTCATCGTCTGCCAGGAGCATCGGTTTCTCTGCTGCGTAGGATGCCTCAGAGGCAGTCGCTACCGGCGGTTTTGGAATTTCCGGAAGAACTACGTCGAAGGAATCCAGAGGCTTTAATACGAGATCATACCCCTCCGGCCCTTTGTAAATATCGCCTTCCCTGGTAAATGGCAGCATCGCGCCATCGTTCTGGCGGTACAATATTCTTCCATCCGGAAGCATGGTTAAATGTTCGCCAAAGGAGCCGCTCCACCCCCGGCCAAATTCAGAACGGTTGTCCGGCAGTAAGGAGTTGTAGGCCCTCTGTACTTCAAAATCCCCGCCAAGCTCTGTAAGCAGCGCATCTGTCTGTGACATATAGAAGTTTCCGGTATTTAAGTTGACAGGCTCGAAACCAAAGGAACAGTATACGCCCGCCCCCTGCAGCAGCCCTGATAACACCAGTTCTTCCCATGGCGTCAGATTCTCAAAGTTGTACTCTCCCGCATCGGGATCAGGATTGCGGATAAAAAGATACGTATCCATCTCTGTCAACTGATTTAAGTAGATATGATTGTCCTTTGCAATCGTATTGGGATTTACTTTATAATGCCTCGCAATTCGCTGAACGAGATCATCCTGCTGAACATGATAGATCAGGAAGGTATCCGAGAGCTTCTCTCCGGATTTTTCTGTCTCTCCGGCAGGTTCTCCAGATTCATCCTTTATCTCCGCCTCAGCTTCTGCTTTAAACTGGTAGACTGTGTTTGTCTTAAGCGATTCTAAATCAATGCCGTCGCTTTGCCAGTTCGATTTCGGGATCACGGTAAAATCATGCTCCAGACCCGCCAGATCGAATTTGGGATACAGGACGGTATCCTCACCGGTGGCCTTGCTGCCTGTCACATTCTCACCGGTTGATGTGTCAATCAGTTCCCAGGTTACCTCAGCATCGCCGGTAGTTTTTCCATGAGCCAGGACACCGGTGGCAGAGCCGCCCTCGATATCGGTTTTTCTGACGGATGGCGTCACGGTAATAGTCGTGTCTGCTACCGGGTAGTCTTCCGGATTGCCTCCAGGGTTGTCCCCCTCCCATTCCACGGTGATCTTCGGACCCATGGCGTCTTTTCTGTTATACAGAATCTCACCGGGAACGCGCAGTTCCTGCGGCGTATCAGCACCGGGTTCCTGGTCTGCCTTAATGACAAATCCGGCCTGTGGTGTCTTCCCTGTGATCCAGCTGTTCATGGTCTCTGTAATATCAAAGTCCATAGCCATGTTCTCGCCCGGCGCTGACTGTCTGATTCCGGTCTCTGTAAAGGGCGGAGCTCCATTCCAGTTGATTTTATGGGCATCCCAGCCCACAGTGGGCGTACCGACGGTAAATACATTTGCATTGCTGCTGTTGTTGGTCCTGGCTGTGACGGTAAATATCGCACTGCTGCAGACCGCGTTCGCATCCTGCAGCATAGAGGTAATGCTTTCGCAGTCATTTTCATTAAATGCAACGTATTGGCGGCAATTCTTTAAATTGCTGTCTGCATAGCCAACATATGCATTTCCATCCCAGTTAAATATGGCATTCGGCTGGCCCTGTGATGCCATTGCAAAGATAAACTCATTTGACGGAACTGCGGTGGCCGGATCAATCCGTACCGGATACTGCCGCTCTTCTGCATCCAGCCATTTTTTATCTGCAGTGACGGATATCTCGTAGCTGCCATTCGACCCACGTCCCAGCTTCATAGATAAATCGGTGCTCGTCTCGCCGGCGGCATCGATCATATAAGGCGCCTCTAAGAGAAATACAGGCGATTTCCTGCTTGTCCTGTAAAATATAATATTCTTTCCGGACTGTGCGGCCTTTAACCCGGAGGTCCTTACCTCGTAGGAAAATGTATTCTGATCCGTAGGTTCCAGAAGAATAATATCTTCTTTTACCGTATCTCCGCGCAGGGTATATTGAATATCTATGCCGGGATAGACGTTATTATAGCGAATCGCATTTCCTGCTGCAGCACTCTTTTTAAAAATGCCGCCAGAGGGAATCATCTCAATCGCATCAGAGCTGGAGGCCAGCGCCACCTTAATGCCCCTGGAGGAGGTCGGTTTTGACGGGATGGTCACATCAATCGCGCCGGAAGCATTTTTGTAGACAGACGGGATCTCTTCGCTTTCCTCCTCATAGAACAGAGCAGAATCCTCCTCCATACCGGAGGGGTCATCTCCTTCGAGTATATAGGCGGCAGACCGTTCCATCTGTATTTTTGTTTCGGAAGAAACCAGTGTGTTGTCTACACGCGATATCTTCCCATCTTCATCCTTGTAAAGGCCGGAGTATCCTCCCATCACGGTAACGTAGCTGCGCTCCCCTACCTCATAGGTACGGAAATTGTCGTTGAACTGAACGAGTCTGCCCTCCGGTTCCTCAATCTCAAGCGGCTCATAGAAATTCTCCGGTTCTCTTAAGTCCGCATTGGATGGAGTGGCTGGTTTTACTTCACTTATATCTTTGGAGTTATCAGCCCCAGAATCATTCTGCGTTTTTGTCTCTTCCTTTGTTGCATCTGAATCACTGGCAAGCTCCAAATCCTCTATGGAAAGCTTCTCCGGACGTTCAAAATTGACATATCGCGGCTGGTTATTCAGATACTCGGCTGCGTAGGATACCATAGGCATCATGTCCGGTGCAACCATGGTAAAAATCAGCAGGAAGCTTAAAAAGCGCCGGCTGAACTGGCCATATAATCTTTTGTATTTTCGATTCATAACTTTTCCCCTTCATTCCCATTGAAAGATTTTATTATTGAGCGGATTGGTACAAAATTAAGCCAACATTTTACAACACTTATCATTTCAGTTTTTTCTCATAGTGCTTCCCCCCTTCTCTTCTAGAATCACGTCTCTTTGCTACTATTAAATCACGAACATAAAATATTTCAATACGTCTTGCATAAACGGGACAAATATTGCATAAACGGGATTTTTATTAATACCGGTGGTAAATTTCATTCCTGTTTACGGATATAAAAAGAGAGCTGCCACACGATAATTTGATCCGTGCGGCAGCTCTCTTCACTGGCCCCTGTCATATTTAATTTACTTTCTTACCGGACGTTTTGGCTGGTAGCCGCCCCACTCGGATGCTCTTCCTTCTGCTCGTTTCGCAGCATTGGACGCAATCTTTGCTAATATCTCAAGACCTTTCTTCTTCATACCCATCTGTTTTACCTCCCCGCTTTTGTTTTGCTATTAACATTAGTATTGATACAGATAGCAGCGTGACTGAGATAACCGCTGCGATCATGTAATACTTGTTTGTATACATCAAGAACATAATCAGAACCCAAAATACAAACACAATCATACTGTAACTTCGAAACTTCTTTTTTTCCGCTTTACTGAGTGGATGATTCTCATTTTCAACCGGCGCCATCTGATACAGACACAGTCCCTGCAAAACTACAGATATCACTGCAGCTGACAGTACATTAGTAAATTCCATAACTCCATAGCCCGCAACCGTACATAACAGGCAGGTTGTACCAAACAGACAGAAACACCGGGTATATGTTTTTGCATGGAATCCGCCGCAAAACATCCGCATACTAAGAAAAACTGTATAGAATATAAGAACCCTCACAATCGAATGCGTTATAAGACCAATTAACAATACGATTAAGGCATTCGTAATATTTGCAATGGTTATTTGAAAACCATATTCATACACAGCCCTGTCTTCAGCTCTAATAATTTTTTCTCGTTCCAGCATACCAGCCAGCATGGCCGAAAGCTTACAGATCAACAGTCTCACCTGCTTTGCTATCATTTTTTCTTCTTTATGAAGGATATTCCAGATATAATTCCTGAATGAATTTTCCGTCGGCTTCCCAATGATCATAGTGACCGTTGTATTTTTCTATTACCTGGTGAATGCTTTCCATCCCAAATCCATGGTATTCTTTATCCCTTTTACTTGTTTTAAGCTTTGGATTTTTCTTAAGTACGGACTCCTGTACAGTGTTGCTCATTTTACATTTCAAATATCCGTGATAGTTTCCAATCTCCAAATCAATTTCTTTTTTATCCGCCATGGAAGTGGCCTCTATTGCATTTGTCATCAAATTATACATCAGAATCCCCATATCACTGTTCTTTATTCTCTTTACTTCCGCATGAATGATGCAGGTTAATGTAATCCCCATTGATTCACAGTCCAAACAGGACTTATACAAGATAGCATTCAGTCCATCATTATCCGTCAGATCCGGCAATTCATTATACTTCTTCTCATTGTCTTCCAGCTCTTCCAGATATCTTGCAGCCTCTTCATACAAGCCAGACTGTAAAAACATATGTAAAGCAACGTAATGCCCCCGGGTATCATGTCTCTGAATCTGTAATCTCTTATTTAAGTTTTCAATATCCTTCACGTATTCTCCCTGCATTCCAATCGCCTTATTGGTATAGCTCCGGGAAATCTCCTTCAAATTGTGACTGCTCAAGCTGTTAAACACATTATAAATAAGCAAAATCATAAGCATCGTGCCAAGCAGGAGAAATAGAGACGTAAAGTGACGTATTACTTCATTTTCCCAGGTCAGTTCCATCGAAAAAAAACCTAATGTCAGAAACAGAATAAGGAAACAAAAGCCAATGAGAACGTAACCTTCATTTTTATTCAGAAAAAGGCCTTTGTTTTTCTTAATCATTAACATGAAATTGCATAATATGAATTTCAGAATTGTTACTGCAGTCAGCATCTCTGTCCTCAGATAATAATTGGACATCAATAAATTATTAATATTATGGTTCGTAATGAGAGTTGTAAATTCAAACACCGGTACTGTGGAGAAGAGAATAATGCACGCCCATATCATGGTTCCAAGGGCATGTTCAACTATACTCCCTTTACAGGCGATGCGGGCATACAAAAGCATTACGAGAAGATATGCCAGTCCCAGTACCCCCTCAAAGGGCATAAGAAAATTCAAAACCGATACGGTTGTAAAATAAGCAAGGACACCGGACATTTTGTAAAGGATTCTGGTTCTCCCCGCATACTTTGGCTGACAATACCGGCTAATAAAATGAATCCCAATTATGGATGTCGCAGCATTTGCAATCAGTTCGATCATCACCCCATGTTTAAGCGCCTCCTCTAAAATACAGTTTTCTAACTTCTGCTCTCCGAGATTTGCTAAGTAATACACTGCTGTTATCGGTAAGGATTATTTTATCATTATGAATCACATTGATCTGCTTCATATTTACTAAAAAACTCTTATGTACACGAATAAATTGATAGGGCGTTAATTCTTCCTCCAATTTTTTAAGGCTGCCGCACATGCTATAAGTTCTGTCTGCTGTTTTAATTGTAATCAAATGCCCATTGCATTCGATATACAGAATGTCTTTATAATAGACTTTTTGTGCATTTACCACATAATATAATTCATTATAAACGATACGCGCAAAATACTTATCAATTGCTTTTTTCAAATCGGTTATCAACGCACTCTTACGCATAAACCAGAATGTATCGTATTCATATGACTGGAAAACCAGGCTTTCATGGGAAGAGACGAAAATCAATACTATGTTTGGATAACTCTTTTGCATTTTCCCGGCCATAGAAAAGCCGTCCATTCCCGGCATCTCTATATCCAGAAAGAGAATGTTAAATTTTCTGCTCCCAAGCTGTGAAAGGCATGTCTGGCCATCTGAAAAGTCTTCAATATCAGCATCCTCTCCATGACTCTCAATCATTTTATAAACTGCATCCCTAAGTAACAATCGGAAATCATTATCATCATCACAAATGGCAATTGAAATCATATCATTTCCTCTCCCCTTTACAAAGAAATATGGTAATCCTCCATACCCTCCTGCCCGGTAAGCTATAGATCCTTATCTTTTACTCTCTCAATAAATTCAAGCATCAGCCATACATCTTTTTCCGGCATTGAATAAATATAATCAATTGCTTTTTGCTGCATTAGCGAAGTGTTATTTCTATCATTAAAAAATTCCATTGGCGTAATTCCAAGATACTCACATATATAAAGGAACTCACTCATTGACGGAAGCGTTCTGCCAGAGGTGATACTACGAATATAGCTGGTACTGTGTCCTAAATCCAAGCTCATCTTTCGCTCTGAGACCTGTTTTTCTTCTCGTAATCCGGAAAGCCGACTACGTATAAATTGCTCATTCATTATAATACCTCCTGATAATAATCATAATTCACGACAAAAGTATTTCCGAGCGTTTATAACGCTTATTTTTATTTAATCAGACGTTTTAAACGCTCACCCGCTTATAAGTCAGTCGTTTGTAGTATCTATAATGAAACGATCTTTTTTTTTAAATTTTATACTGGCAGTTCTCAGGCATTATTTTTGCAGGAAATAAATAAAAAAAGCTGAGTGAAATCACCAAATAATCAGTAATTTCACTCAGCCAGCTTACCACAACCGCAGCTTCAATCCGCAGAAAATATTTCTTTACTGCCTGCCCTTACATCCCATGCGCCTCTCTCCATGCCTTCACTTCCTCCAGCCGCTTCTTCGCCGCC
>OFMJ01001465.1_pt1 | contig 17473 bp, 12 predicted proteins | sample 1541801 | NCBI WGS metagenome assembly OFMJ01 (sample SAMN04209234, study PRJEB22552) | human gut metagenome | biome: gut; material: feces | host: Homo sapiens | place: USA: Oklahoma
AATATACAAAATAATTCGGTGATTACCAACTTTTAAAGATACTTTCTTATCCCGAGCTCACGTATTATTCTCAGAAAAAGCGTCTCATTCTCTATTTTTCTGTTTCCCACAAAAATAAGATAAAAACATATCAGTTTTATCACAAAACAACACCTATTTTTGCAGACAAATAAATAATTAAACAAAATCTATTATCAAAACTGAAAAGCATGAGTGCAAAAAGCAAACTTTATCTTTTAGCAGGCCTTTCTTTCTTGGCCGGAAATGCAATGGCACAGCACATCTGTATTTCTACCCCTAACACATCGCTCGTACTGAATGCTCCCAATGGAGGTGAGCTAAAGTATCTTTACTATGGAAGCAAACTGAGTGAAACAGACTTGCAACACATCAATGAAGCATCTAATTGTAACCATACGGCTTACCCCGTATATGGAATGAATTGTCCGGGAGAAGCTGCCCTTTCTGTAAAACACGCCGACGGCAACATGTCTACACAAATGGAGGTGGTAAGTGTCAGCACCAATCAGGAGAAGCAGTCTACATTAACAACCATCCACCTGAAAGACAAAGTATATCCGCTCTATGTCGACGTACACTACAAAGCATATCAGGATGTAGACATGATAGAAACTTGGACCGAGGTAAGCCACACAGAAAAGAAACCGGTATATCTGAGCCAGTTCTCTTCTGCCTACTTACCCATTCGCAGAGGAAATGTATGGCTTTCACACCTGTCTGGTTCATGGGCAAACGAAGGACAACTGACACAAGAACCTCTACAGCCGGGAATGACCGTGATTAAAAATAAAGATGGGGTACGCAATTCACATACCTCACATGCAGAAGTGATGTTCTCACTCGATGGAAAACCACAGGAAAATACAGGAAGAGTCATTGGAGCCGCCCTTTGCTACACAGGCAACTACAAACTGAAAATTGATACCGACGACAGCGATTATCATCAGTTCTATGCCGGAATCAACGAAGAAAACTCTTCATACATGCTTTCTAAAAAAGAAGTATTCCGCACGCCTGCCGTAGCCCTGACTTACAGCGACAAAGGGCTGAGCGGCGCAAGCCGTAATTTCCACAAATGGGGACGTACTTACAAACTGGCTCATGGCAATGTGGTTCGTGATATTTTATTGAACAGCTGGGAAGGTGTGTATTTCGACATCAACCAGAAAGGAATGGACCAGATGATGAGCGACATTGCTTCAATGGGAGGCGAGCTTTTCGTGATGGACGACGGATGGTTTGGCGACAAATATCCACGTAAGAACGACAGCTCTTCGCTGGGTGATTGGGTAACAGACAAAAACAAGCTTCCAGAAGGTATTGAAGGATTGATAAGGGATGCAAAGAAACATGGCATCAAGTTTGGCATCTGGATAGAACCGGAAATGGCAAACACTATCAGCGAATTATATGAAAAACATCCTGAATGGATACTGAAAGCTCCTCAGCGTGATCCGGTTCTTGGACGTGGAGGTACTCAGGTAGTACTCGACTTGGCAAATCCGGAGGTACAGGATTTTGTTTTCAAGGTTGTTGACGACTTGATGACACAGTACCCCGACATCGCTTACATTAAATGGGATGCCAACATGGCTATTATGAATCACGGCTCCAACTACCTGACAGCTGACAAACAAAGTCACATGTACATAGAATATCACAAAGGATTCGAAAGTGTATGCCAGCGTATCCGTGCCAAATATCCGGACTTAGTGATTCAGGCTTGTGCCAGCGGAGGCGGTCGTGCCAACTATGGCTATCTTCCTTACTTTGACGAATTTTGGGTGAGCGACAACACGGATGCACTGCAACGCATCTACATGCAATGGGGAACATCTTACTTCTTCCCTGCCATTGCCATGGCTTCACACATCAGTGCGGCTCCCAATCACCAGACCTTCCGCACCGTTCCACTTAAATACCGCATCGATGTGGCTATGAGCGGACGATTAGGAATGGAAATCCAGCCTAAAAACATGACTGATGAAGAAAAAGACCTGTGTCGCAAAGCAATAGCCGATTACAAGAAAATCCGTCCGGTAGTTCAGTTAGGAGATATTTATCGCCTTGTTTCTCCATACGACCATCTGGGAGTAGCCTCCTTAATGTATACCAGTCCGGAAAAAGACAAGGCTGTATTCTACTGGTGGAAGACTGAACACTTTGTCAATCAGCACTTACCGCGTGTAACAATGGCCGGACTTCATCCCGATAAGACTTACCGTATCACAGAGTTGAACCGGATTGACAATCAGCCGCTTCCCTTTGAAGGAAAAGTTTATAGCGGAGCATTCCTGATGGAAAACGGATTGGAAATTCCTTATACTCATCAGGTAGACTATCATAAATTGAATGATTATGCCAGCCGGGTATTGTATCTGGAAGAAGTAAAATAAATTTCACCATACATACACACAATAATAGCCGGACTTGCCACCCACATGGCAAGCCCGGCTTTATTATATGAGAAGAATCTGCTTATTCCCAATTATCCGTACGGAACGGATACAAGGGCAATTCACGCAAGTTGGCCACATTACCCGGCTGAAAGTCACGGAAGCAATAGCGTACGGCAACAGGCTGTGTACAAGTCACCTTTATCTGCAAATTATTGTACACTTCAGCTTTTGCCTTTCCCCACAGACAAGCCTCAGTCTGCTGTTGCAATACCATATTGTCACTCACAATGTCGGGCAATGTAATCTTGCCCCATGCTCCAGCCTGCACCATCAGCAGACAGGCACTCACAATCCATTTTTTCATCTTACTCTATTTTTTAAGTCGCCATTTCTACAAAAATGATATGAGGAAGAGTGTTCTCAAAACAGAAAGTTAAAATTGCACGTTTCTCATAATATCATATTCTTTTTCACAAAGATAGTACATCTATCTTCATTACAATTAATACTTTTTTATCCAAGTTTTTCCAAATCATCCTCCAAACCTCAGTACTTTCTTGAAAGTACTCCAGTACTTCCATAGTAGTACTTCAGTACTTCCCCGTCAGTACTGGAGTACTGGCAAGGAAGTACTGGCAACTATAAAGGAACTGTAAATCAGCACATTCTTTTTATAGCAACAAAACTTATCAATTTCTGTAAATTGAATACCAAAATAAATTCCATTATATAGCCCAACTCTCATTTTTAATTATAACTTTGCGAATAAAGAACTCAAACTTGAAAGATATGAAAGTAGCAATCATCGGAGCCGGAAACATGGGAGGTGCCATTGCCCGTGGACTGGCCAACGGACATTATATTCAGGCACAAGAAATTTCGGTATCCAACCCCAGTGCCGGCAAGCTGGACGCGCTGAAAGCGGAATTTCCAGCCATTCACGTAACGCATTCCAATAAAGAAGCGGCAGAAGATGCGGACATTATCATTATTGCCGTCAAGCCGTGGAAAGTGGAAGAAGTGCTGAAGCCGCTGAGATTAAGAGGACCACAGATTCTGGTATCGGTGGCCGCAGGACTGACTTTTGAAGACCTGGCACATTTTGTAGACCCGGAGATGCCGATGTTCCGCGTCATTCCTAACACGGCCATTTCAGAAGGAGCCAGTATGACACTGATTGCCGCACGCAATGCTTCGGAAGAACAGATCACTTCCCTGACTGCGCTCTTTAACGAGATGGGACGTTCCATGCTGATTGAGGAAAAACAATTTGCAGCTGCCACCTCACTGACTTCCTGTGGCATTGCCTACGTACTGAAATACGTACAGGCTGCCATGCAGGCAGGAGTAGAACTGGGAATCAAGCCACACGATGCACAAACCATGCTGGCACAAACCCTGGAAGGGGCAGCCAAACTTTTGCTGAACAACGAAAATGCACATCCGGCCACAGAAATCGAGAAAGTGACTACTCCGGGAGGAATTACCATCAAGGGTATCAACTCGCTGGAGCACGACGGATTTACCTCGGCCGTTATCCACGCCATCAAGGCCAGCTTATAAAAACATCATACGGGGAGCTTCGTGCTCCCTTTTTCATTACAAAACCTGAACCGACATGAAAAACAACATTCTTATCACCATGGGAATCCTTGTATTGCTGGGAGTGGCCGTACAGGGTTTGTTTGGCATCGTAGCCGGTGTATTCCTGTCCGCTATTTTAGGAATCATCTACGGAGCCGTCAAGAAGAACAAGCAGTTTCTGCGCTGGTCGGTCATCGCACTTACCATCGACATCATCTGCATCATCCTGTTCTATTTCTGCCTGATTCAATCGGACATGTAGCTGTTACTTCACAAAACCTTTTTTCGCCCATTTCAGGCTGTTCCATCGTTTCACAAAGATAAAGGCACGGATATTCTCGTCGAGCAGGAAGGCACACCACATGCCGACCAGTCCCCAACCCAGATGAATACCGAACAGATAGCTGAGTCCGACAGAGACCGTCCACTGCACAATCAGACCGACATAGAACGGGAAATTCACGTCACCTGCCGAGCGGAGGGCATTCGTGGCATAGATATTTACGGCACGCCCTATCTCTACGATGACATCGACAATGAGAATGGTCACTCCCAAGCGGATAATATTCTCGTTGTCCGTCAGCATACTGAAGATTGTATGACCGAATATGGCCCAGATGCACGAAAGTCCCAGCGATACCAGAATGGACAAACGCATGACGTACTTTCCCAACAGGTAGGCCGCACGTATCCGCTTCTGCCCTACCAGATGGCCGATACTGATGGCTCCTCCTTGTGCCATGGCGATGGCAAAGAGATAGACAAACATGGTGGTATTCACCGTATAGGTTCGTGTGGCCAGCGAATCATTTCCCAAAATATTGATTAAATAGGTGATGACCACCTGCGAAAAACTATACGACATATTCTCCCCGGCAGAAGGGATTCCCACTTTCAACAGGTTTTTCAGTTCTATCCAAGGGAAAGGACGGAACAGAACCATCGGGAAAGACGGAATATGTTTTCTGAAGAGAATGACAAACAAGACAATCATGCTCACCCCACGGGCTATGGAGGTAGATATGGCCGCTCCTTCTGCTCCCATGGCAGGCAGGCCGAACTTACCAAAAATCAGGGAATAGTTTCCGATAATGTTCATCACATTGACCAGCACCGTGACCAGCATGGGGTAAATGGCTTTGTTGGCACTGCGCAAGGACGCGGAAATGGTCAGCGAGATAGCCTGAAAGAAAGCAAATGCACCTACAATCTCCATGTAACCGATACCATATTTCAGTAGTTCCGGACGAAGTCCCATCCATCCCAATAATGTAGCTGCTCCATAGTGCAAAATGGCACTGACCACCAGTCCCACGACCAGGTTCAGCAATAAAGATACACCAACCACCTGCACCATCTTGTTCCTCATTCCTGCTCCCAGGTACTGCGAACACAGCACAGAAGTACCGATATTGATTACCTCAAAAATAAGGAAAGCAAACATCACAATCTGGTTCACCACCCCTACTGCTGCCACACTTTCATCGGAATACTGACTCAGCATAACGGTGTCGACAGCACCTAACATCATAATCAATAAGGTCTCGATAAAGATAGGAATCACGAGCTTCGTCAAGCCTTTCCGGATACCTGTTTGTTGAATTGCCTGTTCCACGTATTAACTCTCTAAAAAACGTGACAAAATTACAACATTTAGCCCGTAGAGTGTCTTGACCTATATCAATTTAAAGGTGTAAATCCTACAATGCACTATTTTCCCCCTCAAATTCCTTATAAAACATGATTTTTGTAACACCTAAAAACAATTATTATGAAAACCAAGCAATTTCTACTGTTCGTATTAGCATGTCTTTGCATTCCTTTTGCTCAATTATGGAGTAATCCTGTAAACGGACTTCTGGAAAGAATTGATCCGGGAGCTTCCAAGAAATTCATTATACAAGTAAAGAAAGGACAATTCGATTTTTTTGAACTCGACCAGAAAGGTGACAAAGTAGTCATTCGGGGAAACAACTACGTAAACATTGCTACCGGCTTGAACTGGTATCTGAAATATTACGCAGGCATTCATCTTTCATGGAACGGCATGACTGCCGAACTGCCGGAAAGCTTGCCGAAAGTTTCTACTCCGGTACGCAAGGAAACCAACCTCTCCTTACGCTACGATTTCAACTATTGCACTTATTCCTATACCATGGCTTTCTGGGACTGGAAACGCTGGGAAAAGGAAATCGACTGGATGGCACTGCACGGAATCAACTTGCCACTGGCAGTAGTCGGTCAGGAATGCGTGTGGAAAAACATGCTCGAAAAATTAGGGTATACGAAAGAAGAAATCAATAAATTCATTGCAGGACCTGCTTTCTTGGCATGGTGGGCCATGAACAACCTGGAAGGATGGGGCGGTCCCAATCCTGACAGCTGGTACACACAGCAGGAAGCACTTCAGAAGAAGATTCTGAAACGTATGCGCGAATACGGCATCGAACCGGTATTCCCCGGCTATTCCGGTATGGTACCTCACGATGCCAATAAGAAATTGGGACTGAACGTAACCGAACCCGCATTGTGGAACGGATTTACCCGTCCTGCTTTCCTACTTCCAACTGACTCACGCTTCAATGAAATAGCTTCTTTATATTATAAGGAACTGGAAAAACTGTTCGGCAAAGCCAACTATTACTCTATGGACCCGTTCCACGAACTTGAAGATGCGGGAAGTGTGGATTTTGATGCAGCCGGAAAAGCTGTACTTAAAGCAATGAAGGATGTCAATCCGAAGGCTACATGGGTAATTCAGGGATGGACTGAAAACCCGCGCCCGGAGATGATCAAGAACCTGAACAACGGGGATATCCTGATTCTGGACCTGTTCAGCGAATGCCGCCCGATGTGGGGTATTCCTTCTATCTGGAAACGTGAAAAGGGTTATGAGCAGCACGACTGGTTGTTCTGTATGATAGAGAACTTCGGAGGCAACGTGGGTCTGCACGGACGTATGGACCAGTTGCTGAACAATTTCTACCTTACCAAGAACAATCCATTAGCCGCCCATCTGAAAGGCATCGGCCTGACCATGGAAGGCAGCGAAAACAATCCGGTGATGTTCGAGCTGATGTGCGAACTTCCCTGGCGTCCGGAAAAATTCACCAAGGAAGAATGGTTAAAAGATTATCTCTTCGCACGCTACGGCGTACGTGATGAAAAAATCACACAGGCATGGAGCATTCTTGCCGACGGCATCTACAACTGCCCGTTTGGCAATAACCAGCAAGGCCCTCACGAATCTATTTTCTGCGGCCGTCCCGGACTGAATAACTTCCAGGCATCCAGCTGGTCCAAGATGCAGAACTATTATGACCCGACCAGCACGGAAGCGGCAGCCCGCCTGATGCTGGAAGTAGCCGACAAATACAAAGGCAACAACAACTTTGAATACGACCTGGTAGACATCGTCCGTCAGTCACTCTCCGACAGAGGACGTATCGTCTACAACCAGACCATTGCCGACTTCAAAAGTTTCGACAAAAAGAGCTTTGCAGCTCACTCACAAGAGTTTCTGAATATCTTGCTGGCACAAGACCGTCTGTTAGGCACCAGAAGTGAATTCCGCGTAGGACGCTGGATTGAACAGGCCCGCAACCTGGGGACTACTCCAGAGGAAAAAGATTTGTATGAATGGAATGCCCGCGTACAGATTACCACATGGGGCAACCGCGTATGTGCCAACGACGGAGGACTTCGCGACTATGCTCATAAGGAATGGAACGGTCTTCTGAAAGATTTCTATTACAAACGCTGGGCAGCCTACTGGCAGACACTCCAGGATGTGCTTGATGGCAAACCGATGGTGGAACTGGACTACTATGCCATGGAAGAACCTTGGACACTTGCTCATAATCCGTACGCATCGCAACCGGAAGGTGACTGTGTAAGCGTAGCAAAAGAAGTATTTAACGAAGTATTTCCGAATAAATAATTAAGAATAGCAATAACCATTACTCAGAAAAGCACCATGAAACGATTGTTGTCATTAGACATCTTACGCGGCATCACGGTATGCGGCATGATTCTGGTAAATAATGCCGGAGGCCCCGTTTCGTACGCACCGTTGCGTCATTCTGTATGGAACGGACTCACTCCGTGCGACCTGGTTTTCCCGTTCTTTCTGTTTATGGTCGGTATTTCCACCTACATTTCTCTTCGGAAATTTAACTTCGAACCTACCTCGGAAGTGGTCAAAAAGATTGTTCGACGTACATTCCTCATCATCCTGATTGGATTAGCAATTGACTGGTTTGGATATGCTTGTAACGGAAATTTCTTCCCCATAGACACACTACGCATCCCTGGTGTATTGCAACGAATTGGCCTATGCTACGGCATCGTATCGCTTATGGTCATTTATATCAATCATAAGTATCTCCCATGGATTTGCGGTGGATTACTACTTGCCTATTCCATCTTACTTCTGACAGGAAACGGCTATGCCTGTGATGACACCAATCTGCTTGCGGTCATTGACAGAAACGTATTTGGAGAAGCCCATCTTTACAAAAAGAGTCCGATTGACCCAGAAGGCCTTGCTGGCACATTATCTGCCGTAGCCCACACACTCATCGGATTTATGTGTGGCAGATTGTTGCTGGAAAAGATTTCTGTAAACAAACGGATTGTCAAGCTCATTACAGCAGCTGTAATTATGCTGGTCATCGGTTATGTACTTTCCATTTGGATGCCGATTAACAAACGGGTATGGTCTACCACCTTCGTTTTAGTCACATGTGGCTGGGGCTCTCTGCTATTGGCATTGCTTATGTATGTAATAGACGTAAAAAACATCAATAAAGGATGGACCTTCCTCCTGGTTTTCGGAATGAATCCTTTGTTCCTTTACGTGCTCAGTGAGGTTGTGGCAATCATATTCTCTCAATGGGAAATAAAAGATGCCATTTATCATGCCATTACTATGATTATTTCTGATGAATATTTGGCGTCTCTTGTCTACTCGCTATTATTCTGTTCAGTTATGGGACTGACCGGATACATCTTCCATCGTAAAAGAATTTATATCAAGATCTGATAAAAACTAACCTTTAAAAAATCTAAGTTTATGTGTAAAGTACAATTAAAAAATGCAAGACTAAGGCCATTCGCTTTGTTTATGGCTCTTTTTCTGATGAATGTCTCATGGGCATTTGCGCAGCTCACTGTTACAGGAAATGCGCAAAGTACATCTGGTGAACCACTGATTGGTGTAAACGTGGTTGAAAAAGGTACTACTAATGGAACTGTGACCGATTTGGACGGTAACTATACTCTCCGAGTAGCAAAGGGTAAGACACTTGTATTTTCCTACATCGGTTTCTTATCGCAAGAAGTTGTAGTAAACGGTGCAAAAGTCAATGTAACCCTGAAAGAAGATACAGAAACATTAGACGAAGTCGTTGTTATCGGTTATGGTAGCATGGCTCGTAAAGACGTTACCAGTTCTATTACTACTGTAAAAGCAGACCAGTTAAATGTTGGTGTATTCTCTGATGCAGCCAGCATGCTGCAGGGTAAAGTGGCTGGATTGACTATCACTACCACCGGTGACCCGAACGGTTCTCCGAGCATCACATTGCGTGGTTCTTCATCTTTACGTACTGGTCAGGCCATGCAGCCTTATTATGTAATCGATGGTATTCCGGGTGTAGACATCTCTATAGTGGCTCCTGACGACATCGAAAGTATCGATGTACTCCGCGATGCTACTGCAACTGCCATCTATGGTTCAAAAGCAGCCAACGGTGTAATCATCATCAACACCAAGAAAGGTAAACATGGAGCAGAACGTACCAATGTAAGCTATAGTGGTTACGTAGCCTTCGATAATATTCTCAACACCCTGGATATGGCAAGCGCAGATGATTTGCGTGCTTATGCAGAAGCTACAGGAGCAACTTTGGCTAATGATATGGGTGCAAACACCAACTGGCAAGACGAAGTGCTTCGCACAGCTATCAGCACCAATCATAACCTCTCAATCAATGGTGGTGCCGGTAAAACTACTTACATGGCCAGCATCAACTATCAAGACCGTGAAGGTGTGATTACAGGCTCTAGCATGGACAGATTAAATGTCCGTTCTTTAGTAACAACAAAAGTACTGAAAGATCGTTTGGAACTTTCTGCTGGTGTAAATGCCAAATATGGTAAAGCAATCGGTGTGCCAATGAACAACGAAGGTGCCTCTGTATTGGATGCAATGAATTACTTCTCACCGATGCTCCCAGTAAGAAACGAAGATGGTTCATGGACAACAGGTTCTGGTTCAAAAAATTACAACCCATTGTCTCTGATTTATGAAAATACATCCGAAACAATGTACAAGAATACACAGTTGCTGGGCAAAGCAAGTTTGGAAATCATCGAAGGATTGAAATGGAATGTAAACTACTCATTCACCAACAACCAAAGTACCTACAGTGCTTATGACAGCCACAATACCCAGCTGGAAGGTATCAGTGCATACAATGGACGTGCTACTCGTAACACATACTTCGGACACGAACATATCTTTGAGACCTTTGGTAACTATGATACCACTATCAATGACATTCACAAACTGTCAGTAATGGCCGGTTATTCCTGGGAAGAAAAGATGTCGAACAATGGATTCGGACTGACTGTACACGATTTCTATGATGACGTATTAAAATGGAACCAGCTGACATACGCCAGCACCATCGACGGTATACCGGCAGTACAAAGCGGAACCAAAGAAACTATCCGTAACATTTCATTCTATGGTCGTGCCAGCTATTCTTTCAATAGCAAATACATGATTCAGGCTACAGTTCGTCGAGATGGTTCTTCTGTATTTGGCAAAAATAATCAATGGGGTACTTTCCCTTCTGTCAGTGTAGCATGGAACATCACTGAAGAAAACTTTATGAAAAATCAGAACTTGTTCGACAACTTGAAATTCCGTTTAGGTTATGGTGTCAGTGGTAATGCTTTAGGTTTTGGAGCTTACACAGCTATCGCTACTTACGGAGCATCCGGCTTCTTTAATTACAACGGAAAACAATGGCGTACACTGGCAGCGACTAAAAATGCAAACCCTGATTTGAAATGGGAAACTACAGGTATGTTTAACGTAGGACTTGACTACGGACTTCTTAATGGACGTCTTAGCGGTACAATCGAATTCTACAATAAAAAGACTAAAGATTTGATCTGGAACTATCCGGTTTCTACAAACCTTTACCCATTTGGTGACATTGCAGCCAACGTAGGTGAAATTACCAATCAAGGTATCGAAATATCTATCAACGCTGTTCCTGTTCAAACTAAGAACTTCACATGGAATACAACTGTGACTCTTTCACACAACAAAAATACCGTAAACAGACTGTCTAACGATAAATTTGAAGTAGGTGTATTTACACAAGGTGACCCGATGGTAGCAGGTGTTTCATCAGAAGGTTACACACAACGTATCATTGAAGGTGAACCTCTCGGAACATTCTTTACTTACGAATTTGCAGGTTTTAATGACGCAGGCAAGGCTACTTACTACGTAAGAGATGAAAATACTGGTGAACGTACAGGTGAGACTACAGAACAGCCAGGCTACAAAGACCGTACTATTACTGGATGTGCACAGCCGAAACTGAACTTCGGATGGAACAACACATTCAACTACAAAAACTGGAATGCAACTGTATTCTTTACCGGAGTTTTCGGAAACGATATTTACAACGGTACACGTGCCAACTACATGAGCCCTGAAATGCTGGCCGGTGGTAAGAATGTACTGAAAGAGTTCCTTGACAATCCGACTACCTCAGCAAGTCTTCCGTCAGACCGTTTCATTGAGAATGGTTCTTACCTCCGCTTGAGCACTCTTTCTTTGGGTTATACATTTAAGAATTTCAACGGATGGTTACAAAATCTGCAACTGTATGTAACTTGCAACAATCTGTTCACAATCACTGGTTACAAAGGACTTGACCCAGAAGTAAACATGGGTGGTATTGATCCAGGTATCGACTACCGCTGGAGCGTTTATCCACACACTCGCACTACAATGGTGGGTGTAAAGATTAATTTCTAATTTATTAATATAGAAAACAGAATTATGAAAGCAAATATAAAATATTTATTCTCCATTTGTGCAGCCGCTCTAATTTCCGGTTGTACAGATTTGGATGTAAAGGTTGAATCTCAATATACCGAATACCCAACAGACAATGAAATTGCTGTAGAGGCTAAAATGGCCGACGTATATTTCCAGATGCGCGACTGTTTCGGCCACCGCTACATGGAAGCAATGTCTTTGTCAAGTGATGAATACACAGCCGTATCATATGGTGGTGGATGGTATGACAGTGGTGCGTATGCACACCCTAGCCTTCATGATTTTACAGCAGAAGATGCCACAATCGACTGGATGGGTACTCTCACTGGCGGCTGTACAAAAGCTAATATCATCATCCGAGATTTAGGAGGTGATGAAGCTGGTGAAATCATAGCTCCTGCTCGTGCCATGCGTGCGTTCTTTCATTTTATTATGATGGACTGCTGGGGAGATGCTCCAATTCTTGACCATCTGCCTAGCGATGGCGAATTGATTGACCGTTCACCACGTGCTGATGTCGCTAAATTCATCGAAAAAGAATTGTTGGAAATCATTCCACAACTCACCGATGAAGTAAGCGCCAATACTTATGGGAAACCGACTAAATGGATGGCAGAAGCCTTATTGGTTAAATTGTATATCAATTGGGCTGTCTATACAGCAGCTTCTGTAGACAAGTATGATGCAGCGACAGCTACTAATGAAAAACTTAACGATTGTATCAAATATTGTGACGACATCATTACCAATGGTGGATTCAGCCTTGGTTCCATGTCTTACCAAAAGAAGTTTGGTCCGGACAACGGTTCTCACGTAGAAGACTTTATCTATGCAATGCCATACGATACTTACACTGCTACTGGTATGCAGCATGGACGTGCACGTACTTGGAAAAAGGCTGGAAATGTAGAACTCAGTTACTATGGTATGAAACTGAGTAGTTCTGCGGGTGGTTATATCACTATGACTCCGGAGTTTGCAGAACTGTTTGAAGATGCAAGCAAAGCAGGCGACCGAATAAAAAGTATCCTTAGAGGCCCTGTGTATGTGTACAATCCAGAAACTTATGAGCCAACAACAGAACCAGCACTAGATCCTAACGGAAATCAAATTGTACTTACCAAAAGTATTACACTGGACACTCCTAATGACGTTCAGTTAGGAGTAGGTGATGACATCGAAGGATATAACCAAGGATACCGTTCTGTGAAATTCTTCGTCATCGATGACGATTTCAAAAACAGCAGAAACCAGTCAAATGACTATCCTATTTTCCGCTATGCAGACATTTTGCTGACTAAGGCAGAAGCGTTGTTACGTGGTGGAGTATCTACTGAAAGACCTCAAGACACACCTGTAAGTTTGTTCAACGAAATCCGCAGATATGTACATGCAGAAGAAGTAACAAGTGTCAATCTTGACGAATTGTATGATGAACGAGGACGTGAGTTCTTTGATGAAAACTGGCGTAGAAATGATATGATTCGTTTCGGTCATTTCGAAGATGAATTCTTCCCTCATTATCATGACTTCAAGACAGCAAATTTCGACAAAACACGTCGTATCTTCCCATTGCATAGAGATATGCTGAATACCAACCCGAACTGGGAACAAAATCCGGGATATCCTGAATATCATAACTAATTTTTCTACATAACAAAAGAACGGGTCTTATTTTTTCGGGATATAGATAAATCAAAACACAATTTGAAGAAACTTTCTGAAAAGAAAGAAACTACTGAAAAGGCAGTCCATGACATGAAATCCGATTACGATAAATTTTGTAAATCTAAAGGAGTGCTCATATCAAAAGATGGGACACGTCTGTACGGGAAAGATGCAGGCAAATATCTGAGTGCATGGCGGTCGTCAAGCATGGAAGACGGTACCATAGAATATATCGGAACTTATAAGGAGCACCAGATTTACATTAAAAGCCTACAAGGGAATAAGTATTTCGGCATTGTTGGTGCAAGTGGTCGTCAGTATCAAGCGCAGACAGCCTTACCCTTAGCGCACGAACGGAGCCAGGAATGGTTGGATGAACTTGGGAACAGCCTTTCTGGACGTGCCGCAAAAATGGAAGCAGATATATCTCGCTTCAGTCATGACATCAATGAGCTGGAAACAAAACTGGCCAATGTTAACTGGCCCAAAGAGGAAAAGCTCAGACAACTCAAATCAGAAGTATCCATTTTAAATAACAAGATTAACAATGAGCTGAAGAACCACAAAGACACCAGTGTTCATACAGAATTTCGCGACAGAACACTTGATGTGAATGGGGATAAAGTAATATTATCCGTCGATGGGAAAGAGTATGATTTATCTTCTGATATTGCTCAAGCTTTGAAATCGGAAGGAATGTCTGTCAGTGACTTAACCTATAACAACTGGGATACACTTACAAAAGGAATGCCTTTAAGTCTGAATAAAAATAAGAACCTGATGATAGTCAAGAACCTTTCAAACTATTCAGTTAGATTAAATGATGCAACCAACTCAATTTCTTCAACGAATGAGATGGAGGCAGAATAAGTCCCTAATAAATAGTAAATGGACGTCTCCTAAAGTAATTTAGGACGTCCATTTATATTGTGCTTTAACACAAATTGTCTACCCTTACTTAAATAATCTATTGAAATTAAACCGATAACCAGCTGATAAGGTTATAGTATGATAGTTGGGAGAAATCTTGTCGATAGAACTTTCTTTTGATAAAGAAAGGTCATATCCCACTTTTACCATCAGCCGGTTCTTTTCTACTCCAATATTTCCCATGACTCCCCAGTCAAAACCTTTGTCGGCAGAATAGCGTTCATGAAAGACTTCATCATTTGACCGGCCACTATTATTATATCCTTTCCCTATTAGCATTTCATACAAATCACCATTTTCGCTGTTTTGCCAAAGAACTTTTCTGTCACGTGAGATATTGTTACTGACATACCCTCCAATATATATACCAGCCCCGCAGAAAAATGATAGTCCGCTGTCATTCAACTTCCAAGAAAATTTTCCCATTATAGGAACTTGCAACTGGTGACGTTTCACGGTTATGTCTTCATTCCATGTTACACTGTTGTTAGAAAATGTACCTGAAATATCAGAATATGTCCTCAGATTATAAAACAACCCGCTCTCAACGGCAAAGTGACTGGAAATTGGGAAATCGACTGAAGCACCCACCTTTATGCTTGGATTCCATTTATGAATCAGGTTACTTCTAACATTCGCTCCTAATCCTACTTCAGGAGTGATAGAAATCTGTGCGTGAGCCGTATAAAACATGCTTGCTAACACAAATAATGAAATTACTTTCTTCTTCATCACAATAATCTTTTAATTACGTGATGCAAAGATATATTGACGCTATTGTATATGATTTATTGAGAATATTAATTTAACAAAAAAATAAACAACGCCACATTAGCGTTAAATGGGTTCCACCCACTGTAAAATATAGTCAAATTGGTTTAATGTTGAGATTATTTTATAATTCTTTTTATCTTTGCGCAAAATTAATAAAATTATTATATTCTGAGAGTACAAAATGTATTAACAGCAGTTTTAACAGGATTACTTTTATTTTCTTGTTCAAAAGAGGATTCCCTTAATTATACTGATGAAGAAAGCTCTTTAAAGACTTTCGCATCAAGAAGTCAGGAATCTTCATTTACCAGTTTTATTTACCATGGTAAAACTTATGAGTCTTTTTACACTGTAAATAATGACTCTGTTGTAACATATGACAATAAAGAAGTTCAATTATTAGCAGAGAAATTTGACGAAACCCCTGGCCTTGTTTCTTTCTATTATCCAGACGGAACAATTGAGTATTTCGATACACATGATGAATTTATGTCTGAACTAAATCGTCTTAAAGATTATATTAATAACTTCTATAAGGGAAATGAGAATATAAGTACTTACGGGTTCCCTGCATTAACCCCAGCAGATCGTACCAATAATGATGCAGAACTATACCTCTATGATGATGTTAATTTTGAGGATACAAAAGGTAGCATTATACTAAAACGAGGAACAAAACAAATAGCAATTCCTCACTTAAAGAAGAATTTTTCCCCAAACATGAATGATAAAACATCCTCTTTACAAGCCTTTAGTATAGCGGGAACTACATTATTTGAACTATTTGAAGATGACAACTACAGAAGCCATTGCATGAGTTTTATATTGAATAACTCGCAAAGGGTAGATTTCGGGAATCAAGAATTTTCTGTGTTAGCAGATTTAGAATTTCCAGTTGGTGATGATCCCCGCCAGCATTGGGGAATAGTTTTTGATGCCAATCTTAAAGATAATCATGTTATTGGAACAACTAATTCAAAGTGGAATGATAGAATCACTTCTGTTCGAATAACAAGACAATAATATATTGAATATGATTTATAGAATGGATGGTGTGTCAAAATGCATACCCTCTTTTTTATGACAACGCCCCGACTTTCCCAAGCCGAGGCGTTGTTATTACCTAAAGATTTTGTATCTTTAAGCATAAGCAAAGTAATATGGCAAAGATACATTTTCGTTCTTACAATCCCAATCAAATCGTCCTTTTCCCACAAAGAATAGATGAAAATATTCCATCGGACGATCCTGTACGTATTCTGAATGCTATGGTTGACAATCTTGACCTTAGTTCGTTCCATAAATTGTATAAGGAGTCCGGCCGTTCTCCCTATCACCCACGAATGATGCTCAAAGCTGTTTTGTATGCCTATATGAACAATATCTATTCCTGCCGTAAGATAGAAAAGTCCTTGCTGCGGGATATTCATTTCATCTGGCTTGCCGGTTATGAGAAGCCGGATTACCGGACTATAAACCGTTTCCGTAACCGTGTTAAGGATGAGATAAACGGAATATTCACACAAATAGTCCTCATTCTGGCATCCAAAGGATTCATAAGCCTTGAGGTTGAATATGTTGACGGCACAAAGATTGAATCAAAAGCCAACAGATACACATTCGTATGGCGTAAGAACGTAGAACGTAACCGTGCCAGGCTTCTTGAGAAGATACGTATCCTTCTACAGCAGATTGATGAGGTCGTAGCACAGGAGAATGCCGGTATTGAAAATACCGCTACCGAGTTTACCCCTTCCATGCTGACGGATATGATATCAGAGTTAAAAGCCTCCCTTGAAAATGCACCGGCCGCATCGGATGAGGAAGAAAAGAAAGCTAAGAAACAAAAGGTAAGGCAAATCAAGCAATTGGAATCGCACTGTGAGAAACTTGCCGAATATGACAGGCACATGAGAATACTCGGCAAACGAAATTCCTACTCCAAAACAGATTCTGATGCTACATTTATGCATATGAAGGAAGACCCTATGGGAAACGGGCAATTAAA